>Ga0256406_1007043_pt1 | contig 10901 bp, 3 predicted proteins | sample RumenRJG_03DNA_FD_185986 | JGI IMG/M metagenome (GOLD analysis project Ga0256406, IMG submission 185986) | Bovine rumen microbial communities from Lethbridge, Alberta, Canada - RJG_03 | ecosystem: Host-associated > Mammals > Digestive system > Stomach > Rumen | place: Canada: Alberta | collected...
GTGGATAACTCTCTGCTTTTGCGAATGAGATGCCATCATCAAACAATTATCTGACGAGATTTCCAGTTGGAATCTAACGTCATGAATAATTCAGGTTTAGTATGGTCGTGACAGTTGTCGGAACAAAACTTGTTTTTGATGTTCCACCCAGACCTCCTCTTGACGATATCACGATACCGTGATATACTATATCTTATAAAGGAGGTGTTTATATGCCAGTTCTATCACGTTTCTACGGAATCATCATCCGTATGTACTTCATTCAGGTCGAACACAATCCGCCGCATGTTCACGCCATCTATGGAGATGATGTTGCTGAAGTTGCTATCAAAACCGGCGAGATTCTTGATGGCCATCTTCCACCTAAGGCACTCTCTATGGTTCGCGAGTGGATTGAGATTAACAAAGAAGATCTTCTGTCCATCTGGGAGACCCAGGAGTTCCGTTCACTGAATCCGCTGGAATAAGGAGGTTCACCATGTTTCATAAAATCAAAAGTGTAACGCCCCTTGCGGATCATGTGCTCAGCGTACAGTTCTCAGAAGGTGTGACCAAACGCTACGACGTAAAATCGTTGTTTGACAAGTATCCAATGTTTCTTCCTCTGAAAGATGATCCGGCTCTGTTTTCATCTGTCGAAGTCGATGTCGGAGGTTACGGTATCGTCTGGAATGATGATATCGACATTGCCTGTGACGAACTCTTCTATAATGGAGAAATAATTAAGACTCCTTTTGATGGCCTAATCGCTTTCAGCGATGCCACACAACTCTGGGGCCTTAACGAAAGTACCCTTCGGAAAGCTATCGCTTATGGAAAACTTATCAACGGCATCGATGTCTGCAAATTTGGCAAACAGTGGGTTATCTCGTCCCACGCCATGAGGCGGGAATATGGAGAGCCTAAAGTCTCTGCTTAAACTGGCTTTGTTGTCGGAACAAAACTTGGATCGGGTGTACCACCCGGTCTTTTTTATTCCGTTCAATGCTATGTTATCGTGTAAGTAGTTGTAACCCCCGGGAGCCCGGCCTGTCGGTCAGGCTCCCTTTTAAGTGGGTTATCGTTTTGTTTAGGTGAGGTGACCTGCCAGAAAAGTGGCAGGTGGCCTCAGTGGTTTTGCTTAGGTGACCTGGTTTCAATCATGCGTTATTCACGATGATTTTGGCCAGGTACCCTTTAGCGTTTGTCTTCCGAATGTGCTTAGTTTGCGCTCATGCGACGGCGGGTTACCAGAACAACGCCAGCACCGATTACAAGGATAGCACCGATGATGTAGAAGATTGTGGTACCGATGCCACCGGTGGAAGGAAGTTCGGATCCGGATTGGTTCAGAACATCGGCTACAGTATTGTTTGCCGCAGCAACGGTAACTTCCTGCTTATCGGCAAGAAGGTTATATCCATCAGGAGCAACAGTCTCTTCAAGATAATAAGTGTCGGAGTCAACGCCCCAAACAACAATATTTCCAGTTGCTACAGTGATGATCTCTACTGCACTTGCTGTTTCATCCGCTGTTGCTACGCGATAGTTATTATCATCGATTTTGATAACTTTAACTTCCTCGTATGTAGCATCAGCTGTCTTAATATAAAGTTTGAAACGTGCACCTGCAAGAACAGTGTTTTCGGAGTTACGCTTCTTAATCTCAAACTTATGAGTAGTCGTTGTGGTTTCACTATTTACAGACTGCTTGTCACCGTAAGTAATTGTTGTCTTGTTCTTCTGATCAACAATAGCGGGAGTGCTGCTAATTGCGTTCTCATTAAGAACCGCATCATAGGTAACGGTCAGATAAGTAGTTGCGCTCAATGTCGTGATGTAAGAATCCTTGATTTGAATTGTGAAGGTATCACCTTCTTGTGCAGCACTCAATACCTCGTAATATCCGGAATTAAGCTCTGTCTCAGTAGAATCATTACCAACATAAACTTTAATGCTTCCAGTTGTGAAGGTCAGGCCACTATCCATGGTATCATGAATGAACACATTTCTGGTGTAAGGCTCTACCTTTGCAATGGACTTAAAGTGAACAGTGTCTCCCACCTGAGCATCATTAGATGCTCCCCATGCCGAAGTACTATCTTCCTGAACCTTCTTTTCTATGGTATCTTCAGGGTTCTTTTCTGCGATAGTCTGTGCCGGTTTGGTGGGCGTTGAATCAATCATTGCCTTGGTTCCAAGCGTGGAGGTAATAAGGTAATAACCGTTATCCAGCCCTGTGAACTTAACAGTCGTATCATCTGCAACTTTAGTAGCATCTGCATTCAGGCTTGCGGCATAAGAAGCAGCATCCTGGGCAAGTTTGATCATATCTGCCTCTGTATCTTTTCCGGATACCCATTCAACATGACCATCTGTCGCGTTAATTGTAACATAGTCTTTGCCAGCGCCAGCTGTGAAGAATGTCTTCCACGCGGTAGCTACAGTGTACTTAAATGCAGTAGGATTATCCTGGTTATCCACTACAAGGTCAAACATCTTATAGAGCTTGTAGGTCTCATCTTTGATCGTGCCTGTAACAGTAATCTCGTTGGTTCCTGCTGCAAACACGCTTGTGCTCATGCCAAGTACCATTACCATAGCAATCAGCAGAGCGAAGATCTTTTTCATTTTCTTCATGATTGTTTCATCCTTTCTTGAAAAGTTCGTCCCTTCAGGACTTTAGTATTTGTTTCAGCCCTTGAAGGGCATTTGTCACAGTTTATCCTCTGATGACCTGAGGTCTGGCTGTCCGTTCGGTGTCTCGACGGAGCATCCTCGGGACAGCCCGTTATTCAGTTGTGTCTTGCTGCATCCGGCAGACTTTTGTTATTTGCCTTCAGCAAGTCCGACTCAATAGGTCTTCAGTATTTCGGCGTCAGTTATTCGTCGAGATCAGAGGCTGTTAATTTAACCTCCTTTCTCTACGCCTCATCCTGAAGCCGTACATCAAAGCGGATGCGATGATGAGCATCAAACCGCCTAATGTATAAGGTAATGTGCCGGGGCCGCCTGTGGAAGGTAACTCTATTCCATCTTCCAGCGCGTTGATAATATGCTGTCCATTTGTGGCTTTTCCAACATTGATTAAACCATGCCCGTCCTTGTCGGCGTAACTCGGTTCTTTATAGCCGGTTACCTGTGTCTCAACAACATAATATGTCAAGGTATCACCTGCTGCTGTTACAGCCGGAAGGTCGTTGACTTTATATGTTGTTTTCTTGCCATCAGTGCTTGTCACGACAGTCCATCCATCCGGCAGACTCGTGGGACTGAATGTCAGTGTCTGATCTTCAAGTACAGCCTCCTGCGTCGAACTATTTGTGTATGCATTCAGCGTCACTGTGATAGTAGCACCCGTAGGCCATTCAACAGGATTAGAGGATATGTCTTTCCATATCTTACTGAACTCGAAATCTGTCACCTTGGTATTGGTGATAGCATTGCCGGTTTGATTCACCTGAAAATGAGACGCTGTTTCCGTATGTTCCGCATCCGGTGTGGCAACATATGCTCCATCCGCATCCTTGGTAACTGTATAGGTTACATCGTCAACCGTGAATTGATATTCTGCCACACTATAGGTATAGGTATTTCCATCCTTGTCTTTCGCCGGAAGTCCGGTATACTTGAATGTCCGATCTTTTCCCGTTCCAGACCATGTAGGCTGAAGGTTGACCTCTGTTTCCCCATCCTTCACTTTCACGGTTTCAGGTGTCGATGTTGTAGTTACTGCATCTTCTCCCTCCCCAGTAGTTGTCGTAATGGTTCTTGTAAGCGTCATGATCGGATTTTCAGGCACTGTAGTCCCATCAATCACCCACGTTTTGGAACCACTCAGAGTCGTTGTCTCGAGGGTGTTCGTGAATGCTGTCGTTCCGATGTTATAGCTACTGCTGTTGCTCTGGTTGAACTGGCCAACGATAAACTGCGACCACACACTGGTGTCACCAAAATCAATTGATACACTCAGATTTTCCTGATCATAATCAACCTTGATATTACCGTGCGGCGTATAAACACTACTTCCGGTCCCACTATAGAACACGACATTTCTTCTGGAGCATCCAGGCAAAGCATTATTTCTAATCAGGTTAATAATGGCTGTCTTTTCACTCGGAACGGGCACTCGATGAGTCCAAACCACAACGTCACCGTTTGCTGTCGGCTTAATGGCGACAAACGAAAGATCAATCAGTGATCCTAATGTCCAGTTGATTTTGTTGTCCGGCGTTGTTCTATTCGTTCCATTATCGTATGTAATGGTGCCAAAGCTTCCCGTGGTTTCAGTCTGTTCTTTGGCAGTCTGTGTATATCCGGCAGGAACCGTCTCTTCTGCCGTGTATTTAATGATGCTTCCGCTTTCACTGAATACCGGCAGGTTTTCAAAGGTATACGTCCATTGGTTAGTTGCTTCATCCTTAGCCCAAACTGGTGTCAGGCTGGTGGCTGTTCCGTCAGCGTAAAGAGTAACCGTAAGATCAGTCGGTCTTGTCGAATACTTGTTTCCTTCATCGCTCCAGCTCTTTTTGCCTGTATAGGATGTCTTCAGGTCATATGTAGACAATGTATTGGTCAGGGTTGTTACCGTGCCTTCGGCAGCAACATTCGTGAGGAAATATCCATCAGGCATATCACCTTCCAGCCAGGTATACTCGATCTCCTGTCCGTTTTTGTATTTCGGCAGATTACTGATCGTATCTTCCCAACCATTAGAGCTGCTTAGTGTGACTGCCTTTTCAGCAGCTACGCCATCCTCAACAAGCGTCACTGTCAGAGAAGTTGGCCTCTTACTGCTTCCGCTGTCGCTCCATACTTTTTTAACAGTTGCACTGGTTTCCTCATAGTTGTTTGTAAAAGCTGCAGTAGGTACGCTCACGCTCGTATCCCCGGCAGCAACTGTCACAACAATGCCACCCTTTTCGGAGTTATATCCAGCAGCAGTTGTGTCAATCATGGTTGCTGTATTTGTGGATCCGGTTTCTTTTACAACATAGTTTCCGGCCGTCAAGCCATCCACCGTCAATTCTGCCGGACTTGCCACACCGTCTGTCACGGTAATCTGAAGCGTTCCGATAGGCGTAGTCCCATCGGCCTTTGTCGTAACCTGAGAAGTGCAATCTGCATTCCAGATTTCAAAGGTGTAGGTACCGTCTGCCAGTTTCTTTTGTGCTTCCGTAGCATCAGATGCTATTGGCGAACCATTTATTGTGACAGACTTGGTGATTTTCAGGGAGCCGGTCTGCGGTGCCTCTTCATATACATTTTTCAGTTCCGCAGTCTCTCCATCTACAGTTGCTTTAACCGTTGCGGAAGAAACCGTTTCACTTGTAACTGTGTATTTCGGAAGTACGCTATCCGCAGAAATCTCCTCTGTTACTGTATAGGTTTCATCAGTCGGAAGATGTGTGATCTCATAGCCATCGTCTTTCACATCATTCCATGTAAGGGTTAGAGTATCAACCCCTTTACCGCCCACATCTTTACCGCTTACAGTAACAGTCAATCCATTCTGAAGCGCCGTGAGATCGGTTTCATCTGTGACGCCGGAGAAGGTCTTCTTTACGGTAATTTTGCCAGTTTCTTTCGTGTTCGTGATTACCAGAGGTTCTTCAACAGTTGTCTCGATGACACCAGTTCCATTATCGGAATAGCTCACAATATATCGGAAGCCCTGCGCTGCAAGTGCCGTAGTATCTTCTACTGCCGTATAAGCAAGTGTGTTTCCATCTGTATCCGTTGTCGGCAGCGATGCAAATGTCCAAGACCAGTCATTGCTGTCGCTCAGTCTGGTCTCATAGCTGGTCTCCTCAGGTTCACCAACGACTCCGTCCCTGTCCGTTTTGATAACCATCAGGCTGACTTTGATCTCAGAAGGCATCTCATCACCTTCGTCAACATCAAAGACTTTCTTCACATGGATATCCGTGCTCTTCGGGATCATGCGGTTCGTGACCGTGATTTCTCCGGAAGTCTTCCCCTCGCCGCCATCTGAATAGGTTGTCGAATAATTCTCAACCTTATCCTCAACAACGGTGTATCTCAGAGCATTGCCTTCATTGTCCTGCGCAGGCAGCTTATTCCAGATGTAAGTCGGCCAGTTACCTTCATCATCTACATTGATGGAGACCTTCTCGCCAATATTATCCGTGGTGCCGTCGGCATTAATTCTGACAAGCTGCAGCTTGATACCGCCTTCCGGTCTCGTCTCAAACAGGTTGTCGCTGTCGTTCTCCCAGACCTTTGTTGCGGAAATCGATGTATATTTGGACTCAACGTTTGTCGCAGTCCATGTAGTCAGGTTGGCCATAGACGCGACGCGGATATCATTTGCCAGTTGAGTGGCGTCATCCAGCGCCCATGCAGCATGCTTGCGATTTGTCTGTTCCTCCTCAGACAGTGATTTCGTCTGGGTCGGATCTTCTGTATTAACATCCAGGTACTGGTATGCCACGAAATAATGATATTCTTCTGAACCAGTATATCCTTCCGGCGCTCCTACTTCTTTCCACGCATATAACTTATGCTCACTTAAACCAATCCACTGCGTGCTTCCTGCACCGGAAGTGGTAACAGGGCTACCCACCGGAGTGTAATTGGTAATCTTAAACTTCTCCTTAATTTCCTCAATTTCAGAAGCTGTCCCGTTTCCAGCAGTGATTCGATTCATTTTGGCAAGCAGATCATCCCAGTAAGACTGCGGATAAGTCTCCGAATTAGTCATGCTGCCGATTTCCAGTTCGCACTCATACAACTGGAATTTCGCACCATTCAGATCTTTGGAAATATTATTCTCATCGATCTTATGCATGAACATTTCAATTCCATCAATGGCAACACCGGCATCATTTGTCTGAATCGTATGTGTTTCATGCGTGGACGCACTGTGGCTGCCGCCTCCAACCAGGGTGGCCGTATTCGTAAACGTATCCTGCCCCTGTGCACGAGCGATACAGGTGTACGTCAAAAGAAGCGGTGTACGATCCGGGATCTCCCTGATCGAAAGGAGTCGGGAATCATCGTTATAGGAAACCTCGATGTCAACCGGTGCAGTGTCTACCGCATGTAGTTTCCCATCAGCTCCCAGTGTCGCATTCGAAATAGCTACGCTGGCCGTATCGAGGTCCATATTGGTATCAATATAGTCCGTCAAGGAAAGCGTATTGCCATTATTCAAAGCATAACCGTGCGGGTTGATCTCAATGCTGTAGGTGATGTTTTTAGAGTTGGTTTTTTCATCACCTATCATTTCATATACTATACCGCCGTCATCCTTGGTTGTATCCGTCTTTGTGATATAACCATTCGAAGTTACAGTGACCTTATCCGTCGCATCGAACTTTTCATTATCACCGGCAGTGATTATGACATTATTCTGGAAGGTCTCAGAACCGGATGCGGAGCTGGTGATACGATCCCACTCTTCGTCGGAAAGCTTGGTTTTATAAGTAACTACAACTTTTTCACCGCTTAAACTGACATCAGAATTATACTGCTGTCCACCCCACGTTACATATTTCGGATGAATATTACCTGCTATCTTAGTTGTCCCGTCCGCCTGAACTTCGGATGTTATTGGTGCATTGTAATTTCTCCATCCAAAAGCGACATGTACTGAAGGATCTGATTCAGAATTATTCTCATAATTTAAAATTGTCAGTCCTTCTGGAATATAGTCCTCGAAAAGGAGCACATATTTATTTGCCTCCGAGATATCAAATTGTTTTGCTTTCGGATTAATCTGCACCTCCCAGGTTACAATACGGCTGTCTTCATTATATTTTCCGTTCTTCACCGCTTCGACTTCCGGCTTATTATATGTCTGATTAGCAACTCCTTCCTTATCATTGTTGAGCCGCACTTTGTTTTCCATGTAATAACCGTCAATAATCTTAGCCGGACTCAGAAAAGCCAAATTGATATGAACACGTTCATTCAGTTTTGCAAAGGTGAACTTTGTCGTAGCTTTGTCGATTGTGTAGTCGACGCCTGGTGTCAATACGGTTCCATCATCCGTAGTCACGACAGCATTTGTAATATCAAAATAGGATCCGTCAAACCTATTATACCCATAATACCCCTGATTACCTTCAGTTATGGAGACCTCATGTCTATCCCAGCACTCCTGTACCGTTACATTCTCCAGCGGATATGCAGAATCGGCATCTTTCTCAACAATTATGTTCCAGTAGACCTTGCTATTCTCCACATCCCAGTGATCAAATTCTTTCCTCACCTGCGGATTATGGGTCACCTCTTTCGGGAACTCAATCTTGACCTCAGTTTCCACCGTATCATGCTTATCCCTGAAGTCATTGAAGGCAGACTGATCCCCGTGAGTACCGGATTCTTTGGCTTCAGCTTCCGAGATGATCTGTGTGTCATATTCAATGGTAATCGGACCCTGGCCGATATCTGCCGGAAGTTTGTACTTGAACAGACAGATCTTCCCTGTCGAGTACTTTCCGTCATCCCAGAAATCCCAGTTATTACCATCCTCCGACCACTGGCCGGTTCCCGTAGGCATGGTGAAACTTGTACCATCTGCCTTTGTAACCGTAATCGCGCTGACCAGCTTCTGCAGATCCGTCATCTGGTCTTCGATCACAGCCCCGGCAAGATTCATGCCGGCTTCACCGTATGTCAGGGTATAGTGAACCGTGTCACCCATATCTACAGTCTGATGGTTGACATCTGCATTCTCTTTTGTAACCCGCTTATCAATCGGATACGGATCAAACACACCGATGTTATCTGTGCTATCCGACTGCTTTCCACCGCTGCCGGTATTCTTGATTTGCTTTTCTCCGAAGACATCGCTCGATGCTGCCTGAGTCTGGCTGATCACCTTCGTCGAATAGGTAATGACAACAGGGCCGTTTCCGGCATTGGAAGGCATGTTGAAATTGAACAGCTCGACATCGTTCGTGCTGTACTTTCCGTCGTCACTCCATTTTATAGCACCGGAGACGTAGTCACTCAGCTTCATCTGACTGCCGTTTCCGACTTTGATCATCACATCGCCCTGCAGCACCTGCAGATCCGTCATGACGTCCCTGATATTAACTCCGGCCATGTTGGTGGCCGCATCGCCGATTGTCAGGGTGTAATTGATGACGGTATCAGGATCCCATTTTCCATCTTCCCGCTTGGTACTGCTCTCTGATTTGACAACCGTATATACCGGTTCCTTTTCGTAAGTAACCGTGGTCTTCTTTGTATCAGTCGTGTTCTGACGATGCTCCTGGGCTGTATTAGACACCTCAGTGGCGTCGTAAATACCATTTGTCTTCGCTGTATCGGCATCAATGAGTTTTACAGTATAGGTGGCTGTTACAGGACCGTTTCCGGCAGTGCCCTCCGGGAAAGTATAGTCGAACAGTGTTACTGTACCTTTGCTGTAACTGCTGTCTGACGCCTGAGCATCGAAATTGACATGCGTGGTCTGCCCGTTATAGGTAAGCGTGACATCGCCCTGCGGAATCACAACATCCGTAATATAGTCAGAGATATGGAATCCGGACAGCTCTGTCGTATCTTTACCGTAGGTAACAGTATAGGTAACCGTATCTCCCGGCTGAGCGGCAGACTTATCCACAGTTTTTGTTACAGGAATTGGCTCCCTCGGCTTATCGATTTCAATGGTCGTGCTTCCGCCGGGAACATCCTTATTCCCGTTCACCTTCCAGGACGCAGTATTTGTCTCCGTTGTTTTGTCATCCGACATTGCTTTCAACTGATCTTCCGTAACCTTTGTATCGTAGGTCACCTTATAGCTGCCCTTGGCAACACCTGTCGTACCAAGTGCCGAAGCAACATCAAAGGAGAAATTCTTTCCGCTCTGAGTAACGGACACAGCTGTTCCGTTGATTTTCACACTGGATGCATCCAGAGACTGCAAACCGCCCAGCGTATCGTTGAAGGTCATGGAATTCAGATCAGAATTCACATTGATATCCGCTGAATAGTGCAGCGTGTAACTGCCGTCATCATTCTTAGTTGAATTGACAGACTTCTTACCTTCTTCTACTGTCTTCTTGTAATGGATTGGAATTACATCTGTCGTTCCAGGGAATGAATACGTGTATTCATCATTCGTCCCCAGTTCTGTTTCATTTGTCTGAGCCGTGATATTAAAGTAACCGGTAAACGTTGAGCGCCCATCAAAGTAAGAAGTATCCGTAAATTTAAGCGTAACAACGCCATCCACAATCGTATAGGTTCCCAGTTTTCTGGACCCGATAGAAATAACACCATTCACATTATTGCGGATATCTCCAATCGGTGTATCTGCAATAAGAGAATTCAGATCATACTTCAAAATAGGCGTGCCATTGTAGGCATCAATTGCATGCACCACATCCTCTGTTAACGAATATGTAAATGTCAGCTTGAATGCCGCATCCCGCTCCTGCTCGTTCTGAGTGACTGTGGAATCCGCTGAAACATGCAGATACTGAGTATTGCTTGTATTTGCCAAATCCCAGACGCCATCGGATTCCTGCGCATCCGTCACCTTGACCACATACTTTGTCCCATCAGTCATGGTGATGGTCAGGCTCTCCTCTGTATCAAACACCTGCAGGCTCTCCAGCACCCAGTCGCTCTCCATTTGGGTAACCTTAACAAGCGCAGGATCAGAGAATTCTACGCCCTTAACTTCCTTCAAAAACGCGTCCGTATCCGCAAAGTTCGTACCATCGAGTATACCTATGACTTCTATCAGCTCGCTCAAAGCGATTTTTTCGCCTCCGGAAAGGCTGAACTGGTACATTTTGCCGTTCACGGAGTACTCGAAGTCCACCGTATACACGATGGCATAGACTGAAAAACCATCTGCAGAAAAACTGACGGTATCAGCCTCTGCCGAACTGTCCAATACCACCGGCATCTCATTCGCACCTTCAAAGTGCACAACCTGG
>Ga0256406_1007044_pt1 | contig 10899 bp, 13 predicted proteins | sample RumenRJG_03DNA_FD_185986 | JGI IMG/M metagenome (GOLD analysis project Ga0256406, IMG submission 185986) | Bovine rumen microbial communities from Lethbridge, Alberta, Canada - RJG_03 | ecosystem: Host-associated > Mammals > Digestive system > Stomach > Rumen | place: Canada: Alberta | collected...
CGCTGTCGTATTGACGGGAATAAATCTCTATTTGAACCAGGCGTCCACCCACGACATAGTACTGGCGATGGTGGACGCCGATATTTAGCATCGTTTAGAATAAAGAATGATTGCGACGCTACACTAGTACTATCATGCCACTGTTGTAATAGAGAGGCAGGCAGAGGTGTGACTACTGGGTGGAGACGTTACAAGGTTCACGGAGAATTCGAAAATCTGAAATGGAGTGCTCATCGTAAATGCTAAGGCATCAACTTCGTAATGCCGGTAATTTTTGTCTTGCGGCACGATCTTGAGCATGACGTTACCTGAATTGAATCGCAAGACTCCTATATTGGGCCATGCTGAGAGCGGCAGAACGGCTTTTGATGAACGAGTACACCATGCTGACACTGGAGCTTACCAGTGAAGTCTCCGGAGAAGAAGACGCCGCAGATCAATGTCGGGTGTTATTATTATTTCATGAGAAAGCATCAATGGGTATTGAGTTAGATTCCGGGAGTAAAGCGATAATGCATTAGGAACAGCAGATTGTCACTTGAAATATAGGTAAATTTAATAGAACTATCATATCGAAAATTTTGCCGCGCACCGCATAAAATAAGGCTTTGCGGGCATTTTGGAGAGAAAAATGGAACTGCAGGGAAATGAAAATCGGTTTGTTGCGCAAAGTGGCTCTGGAGGCCTTGAAAACAGTGGGCTGTGAGGCACAGGGGGGTGGAAGACTAACACCCTGGAAGGGGACGGAAACTTGGTTGTGACATCGAGCTGCTTGGAAATATCATCAAGTTTGGAAGACTAACACCCCGTAAGGGGACGGAAACCCACGTATAAACAGTTCGTACACGATGCCCTGGGCTGTTTGGAAGAGTAACACCCCGTAAGGGGACGGAAACTCCTGTTCCGTTGCTTTGCGCATTTTCGTTTCCTGTTTGGAAGACTAACACCCCGGAAGGGGACGGAAACTGATGAATTGCGTAGCCAGTACCGAACATTGCTGCTGGTTAGGAAGACTAACACCCCGTAAGGGGACGGTCACAGCACAGATAAAGCAGGCAGGGTTATTGGTGCTGTGAGGTATGTATCGCGGCTTGCTTTACTTTCGCCATCTTATCTGATCAATTCTCATATTTAGCATCTCACTTGTATTTTAATAATACAAATTTCCGCCTTGTAAACATTGAATAAGACTAATAATATTGGACTATTTTCGTTTCATGATAGGAAAAATATTCTATTTCCGTTTCCAATTATATTTCCTCATCATGAACGGTAGAATGTACCTGTCAGCAGGACAGAGCGAGAGCTTTCGGAAAGCGAAAGTTGAGGCACTGCGTCTGACGTCTTCGCATGAATCATCAGGATTCGTACCGATCATATCGTTAGTTTCTGTTCACCTGTTTTCTTAAGAAGGAGGAAGTTATGGGTATTCTTACTCTGATTGGCACCTGTGCCTCTCTGGGCGGTCTCCTTGGCGGCTCGATCGCCACTCTTGGCGGTGTGGCGGCGGAAACCGGCACGGCAGTCGGTACGATTGTCGGCGCTGGCATTGGTGCCGGCATCGGTGCTGTCGAAGAGGCTGCAAAAACCGGATATGCCCAATAGCTTCCGGTACCTGCTCACCTGCACTTTCAAAGGAGGGGAGACAATGTTTATTGCACGGTTGCTGCTGATCATTGCTGCGGCACGATTGGGTTCCGCAGCGGCATCGTTCGATGACTATTCGGACATTTTTTCTGCCTGTGATAAGGCTAAAGGGAAGGAGGATCCTGATGAGGATTGAGATTCTGAAGAAGGGAGACTCGGTGCTGAATGTCACCGCAGAGTTCATCGCTATCCGGCACAGAAACGGAGAGGTGGACATTGTTCCGATCACCATGAGCGGGAACTGCCCGCGCGTGGACACGGATCACATCACCACCATCGGATACGGCGACAACGTCGTCCGGACCACGGTGGATGGGGTGGATATCGTGAAGTTTTAGGAAGGAGAGCTGACAATGGCAGGAAAGAAAAAATATTCCGTGGTCGCCGTGATCGGCGGTCTTACCAGGGCGCAGAGCGCAAAGCTTTCGGCGTCCATCCTGGAAGACAAGGGGAAGATAGCTCCCTGCTCCAGAGGAACAATCGCGGCAGGAGAGCAGGAAAAGACCTGCAGACTCCTGCAGGACGGCAACAGAGAGGTCTTAAGCCTCGGGGAAGGAGATGAAAAATGAGCCAGAAAAGATCATCGGCACATCTGAAGGCACAGAAGGCCGGGAAGGAGAGAGACCTTTACACCTGCCAGATCTGCGGTTCCACAGTCCACCCGGAGGGGCACCACATCATCGATTACCAGTATGGCGGAGCCCCGGATCCCGACAACATTGTCACGCTCTGCGACAAGTGCCACGATGCGGTGCACAGAGGTGATGTGACGCTAATTCTGTTTTGAGTAACCGTTTTGTTTGGTGAAAATAGACATAATATATTCAGTTCTTTATCAACTTGCACAGGTAAAACGGCTGTTGTGCAAGCTTTTTTGTTATAAAATAGAAATCAGACCAACATAATGACAGGGCAGAGGTGGAAACTTTTTGTTCTGAAGTCAGACATGGTCTTGTTTTTCGAAATAGAGTACGCGATATATTACCCCATGCGGGGACGGTAGAAACATCATGCAGAGACAAATTGCACTCACGCTGTGCTCAGACAGCAAGGATATCAGCTATCGAAAATCATCTAATCTTCAGGGTGTCCTGATGGAGCAGATTGATCCGGTCTATGCGGCAGTACTGCATCAGCAGGTACTGCACCCATACAGCCAGTACCTGATCTGCAGAGAGAATCAGATAACCTGGTACGTGAATGCTTTGAATGACGAAGCTTATGAGAAAATTATTCTTCCCCTGCTTTCGCCAGATTTCACATCTTTTACATTTTCCAATGGAGTCTCCGTAACGATCACGGAGAAAAAACAGAAGACACAGACAGACCAAGAGAGAATGGATCTGTTTACCGGTACGGAGACCACAGGACGATTTGAAATCCATTTTCTGTCACCGACAGCATTCAAACAGAACGGCCGCTATTTCCTTCTGCCGGAACCCCGGCTTATTTTTCAGAGCCTGATGAATCGTTATTCCGCTGTAGATGAACTGAGCAGCATGACAGATGAAGATACACTCGAACAGCTGACCATGAGCAGTGTTATACGCAGATATCAGCTGCGAACGGTCTCATTTCCGCTTGAAGGGACCGCTGTACCGGGGTTTATCGGATCCATATCGCTGCAGATAAAGGGCAATCAGACGATGGCCAGATATGTAAGGCTGCTGCTGCAGTTCGGGGAGTTTTCCGGAATCGGAATCAAGACCGGAATGGGCATGGGAGGCATTCAGTTCAGGGAAGGAGCAGGAAAAAAGCATGAATGAGTATCAGATAACGCTCACCATGGCAGGTCTGCTTCATGATATCGGCATTCTGGTCTGCCGCAGAGACGGGCAGAAAGATCAGAATGCCGCGCATGGAGCGGAAAAGCTGCAGGTGAGCACATGGAAGATCCAGAATGATGATTTACTGCGGTGTATCCGTTATCCACATCTTTCAGATCTTCGTGGACAGGATCTGCCTTCAGATTCCATGGCGTATCTGACAGCAGCGGCAGATGCGATGGCACTTGCCGTTAACCAGAAAGAAAATCCGTCTGTACCCCCGGATCCTTATAGACCATTGGAGAGCATCTTCGATCTTTTGAACGGCAATCACGGGAAGATGACCTACGCTCCGGGAACGGAAAAAGACGGTGAAATCCGATACCCGCAGGAAAAACCGACTTCCTTTACGGCGGGTGAGTATGATGCCATTCTTGGAAATCTGCAATCCTGCATGGAGAACCTGTCACTTTCAGGAGCAGGTTTTGACCTTCTGCGGGATACCCTTGAAGAAAATCTTTCCTATGTGCCGGCACGGACAGCTGCCGTACGGGCAGATGTCTCTTTATACGACCATGCGAAGTTGACCTGCGCAATGGCGTCCTGCATTTCTTTGTGGCTGACTGACCGCGGCGAGGCCGACTATGCAAAGACAGTCTTTGATGAGTACAATTCGCTGACTTCGAAAAAGGTCTTTCTTCTGGCGTCGATGGATGTCTCCGGCATTCAGAAGTTCATCTATACCATTACATCAAAAAACGCACTTCGCATGCTGCGTGCAAGATCGTTCTACCTGGAGATTCTAATGGAGCACGTCGTGGACGAGGTCCTGGAAAGACTGGAACTGTCCCGTGCAAATCTCATCTATTCCGGCGGCGGCCATTGCTATCTTCTGCTGCCGAACACAGAGAACGCTCACAGAGTCTTTGGACAGACGCTGAAGGAAGTGAATGCCTGGTTCCTGAAGAACTTTGCAACACAGCTTTACATTGCCGGCGGCTGCGCACCATGCAGTGCAAATGACCTGTGCAACAATCCGGAGGGGAGCTATTCCGAACTGTTCCGCAGTGTTTCATCGACAATTTCGGAAATGAAGAGCAGACGCTATAAGGCTGAGGATATGATCGCCCTGAACCGGCAGAATGTGGACGACTACACGAGAGAGTGTACGGTCTGCAGAACGCTTGGGAAGGTCGACGATGAGGGCCTTTGCCCGATCTGCCATGCCCTTAAGGCACTGTCTGCAAATGTCCTGTATGCTTCCTACTTTGTTATTTCCAGAACTGACAGCGGCAGAGCAGACGGTCTGCCGCTCCCGTTTGACTGTACTCTGTTTGCTACGGGAAGCGGGCAGGATCTGGAAAAGCGGATGGCTGATCCCCTGTTCGTTCGTGCGTATGGAAAAAATGCCGGACGGTGCGGCTCCCATGCACTTACAAGGATGTTCACGGGAAGCTACACCAACGGGGAGACATTTGAAGAACTGGCAGAAGAGTCCACCGGAATTAAGAGAATCGGTGTGCTTCGGGCCGATGTTGATAACCTTGGACAGGCTTTTGTATCAGGATTTGAAGATCCGAAGAACAACAACCGTTACGTGACGTTATCGAGGACAGCAGCGCTGTCGCGACAACTTTCTCTGTTCTTCAAGTACCATATTAATCAGATCCTGGAAGAGTCCGAAGAGGTTCTGCCTGGGGATAAACCACAGAATGGACGACGAGCGACGATCGTCTACTCTGGCGGCGATGATCTGTTTATCGTGGGTGCATGGAGCGATGTTGTGGAACTTGCTTTGGATCTGAAGCATGCCTTCGCAAAGTATACAGAGAGCACGCTGACGATCTCTGCCGGCATCGGGCTGTATCAGGATTCCTATCCGATCAGCGTAATTGCCGAGGAAGTCGGGGCCATGGTTGACCGCTCCAAAGATCTGCCCGGAAAGAACGCGATTACGATCCTGGAAAACGGGCTGACTCATGAGGAAACGAATCAGGGAAAGAAAGTCCGAGTCAGCAATGGAACATATTCCTGGAAGACATTTGAAGAACGAGTGTTGGCTGATAAGCTGTCGATCCTGACACAATTCATGGAGACGACGGGGACCTATGGCAACTCATTCCTTTACCACCTGTTGGAGCTGATCCGCAGGCAGGACGATAAGATCAATTTCGCAAGGTATGTTTATCTCCTGTCCCGCATGGAACCGGATGAGAAGGCACCGCAGGAGGAAAAGGACAGGTATCAGGAGTTTTCAAATCATATGGTTATGTGGGTCAGGACCGGTGAAGACCGGAGAGAACTGGAAAGCGCCATAGAACTGTATGTATATCTGCACAGAGATGAAGAGGGACAAGCAGAATGAAGACGATCAATGAGAAAAACTATGTGGATCTGGCGGAAAAGGCAATCCAGAAAATGAAGAATGAGGTGACTGACAAGGGTAAATCAATTCCTCTTGTCACGACGTCAAAGATACGAAATCTACTGTCCATGAACATGGATATTTACAACGATGTCGTCAATCAGACATCGGATAACTTGAGCGATGAAACAATAAGCCGCATCTCATATCTTCGGGTTCGGTTTGTATACGAGGCAGGCAGGGATGCGTCGGTGAAAGTCTTCGTCCAGGACGCACAGCTTCTGGAAGTGCTCAGTGAGATCGGAAGCAGCAAGCAGAACTATTTACTCTTCAGCAGATATATGGAAGCGCTGGTAGCATTCCACAGATATCTGGGTGGCAGGGACTGACAGGGAGGTTTGAAAATCATGTACGGAAAGATTCAGATCACAGGTATCGTAGAAGTGGTAACGGGAATGCATATCGGCGGCTCGAGCGCCTATGCGGCAATCGGTGCGGTGGATTCTCCGGTTGTCATGGACGTAAGAACCAATCTGCCGATGATTCCCGGCAGTTCGCTCAAGGGAAAAATGCGTACGCTGCTCGCACGCGAATATGATTCCCGTCCCTGCACTCCGGACGATGATGCAGACCGTCTGACAAGACTGTTCGGCTCCGCAAAGAAAGGAGATGTCCGGCAGGGACGTCTTCAGGTGTCGGATCTGTTCCTGACAAACAGAGATGAACTGAAGAAAGCAGGACTTCAGAGCATGACAGAGATTAAGTTCGAGAACAGCATTTCCCGTATGACGGGCGTGGCAAATCCGAGGCAGATCGAACGTGTCGTTCGTGGTGCGAAATTCGGACTTGACTTCATTTATGACATCTATGAAGAAGACAATACTGAACTGCAGACCCGGCTTGAAGAGGACTTTGAGACGATAGCAGAGGGCATGAAGCTGCTCACTTATGATTACATCGGCGGCAGCGGAACGAGAGGATATGGCAAGATCAGGTTTGAGGATCTTGCGGAAAAGGTCGTCGTCGGGAACATTCCGGAAGAGATGCTTGCAAAATGCGATGACATCCTGAAGAAGGCAGTGACAGAGTAAGCCGGAAAGGAAACAGCATGAACTATGTGATTTACCGGTATACATTCCCGTCGGGCGTGCATTTCGGGGAACATTCGCTGGTTACCTCCGGAGAAACATTTCTGGCAGATACACTGTTCTCAGCACTCTGCCAGGAGGCAGTAAAGCGGGGAGAGGACACTCTGAATCAACTTGTGCTTTTGGCAAAGGAAGGGAAGATTCAGATTTCGGATGCCTTTCCGTATGTCGGCGATGTCTACCTTCTGCCAAAACCGGTGCTGTATATCGAGGGGAACAATGAGAAGGGAAATTCCATTCTCAAGAAGAAATTCAAGAAGCTCACGTACGTGCCGGAGAGTGCTCTGAGTGATTTTGTATGCGGTCATTTCTCTTTTGAATCAGTTCCGGATCTTGGGGCAAATATCATTCATGAAACCAGAGCCCAGGTAAACCTTCGGGGAGAGGAAGAAGCGGTGCCGTACCGCGTTGGAATCTGCAGATTCAGAGAAGGATCCGGACTGTATATACTGGCGGGCTTTGCGGACACCGGGTCAGAAAGATTGTTTGAGAATCTGCAATGCGCACTGTCATTTACCGGAATCGGCGGAGAACGATCTTCCGGACTTGGAAGGTTCAGTGTGGAAATGGCAGATGTACCAAAACAGCTTGTGAAGCGGCTCCAGAATGCCGGCCGTGTCCATATGACCCTGAGTGTGGCACTGCCAAAGGACGAGGAAATGGAGGAAGCGCTGCAGGGAGCTCATTTTATGGTTCTCAAACGCAGCGGTTTTGTCGCTTCGGATCATTATGCGGATACGTTCCGGAGAAAGAAGGATCTGTATGTCTTCCAGGCGGGCTCCTGTTTTGAGAAGACATTCGGGGGCGATGTATACGACGTATCCTCCGGCGGTGCGCATCCTGTGTATCGCTATGCAAAGCCGATGATGCTGGGGGTGATCGAATGAGCGACTATCTGAAGCAGTATCGTATGGAACTGGACACGGTTGGGCCGGTATTCATCGGCAGCGGTCGTGAGATTTCCAAGAAGGAATATATCTTTGTCCCAAAGTCAGAAAAGCTGCCGGCCTATATTTCTGTCATGGACATACAGAAACTGTATGCATTTGTTCAGAAAAGGCATCTGCAGGCGGATTTTGAAAATTTCATGATGAATTTTCCGCGGATGACGCTGGAGGAATGGCTTAACAAAAAGCATATAAACGTCGGCGAACTGAACTCCTGCGTCCGTTACATCGTTGGTGCAGGTGATACACAGCTTACCGGTTGGAATAAGATTGGCAGAGACAGCGGCACGAAGGCCAGCATCATGGAATTCATGCGCGATGCACAGGGACTTCCATATGTGCCGGGGAGCAGCATCAAGGGTATGCTGCGGACTATTCTGCTCACAGAAGACATTCATTCACACCCGGAAAAGTACAGAAATGAAAAAGACAGCCTCAGGAGAGAAATTAACGCAAAACGCGGTCAGAGAGTGTCGAGACAAGGCTGCCTGAAGCGCCAGGCAGGGGCATTCGAGCAGCGGGCGTTTTATACCCTGGGGAAAGATGAGAAGAAACCTGAAAATGCAGTTAATGATCGGCTGTCAGGTCTTGTGGTGAGTGATTCTGAACCATTGAGAAATGCAGATCTTGTCCTTGCACAGAAGGTAGATCTTACAACGGAAAGTGATCGAAAACCTCTTAACCTTATCCGTGAGTGCATTCGTCCGGGAAAAAAGATCTGTTTTACCATGACGGTCGATGAAAAAGCATGCCCGGATATTACGCCGGAGAAGATCCAGAAGGCGATTACAGTCTTCAATGACATATACGGTGAATGCTTCCTGTCGTCCTTTAAGGCTCTTGGACCGCGTCATGATTCTGTCTATCTCGGCGGTGGTGCAGGGTATGGAACCAAGACAGTACTTTATGCGGCACTTGGAAAAGAGGAGGGAACCAGAGCAGCTGCGGAAATTTTCAGGGCAACCGGCGTTCCGCAGAATCACCATCATTCCGATGACGTGACAAAATATAAGGTCTCTCCCCATATGGTGAAGCTTACCCGCTATTGCGGCGGCTTGAAAGTCATGGGAGAGTGCAAGGTAAAAATAATAGAGGATAAGGTATGAGCAGTAAGAAGGGCAAGCGGAACAAGACAATTCTTTTTTCGGCTGTTGGGACTACCGATCCGATCTCAAAGAATCATGATGGCTCCATTCTGCATATTGTCAGGCATTACCACCCGGATGAGGTACACCTCTATTACAGCTGTGAGATGTACAAGTATGAGCAGAAAGATCATCGCATGGAGCAGTCACTGGAACTGCTTATGCAGAAAATGGGATTTCACTTCACTGTACAGGATATCTATGAAACTGACCGTGATGATGTTCAGGAATTTGATTACTACCTGAAGCGGTTTCAGGAGATCCTTGCGGAGCTATACCGAAACAATCAGAAAGCGCGGATACTTGTAAATGTGTCGTCCGGAACTCCTGCAATGAAAAGTGCCCTGCAGTCACTTGCGGTGTTTTCTGCCTTCCCAATTACACCGATTCAGGTGACAACTCCAATAAAAAAAGCCAACCATATGAGGGACGATATCGACGCTGTGCAGATGTTCGAGGAAGATCACGATAATGAATCGGACGCCCCGGATCGGACAAGTGAATCTAGGACAACGAATCTGTTAAAGGTAACTTACAGAGGGATCATAAAAGAACTGATTGATGCATATGATTATCGTCCGGCCATAAAGATTGCGAAAAAGATCGAAGATGATGATTTTAAAAAAGCGGCGCAGATGATCTGTATTGCTGCGGATCGCCTGGATTTAATACGTCCGCTGCCGACAGGAGATGAGGAAGAACAGTTTTCAGGAGTTTTTGAACAGAAGGATATGAGCCGGGAATATCTTCTGTATCTCGATATCCTTGTAAAGCAAAAAAGATATATCGATTTCGGGCGCGCGATATCCCCGATGCTTTCGGAACTGATGAAGCGCACACTGGAACAGGAGTGCGACTTTGACTTTTCGAAATACACATACCAGACGACTATCAATTCGTCAGATGGACAAAGCATTGATCAGCCGAAGGTGATCGTTCACTGGAACGTTGGAGCACAGAACGAAATTCAGGAGGATTTCAATATAACCCTCTTCGACAGTATCAACAACAGAAACTGGAAACTATATGACAAAGGATTTGTAAGAGATGGAGATCTGGCGGCCCTGATACTGACCATGCATGAGACACTTGGAAAAGTAGATCAGACTAGTTACACGCAGATCTGGGCTCTTCGTAATTTTGAAGAGAAGGTTCGCAATATCCTGGCTCATGAGATGGAGGGCATCAGTGATAAGACCGTGAGGGATATCACCAATTATGGCTGCAATGACTACATGAGAATGCTGAAGGATCTTTCTGTTCCGACCGGTGTCATTCAATCCGAAGAACTGACCACAATGTGGTCTACCTACAAGGATATTAATAAACAGATCCTGAAAACACTTGGAGAGGGTGAATATGTGAAGGAACAGAAAGATCAGCAAACGAGAAGTGAATGATAGAATGATATTATGAGTTGTTCTATTGTGTTATTTAAAACCCTACTTTTATTCGTTGTTACACCCCAGCAAAGTGTATCGCGGATAGAAGTAAGGTTTTAATGAATGTTTGACAGATTTTGCCGCGCACCGCATAAAATAAGGTTTTGCGGGCATTTTGGAGAGAAAAATGGAACTGCAGGAAGGCGAAAATCGGTTTGCCGCGCAAAGTGGCTCTGGAGGCCTTGAAAACAGCGGTCTGTGAGGCACAGGGTTAAGAAGAGCAAAAACCCGGAAGGGGACGGATACGCTAACTGATCTTCGACCGCTTCAATCTCCGCATCCAGAAAGTTAGGAAGAGCAACACCTCGAAAGCAATGCCAATAAGTTAGATGATTCAACCTGATCTCGGGCTAGACCGGGATCAGGTTTTTATTATGGTGACTGTGTAAAAATTTCCTGTGTCAGACTTCTTCACCTCGTCAACGGGTGCTTTCCCTAA
>Ga0256406_1007045_pt1 | contig 10899 bp, 13 predicted proteins | sample RumenRJG_03DNA_FD_185986 | JGI IMG/M metagenome (GOLD analysis project Ga0256406, IMG submission 185986) | Bovine rumen microbial communities from Lethbridge, Alberta, Canada - RJG_03 | ecosystem: Host-associated > Mammals > Digestive system > Stomach > Rumen | place: Canada: Alberta | collected...
CCTGCTTATCTTCTCTGTATCGACCGCTACTTTCATTGCTGACTGCCCTCCACGACTTTGGTAAGGTAGTCGATCGCTTTGCGGATGTCATTCTTGCCACCCTTATCTTGCCAACGCCAGATGTATTTCATAGCACAGCCGAGACAGAAGCCTTCAAACTGATCGTCCGTTAGCATGCTTCTAATTGCACGCATGCAATCAACATTGTCCCCTGATCGTGATTGATACCAAGTTGGACTATCTTTCATTAGCGGTTCGCTGGCGAACACTCTGCTAATTTCTTCTTTATCCATTCTCTCTCTTCCTTCCTGTGCTTATTGAACTCATCATAAGTTTTATATTTATCTTGCAGTTGCTTTATTAACTCGTGCAGGAGTTTCGACTGCTCGTCGCTTAGTCGTTTGCCACCATTTGGTTTCCCAACGAAACCACCACAAAAGCCACTCCAACGAGCATTTTCGTGGTTAAATGAATATCCGCCAGTGTTGGAGGCGGCTCCGCCTATTTTTCCGATCCGTTTATAAAAGTCGTCGCCATAACGTGCTTTGTTGGTAGCGGCTGCTTTGGCGGCACCTAATTTTGTCTGAGTAATAATGCACTCCTTTCGTTATTGTCATTAGAAGCCAACGTGCAGGTTTAGCCTGCTTACTGGCATCAAGCAGTAGATTGCATTTTTTCGGTGGACAAAAAGAAACTAACGAGAGTTTGGACAATTGATTAGTGGTGGTCTGTCCATAAGAGTGATTTTCTTTGATAAAGGATAAGAGGTTAAACCACACGTTTAGAGTTTGACAGACCCGAACTCGTTAGTAATAGGGATACAAATCTAACGAAAGCAATCTACTGCTGTTGGCAGGACTTGCACCAGCCCTGCGACTACGCTTCTTCTAGAAGCATTGTGTAATAAAGAGCTAAACGTAATCGCTGGTGGAACACACAACATGCTGTTTTGTGCTCCAACAGGGGTTCCGTAGAACCCGACATAACGTTCAGTGCCGACGTTAGACGCGTCATGGCTCGCCAGACTGGTGGGTAAAATGAAAAGACATAGGTTCTTAACTGGTTGTCTGGTTTTGGCACTGCTCGTGCTACTCTGCTGTAATGTTCTTGATTTGACACTATTAGTATACTGCTTATGATATATAACGTCAAGGCTTAGTGGTAAAAATTACATTAACTCCGCTAAGCTACTTACTTCACTACTCTTAATCTTCATTCCTTTCCGCTTCTTTAACCATTTCATAGTCTGCCCGATCTTCTAAGTCTGATAGGTATAACCTGTCAGAATAAAACTCACTCAACTTTTTGCCGTAAGTTTTATCGAGCGACCGCATAATCGCTTCCTTAGTCTTAGCGTCAGAGACATCAATTACATAGTCGTCGTCAAAATTTGGTCGGCTAATACTAACGCTGATTTCATAGCCATCAGGATTATCGATCCAGTTATTGTAAAACTCTGAGAATTCCTCATCTTCTATCTCCTGATTTAATAGCTGATTGTCTAAATATTCGTCATAACTTTGGTTCATATCCTTCCTATCCTTTCCGTTATTTGACACTATTATCATAACGGTTCAGGTATTAAACGTCAAGCCTTTCGCGGTGTGTTTTTTACAGCGTTAGCAGCTGCATGTTTCAAAGCCATAACATCGTTGCCATTAGCGTTGACTGGCTTGCCGTTAAACCTTTTTGGTTCGGTTGATATGTTAGCTGGTGTGCTGATAGACATGCCCTGTGGGCTTACAGGAACGCCTGTGACGGGCGATAATGGTTGAGTTGGTAAATTATACCTTGGCTTTTCTGGTTGCATGTCATTAACCAGTCCAGTCAGTAGTTCTATCTTCTCCAATTTTTTGTCCTTGCCATCTTTCGATCCGAGAATATATTTTACCTGCTTAAAATAACTTTCAAACATTATTTCTCCTTTGCTTCCATACTATCAAATCTTAACTGCTCTGGACGGAAGTATAAATTAACTGTGCCAGTTGCACCATTGCGGTGCTTGTTAACGATAAGTTCCGTCACGTTTGGACTTTCGCACTGCTTGTTATAGTAGCCGTCTCGGTAAAGCATCATCACCACATCTGCATCTTGCTCAATAGAGCCAGAATCACGTAGGTCAGATAACATTGGGCGGTGATCTTCCCGTTGCTCAACGTAGCGAGAAAGTTGCGATAATGCCAGAACGGGAACATTTAACTCCTTTGCCATTAGTTTTAGATTGCGAGAGATCTCACTAATTTCCTGCACTCGATTGTCGCTCCGCCTCGTTGAGTTAATTAGCTGTAAATAGTCAATCACAATTAATCCAACGTCACGCTTATGGGCTTCACGTCGAGCCAGAGTTAGTATCCGACGAGCTGTGACATCGGCAACATCACAGAACTTAATCGGCAGTTCAGATATTTCGCCAGATGCATTATAGATTTTTGTAAATTCATCTTGCGTTAGATCACCTGTTCGCATTCGCTCTGAGTTCACGCCAGAGACAGATGAGATAAGCCGATTGACTAGTTGTGCCGTCGACATTTCCAGCGAATAGAACAGTATCTCTTTGTCCTGGTTAACTGCACAGTTATAAGCAATGTTGAGTGCCAGTGTCGATTTGCCCATTGCAGGACGAGCAGCCAGAATAATGAGATCTGACTTTTGTAGTCCGCCAAGAATATCGTCTAAACTTGTAATACCTGTTGGCACACCAGTCAACTCCCCTTTGTGCTTGTAGACATAGTCGATCTCTCTTAACTGATTTCCCAGTTCATCACTTATATTAACGAAGTCTGCTCGCTCGCCTGTGTCAGTTATGTCGTTTAACTCCTTCTCTAACGACGATAGCGTAGCTTTTAGATCGTCGCTTTTAATTGCATCCTTGCTAACCTTATTGCCAAAGTCTACAAGCCGTCGTCTAACACCAGCACTATGGACAATGCTCGTGTATTCCTTAAGGTGCGACGGCGTGGGAACTTCATCTAGCAATCCCACAATGTAGTCGTCACCACCAGCATCAATAAGCCTACTAGTATTCCTAAGCTCTGATCCTACTGTTAAAACATCAATACCAAGTCGACGCTCGTAAAGTTTAGTCATCGCATAATAGATTTCCCCATTGCGGTGATCGCCAAAATCAGACAAAGCTATATCGTCCACTACATCGGTCATGAGTTCGCCGTCCTGCAAAATACACGAAAGAACTGCTCTCTCGGCGCCCTCGGCTTCTACCCTTTCTGTTGCCATTTTTTACCCCCTAATTTGATAACAGCAAAAATACTAGCGTTGACTAAACTTAATCGCCTTATCCATTATACCGTTGGCTTTGTATTCTAGATCACACCAGTCACTTACCTTGATTGGATTGACATTGCAAATATCACCCCGTTTGTAAGCAACGTAATCAAGCATCTTTTTGATCCCATTTAAGCCAACATTTTTATTTTTGAGCAGCCGAGCAAGAGCGTAATTGTTGCGAGTAGTGTTGGCAACAATCTTAGGCATCTTCTTTTTCTCCCAGTAAGCCAACGCGTCCTGCTTATCTTTTATCCACTGTGACCGCTCATCCTTAGTCATCTTAGTTGACCTGCGAGTTCTCTTCTCGCCTGCAAGTTTATCATTTGCTTCTCTAAGTGCGATCTGCTGGATCGTTTCGTAAGTTTTGCCAAACCCGTCATCTTTGACGCATTTAATGTAGCCTAGTTTCTCCAATTTAGCTTTTGCTTTCCTGACAGTTTCAGGCTGTAAGCCGAGTTTCTCGGCGGTCGCACCTTTCTTTTCGAAAAATAGTCCAGGATAACCGCTGATATACACGTAGACCATTCGATCAGTCATAGTTAATCGCTTGTCAAACATCGCATACTGCATAATCGTGACCGTATACTGATGTTCGAGCATGTTATCCAGATAACTGTTATGTTCGTCTTCCATAAAAAAACAATGTCCCCCTTTCGCAAGGGGGAGAGCCATCCTAGTCCCTTGCATTATAGCATTATAATCTGCCCTCCGCAAGAGACATCTGACTAGGACGGCTCTTGCACTTGACAAATATCATACCACAACCGACTTGGATTTACAATAAATGCCCCTGACGTGCAGGGGCTTGGTGCTAATCGGAGAATAGGTAGTCGCTGACGATGCATGCCAGTGCCAGTGCCGTTTCTGGGTTCGAACGTAGCCGGTAGACGCCATCTTTGAACTCTGCTCCATAAAGGCTGAGAAGTTCAACCGTCTGTGGCGCTAACCGCTTGCCGTCTGTATTGACTGTTAGCGTGCAACGCCTGCTCATAGATGACAACCTGAACTCGCCATTAATGCTTGCGCTCATAATATCTCCAATCGATAAGGTCCTAGGGCGAGTTGCCCTTACTTATTCTATCAAATAGTTTTCCACATGATTATGATTAGGTGATTTCGCCTAATCTAATTGGCAAAATAGACTAATCTCCCTACGCATTTCTTTCGTGAAAAGGTGGTATATTTTAGCCAATTTTCACGGAGTTTTCCACAGGTTTTCCACAGGGCAGGGGGGGCATAAGTTGTGCCTAGGGGGTGGCATAAGTTGTGCCTAGGGGGTGGCACGATCTGTGCCTCCATAGTAATAACAAATATAGTAATAACAATTTAGTATCTAACAAATTAATAAATTAATTTGTTAATATTTTTTATTAAAAAAATTTTTTCGATAAAAAAGAAATTTTTTGGCTGTAAAAAAATTTTCTTCGCTAAAGCGTTTGCTCATCACTGAGCGTTCGACCAAACGCCCGCTACGAAAACTTTTTCCTATTTAACAGACTGACGTTGGCTAACGCCAACGTAAAAGTGACGTTGGCTAACGCCAACGTAAAAATTGTATGTAGTCCGACGCAAAGCGGAGCTTTGCCAATTGTTAGGGATTCCGCTTATGCTTGCGACTGGCTCGCCTCCGCCCCGAAAGCTCGCACCCCTGTTAAGCACTTTGAAGGCGTCTGTAAGGCTCTGTAAGGCGTTTGATACCCCAAGATGGATGAACACTCAACTTTGCCATTAAAACCGCTCTGAGAAGCTCCTGTGCGGTCTAGCGGGTATAATTCGCCTAGGTGTGCTATTGAACCTTGCGATATTACCCATTTGAACCTACCTACCTTGCTTGCATGCCCGCTAGAAGCAGAGCCGCTTTGTCATTTAATTACCGCGTCCCGCCTCGTCGTTATGGTGGTGGTGATATGGTGTAAATAATGATGATAGGGCGTTGCCCTGGATTAGGGCGATGCCAGCAGACCAAACGAACCTAGTAATCAAACCAAACAAAAAATAGCGGTATTTCTACCGCTACCACTGTAAATGCTCTAATTGCCCATTCTAACGCTCTCTGACGCGTTCTATACCCTGACTTGATTGTTTATACTACTTTGACGCTATCGTCGCTTACACGGCTTCCTGTGGCGTCTAGCGTGGTATTTAGCACGGGTGGTGTTATTAACTTCGGCTTCAACGCAAACTTGCTCAATGAACGATTGTCAATACGCCCTCGTCCGCTCCACAGTTCGTTAGGTCGTCTGTCTAACCACAACTTGATTTGCTCGACTGGACCTATCGTCGAGCATAGACCTACTAGGTCGTATACCGTTAGCACCTTGTCTGGATTGCTACTATCTAGTCGCACGCCGCGTCCTACCGCTTGTATCCAAACTCTCGGTGATAACGTAGGTCGAGCGTAAATTATACAGTCCAGCTCTGGTAGGTCAAACCCAGCAGTCAAACACATGCAATTTAGCATGACTTTGCATTCACCTGACTTGAACCTATTGATTTTATCTGTCCTTTCTTTCTTTGGCGTCGCTCCACAAACCCATTCCGCTGGCACGTTCCTTGCTTGCAATTCTTCACAGATTATCTCCGCAGACTTGACGCTTGGACAGAATACTAGAATACGGTTAGGATGCTTTGTCAATGCTCCCATGACAACATGCAGTATTCTATTCCAGCTATTAACCGCAAACGTTTCTATATCGTCCATGGCATAGTCCGCTCCCGTGCTATTTAGTCGAAGCGTTGCCTTTGGTATCTCGCTGTAATACTTGATTGGTGCTAGATATTTATCACGCATAAGGTCGGCTAGCTCATAGTGATAAATTATTTTTCCCCAGAAGAATGTATCTTTATGATTGAACTTTATCGGTGGGAACCTATTGAGTAGTGATATAGCAGATTGCACAAATACTTGTCCGTGCTCTCGTAGCGTCTCGCTCCGCAATTTATATGGTGTCGCCGTTAAACCTAGCACGGGCGGATAACCAACCTCTTGTAACCACTTAACATATTGACTACTTGATGTGATTGCCACGCAATCGGCTTCGTCAATTAACACATACTTGACGTGTTGGAATACGGGGCTATGTGATTTGATAGTGCCTATGGTTGCCATAGTAACTCGCCCCGCCTCCTTTCGACTTAGACTAGCAGACATAACCGCAATGTTATCTATTCCATACCACGCTAATTTGTCGCTGTTCTGTTCGAGTAATTCTTTGTTCGGCTGTAATATCACGATTTGACATTCACTCTCACGTTTCGGCTTTGGTAAAGTTGCTAGTAGCTTGTTAACAATACCTGCAATTATCAATGATTTACCTGCACCCGTTCCTGCTTGGATAATTGGATATTGTCCTAGTGTCTGATGATTTAGTAGGGCGGCTGCACCTTCGCCAACCGCCCGCTTCTGATAGTCCCTGAGCTTGAATTTATTTGTCATATATTCCTACTGCATTGGCATAACTAGCAAGTTATAACCGTTATCGTCAACAAACATTGGTGATAATTCGTTGCTTGCTGATAACTTTAACGTAACGCTATGTGTAATATCGTCGCTCTTACATAGTGCTAGGATGCTTAACAGCAATTTGCCGTTCCAGTAGCTGACTTTATCTACTAATTCGTCGGCTACATTTGCAACTACCACTACTTGGATAGTTCCTGCACTAGTATCACTGCTAACGGTGATTGACTTATCCGCATTGGCGGTAATTTTTATTCGATTTTCCTTGCTAACTACACTCATAGCTGTGGTAATCGCTGAAACTAACTCGTCTAATTCCAGAGTAATACTGCTCGCTTTATCTTTACTTTCTAGCAATTTGTCTTTTTTGCTAAACAAGTCATCGCTTAGCGCTTCACCTTCAATTAACCGTGTCTTGAGTAGTAGATTGCCTGAACTAAATTCTAGCATGTTATTCGTCCAGTAAATATCGGCGTCGGCGGTGAAACTTTGGAGCGTTCGCATAAAGTCGCCTGGAATTATCCCGCCAAACTCGGTATCAATATCGCTCACAGCTAACCTGTAACCGTCAGTTGCTAGCATTTTACCGTCCTTGACATGCACGCCTGTTAGTATCGGTCTCGTAGTATCGTTGCTGCAAAATGAACTAATCTCTGCTAATCGCTGAATATCGCTTAACTTTAACTTGCCTGATTTTGCGTCCTGACTACCTTTAGCACTAGGTATCTCTGGATAATCGTCGGCGTCATAGCAAGTAAATACCGCTGAACTCATGGGCGATTTAACTGTTAGTCTGTTATCGCTAGCACTTAACGCAAGATTGACGTTAGGTAATCGCTTGACGTAATCGAGCAATCGCCTACAACTAACCGCAAATTTCCCACCTCCGTCCACGCTGGCGTTAACATTGTAGCTAATCGCTTGCTCTAAATTCGCCGCAGAGAACTTGACGCAATCTGCATCGGCTTCAACATAAACACATTCAAGAATAGGTAATCCCGCTCGGACTGTCGCAATTTTACTGCAATAATCCAACGCTTTAACTAATTCTCGCTTGGTAATTCCTAAATTCATAACTCGTCACCCCTTTTAACAATCACACCTTCTAACAAGTAAAGTTTCGTCTGTCAATTCATGTAGTTCGAGACTCAAGTTATCAAACACTTTAACGTTGTAGCGGTGCGCCGTCCAACTATCAGCTAATAGCTTGTCTGAACTAATGATAATATCCTTCACTAGCTCGCTATTCAATAATTTATTCTTACCATTATTTCGCAGGTCATAATCGGCTAACTCTAATAGTAAATTTCCATTATGCTTGAGGTCGTCCATTAACACTTTGGATTGAACGGCGGACCTAGAATTATCAGACGCCGCATTGATAGCGTCGGCGGTATCCGTCATAGCATAACCAAACAAATTGACTATTCCTGCTTGGTAGAAGTCATAACTACAATTCGTGCAACTCGCCCACCTGATAACCTCGAACGCTTGACTTGGCGTAAAGATAACTCCGGGGTCAAACTTTCCCAGACTTGTTTCTTCTGGTTCATTGTAAATTTCATAAATAGCTAAACTCATAGACAACTCCTTGACTAATATTATCTTCTTCTTATCTTCTTCTTATCTTCTACTTACTAGCGTAAACTACTTTAACGTCCGTGTTATCCTTTTGGTGATAAAGATAGCGTAAATTATCTTCTAACGCTGCTAGCAATGCTATTTTGTCGCCTACGGATAATCCTTTCGGACTAGTAATTTGGTCAACTAACTTATCAATTTCGGCGTTCAACTTTTCCTTCTTCTCTTCGTCGTCATTTTCGGCGGCGGTCTTATAACCCTTTACTAATTTATCTAATTTACTCTTTTCTTCCTTCTTAGCTACTCTACTAGCTACTTCAAGTAATTTACTATCCTCCTCTCCGTCAAAATTGGCGTATTCATTTGGATGCCTATATAGATTTATCAATCTATCTAGTTCCCAGCACCCGTTATCATAATCATAGAATTGTCCGTCTATGACTAATGAACATATCCTAGTATTGTTACTTATATTGCCCATGCTTTTACCTTTCTAGCAACCTTATCCTTTATCCTTTATCTCTGTTGCTATCTTTATTTTAGCGCTTTCAGCTTTCATTTTCAAGTGATTTTTTCGATTTTGTGCTGTAAAATTTGCTTCATTCGCAATTTCGAGCTTGCTGTTTGTAATTTGCCACAAAGCGTCTTTCGCTGTCAGCACAATTTATATCACAGTTATATTTTTGTTGTCAACCTACCTCTGCTTCTTACCATGCTTGCTCCTATGCTCCTATGCCACCTCCTATGCTCGCGTGCATGTCATGCTCGCTCCTACCCGCTACCTTTTCTTGGTGGTGGTTAGGTGATGATAGGGCATAGTGGTTATATAGTGGTAATATTCATATTCATTTACATACATATCGAGTTGGCCACGGGTGGGGCGGCGTGCACTCGCATATCAAGCACGCCTGTTCCCCGTGGATTATCTAGCCTACTAGCCCCATTGACCTTTTAACTAGCGCATGTGTCAAAATATCCGTCGCTGTCTAAGTCGTCTAACACTTTTGCTATAGCCTGTCCTAACAGATAACAACGGATTGTAACGTCCATAGCTTCCGCACCCTTTTCTAATACGTCCGTTCCATCACGTCCGAACTCTTCCAGGGCTTCCGCTAATAAATCCCAGTTGTGCGCTAATGCTTCTTCAGCTTTCCATGTGTTGCAATAGTAAGACCCGGAAGCGTAACCCGTGACACTGTCTTCCATCCAGAGCGTGTCATTCAAATACTCTTCTAACCCGTCTCTGTCTTCTGTATAGTCTTCTCTGTTGATGTTCTCTGTAATGTAGTCTCTAATGTCTTCTGTCATTGCGTTCATGTAGTTGTAACTCATATGCATCCTCTCTTTACTTTATAGTTAGGGGCGGGCATATCCGCCCCTGTTTAACTTAGCGCATGTTCTTTATCTGATACCTACCGCCGTCTAGGGCGTTGAAGCTCATTTTCGCCCCGCGGATAACGAATCCGAATGCATTTTGCTGCAGCGCCAATATAACATTATCTGATACTAGCTTCTTACTCTTTAACGCATCGATTGCGTGGTAAGGCGCGTCATATAACGCTATAGTGTTATACTTGCTATCGCCCTTGCCCTTATACTGTAACGCAATGGTGCTATTATCTGACTCTTTATAAACATTATTCATTCCTGTATCCTCTCTATATAGGGGCGGGCGTAACCGCCCCGTTAAACTTAACCTAGTCAATCATGTATTCCTTTTTGAAATATGTTGCTAGTGCTTTTGCTATCTGATGACAGTAAACAATCCACACATATGGTTTGCCATTCTTATAGCGCCACTCGTTGCTGTCAGCTGTGCCACCCTTCTTTACATAGACACTATCCTTGAACTCGTCACCATAGACTTTTTTCAGGTCATTGTATGCGTGTTGATATGCTATCCCGTAGCATCCACCCTTAACGCTCTCAATCGCGCCATGATATATCATGGTATCTGTTAAGATAGCACGCCGCTCATTCCATGGTATCGCCGCAACCGCGTCAGCAAGCGCCGCCTTGAGTGCTTTATCCTTGTCAGGATAATCAGCTGAATAGTAGTCAGCAATGATATCCAACCACTTGTTATATGTGACTTTTTTCATATGTATCCCCTTCTCTACCTTTAAAAGGTAGCGTTAATCCAACTGTAACCAAGTGATAGATATACATAGTTTTGAGTCCTTGCAATGGTCCCTTCAAAACAATACTTGAACCGCTTGATACTCTGAACTTGTAGCTCTTATCCTTTTGACTACATAATTATAATATCACTACCGCTCTAAAAATGCAATAGCTCGAAGCGTTATAAGTGTAGTATTTTATGCAACGTATATAACAGGGGTTATCAGTTCGCAACCGCCCGCTCACGGCGGATGCGGATTGAACTCGCCCGCGGCGGATAGCAAAAAATTGACTTCATTTTTTCAACCAAGCAGGGTAGGTGGAGCCCCCCCAGTAGAGTATAGTAGTAAGCCTTTGTAATCCGTATGGATTACATCATGGCAAGATACTACATAATCTGGACACGTATCTCATTGTCAATATACACACATAATCTGAACACATACTCGGAT
>Ga0256406_1007046_pt1 | contig 10898 bp, 5 predicted proteins | sample RumenRJG_03DNA_FD_185986 | JGI IMG/M metagenome (GOLD analysis project Ga0256406, IMG submission 185986) | Bovine rumen microbial communities from Lethbridge, Alberta, Canada - RJG_03 | ecosystem: Host-associated > Mammals > Digestive system > Stomach > Rumen | place: Canada: Alberta | collected...
ATCTTTGCCACCCACGGGTAGACCTTCCTTCCGGGCAGATGTCCGCCCTCGCCGGGCTTTGCGCCCTGCGCCATCTTGATCTGGATCTCCACAGCGCTGTTTAAGTACGCACTGGTGACGCCGAAGCGCCCCGATGCCACCTGTTTGATCGCCGAGTTCCGGCTGGTACCGTACCTTTCCGGATTCTCTCCGCCCTCCCCGGTGTTCGACTTGCCGCCGATGCTGTTCATCGCAAGGGCCAGGGTCTCATGGGCCTCCTGGGAGATCGAGCCGAAGGACATGGCACCGGTCTTGAAGCGGCGCACGATGTTCTGGACGGGCTCCACCTCCTCAATCGGAATCGGCGGATTCTTCGGTGCAAAGTCCATCAGGCTCCGCAGCGTGTGGGGCCTTGCCGGGTCGTCGACGAGCTTTGTGTACGCCTTGAACTTCTCATAGGAACCGGTGCGGACTGCCTGCTGGAGCGTGATGATCGTCTCCGGGCTGTAGAGGTGGTCCTCCTTGTCCTTTCCGGAGCGCAGGTTGTGGAAGCCGACCGAATCCAGCGTCGTGTCGACGCCAAGCCCCAGCGGATCAAAGGCGTGGTCGTGGCGGAAGGTGATGCCCTCCTCGATCTCGGCAATGCCGATGCCGCCGACCCGCGAGACAGTTCCCGTGAAATACCGGTCGATCACTTCCTTCGAGAGGCCGACCGCCTCAAAGATGCGGGCGGACTGGTAGGACTGGATCGTCGAGATGCCCATCTTGGCTGCGATCTTGACGACGCCGGAGAGCAGGGCCTTGTTGTAGTCCTCGATGGCCGTGTGGTAGTCCTTGTCCAGGTTTCCCATGTCGATGAGCTCGGAGATGCACTCGTGGGCAAGGTACGGGTTCACGGCCCGGGCGCCGAAGCCGAGGAGCGTCGCCACCTGGTGCACGTCCCTGGGCTCGCCGGATTCGAGGATCAGGGAGACCTTCGTGCGCTTCTTCGTGCGCACAAGGTGCTGCTCGACGGACGAGACCGCAAGGAGGGACGGAATCGGCACGTGGTTCTCGTCAACGCCCCGGTCTGAGAGGATGATGATGTTGATGCCGTCGGTCTCTGCGCGGTCCACGGAGATGTTGAGCTGCTCCAGGGCCTTCGCAAGGCTGGTGTTCTTGTAGTAGAGGAGGGACAGGGTCCTTGCGTGGAAGCCCGGCTGGTCGAGGGAGCGGATCTTCATGATGTCCACGCCCGTGAGAATCGGGTTGTTCACCTCGAGCACGGTGCAGTTCTTGCCCTTCTCGTTTAAGAGGTCACCATCGGAGCCGATGTAGACCGTGGTATCCGTGACGATCTTCTCGCGCAGGCTGTCGATGGGCGGGTTTGTTACCTGCGCGAACAGCTGCTTGAAGTAGTTGAAGAGGAGCTGGTGCTGCTTGGAGAGGACGGCAAGGGGCACGTCGTGGCCCATGGATGCTGTGGGCTCCACGCCGTTTAGGGCCATCGGCAGGATCTCGTCGTTCACGTCCTCATTGGTGTAGCCAAAGACCTTGTAGAGCTTGTCCCGCATCTCCTGGCTGTGGGTCGGGATCTTCTTGTTGGGGATGGACAGGTTTTCCAGGTGCAGGAGATGGGAGTCGAGCCACTCGCCGTAGGGCTGCCGGTGGCTGTAGTAGTTCTTGCACTCCGCATCGGAGATGATGCGCTTCTGCACGGTGTCAACGAGCAGGATCTTGCCGGGCTCCAGTCTCCCCTTTTTGACGACATGCTCCGGCGCGATGTCAAGGACCCCCACCTCAGAGGCGAGGATCAGGCGGTTGTCATCCGTGATGTAGTATCTCGACGGGCGAAGGCCGTTCCGGTCCAGGGTCGCGCCGACGAGGTCGCCGTCGGAGAACAGGATGGCCGCCGGGCCGTCCCAGGGCTCCATCATCGTCGCATAGTAATGGTAGAAATCCTTCCGGTCCTCACTCATGAAGCCGTTGTGTTTCCAGGGCTCGGGGATCGTCACCATCATGGCAAGCGGAAGATCCATGCCGTTCATGTACAAAAACTCCAGCGTGTTGTCAAGCATCGCGGAGTCGGAACCCGCCGTGTTGACGACCGGGAAGATCTTGTCGATGTCCTTCTCCATGACCGGGGAGAACATCGTCTCCTCACGGGCGAGCATACGGTCGATGTTGCCGCGGATCGTGTTGATCTCGCCGTTGTGGGCGATCATGCGGTAGGGGTGGGCGCGGTTCCAGGACGGCGTCGTGTTCGTCGAGAATCTCGAGTGCACGATCGCGATGGCGGTCTCGTAGTCGTGATCCTGGAGGTCGTCGTAGAACTTGCGCAGCTGCATGACCAGGAACATGCCTTTATACACAATGGTGCGGGAGGAGAGAGAGCAGATGTAGGTGTCCTCGGAGGACTGCTCAAACTCCCTGCGCACAACATAGAGCCTTCTGTCGAAGTCAATGCCCTTTGCGCAGTCCTTCGGCCGCTCGATGAAGCACTGGCTGATGTAGGGCATGCAGTCCCTTGCAGGGGCGCCCAGGATCTCCGGGTGTACCGGCACCTTTCGCCAGCCCAGGAACTTCAGGCCCTCCTTCTGGGTAATGACCTCCAGCATGCGCATGGCAAAAGTGCGCTTCATGGTGTCCTGGGGCAGGAAGAACATGCCGACACCGTAGTCCCGCTCCCCTTCCAGGGTGATGCCGGCCTCTGCCGCCGCCTTCTTGAAGAACCTGTGGGGGATATGGGTCAGGATGCCTACGCCGTCTCCGACCTTGCCCGTCGCGTCCTTGCCGGCGCGGTGCTCGAGCTTTTCCACGATCGAGAGCGCATCATCCAGCACCCGATAGTCCCTGTGGCCGTCGATGTTCACGATCGTGCCGATGCCGCAGGCATCGTGCTCCTTCTGCAGGCTCTCATAAAACTCCTTGGTGTAGAACTTTTCTTTCGTCTTCTCCATTTTTGCCTCTCTGTATCCGGTGCGTTGGAAAGTTCTGAAAATATCTGCAGGTACGCAAAAATCCGGCGAACTGCTGGCAGGCATGACAGGACCCATCACCTGCCAGCCTCTTTGCCGGATCTTGCGGTATACAATTGCAGTCTGCACACCATGTGCAGGACGAATTGTCAGAATGTCGTGACCTTACACCTTCCGGGGACGGAATTCAACCGCCCCTTCTCTGGAATGCCTTGTCACGAAAAAGGGGTGCTGCTCTTATCAGCGCAGCGAGAACAGCATCTGACCATAGGTCGGATACGGAAGGTAGCTGTCGGGGATAATCGCCTCGGCCTTGTCGACGGATGCACGAAGCTCTGCCATGTCGGAGAGGATCGTCTTGTAGTAGTAGGTTGCGCACTTGAGCTCGTCTTCGATCTTCTCTGCAGTCTTCGTGTCCTCGTCGAGCTTCTCGACCGCCGTGCAGATCTTTGCCTCGGCTGCGTCGAGGGTTCCGATGATCTTCTCCTCGTAGGAGCAGTCCAGGCTCGGCATGAGCTGCTTCTTCTTGAGGGTCTCGTTCGTGATGTCCTTCATGTAGGAGACAATGCCGCAGGTGAAGTCCTTTCTCACCATCTCCTGCATCGTCAGGGACTCGATGTGGATCGTCTTCACATAGTTCTCGAGGAAGATCTCGTACCGGGAATCCAGCTCCTCCTTCGTGAAGATGCCGTGCTTGGTGAACAGCTCCACGTTCTTGTCCGCGATGAGTCTGGGCATTGCTTCCGGAAGGGACTTGAGGTTGTAGAGGCCTCTCTTCTCTGCCTCCGCAACCCACGCATCGGTATAGCCGTTGCCGTTGAAGAGGATTCTCTTGTGGGCATCGAGCATCTGCTTGACAAGGGCGGTGACGGCAGTGCTCATATCCTCGGGCTTCACATCCTTGAGCTTGTCATAGATCTTCGAGAGGGACTCTGCAACCGCCGTGTTCAGGACGATGTTGGGGTCCGCAACGCTCAGGGACGAACCGGGCATGCGGAACTCAAACTTGTTGCCGGTGAAGGCAAACGGGGAGGTTCTGTTGCGGTCTGTCGTGTCCTTCGTGATGTTCGGAAGGACCGGAGCGCCCAGATCCATCTTGATCTTTCCGGTGCCGACAAAGTCCTTGCCCTCATCGATGGCCTTTAAGACGCCTGCGAGCTCATCGCCGACGAAGATGGAGATGATGGCCGGCGGTGCCTCGTTTGCGCCGAGACGGTGATCGTTTCCGGCGGTAGCAACAGAGACTCTCATCAGATCCTGATAATCATCCACAGCAGCGATCACCGCCATCAGGAAGACCAGGAACTGGGTGTTCTCTGCCGGGGTCTTTCCGGGATCGAGGAGGTTCACACCGGTGTCGGTCACGATGGACCAGTTGTTGTGCTTGCCGGAGCCGTTGACACCGTCAAACGGCTTCTCATGCAGGAGGCATGCATAGCCGTGCTTGTCGGCGACCTTCTTCATGACCTCCATGGTCAGCTGGTTGTGGTCGACGGCGACGTTTGCGGTCTCAAAGACCGGAGCCAGCTCGTGCTGGGAAGGTGCCACCTCGTTGTGCTTGGTCTTGGCCGGGACACCGAGCTTCCACAGCTCCTGGTCGAGATCATGCATGTATTCGGATACCTTCGGCTTGAGGACGCCGAAGTAGTGATCCTCCATCTCCTGTCCCTTCGGAGCGGGCGCGCCGATGAGCGTTCTGCCGCACATCAGGAGGTCCTTTCTCTTGAGGTACATGTCCTTGTCAATCAGGAAGTACTCCTGCTCAGAGCCGACTGTCGTGTCGACATGGGTGACAGCGGTGTTGCCGAGAAGGTGCAGAACCTTGACGGCCTCCTCAGAGAGGGCTGCCATGGAGCGAAGGAGCGGGGTCTTCTTGTCGAGGGCCTCACCGCCGTAGCTGCAGAATGCAGTCGGAATGTAGAGGGTACCGTCCTTGATGAATGCCGGGGATGAGGGATCCCATGCGGTGTAGCCTCTTGCCTCGAAGGTCGCGCGCAGGCCTCCGGACGGGAACGAGGAGGCATCGGGCTCACCCTTGACAAGCTCCTTGCCGGAGAACTCCATGATGACGGTTCCGTTTGCCTGGGGGCTGATGAAGGAATCGTGCTTCTCGGCAGTGAGTCCGGTCATCGGCTGGAACCAGTGGGTGTAGTGGGTAGCGCCCTTCTCAATGGCCCATTCCTTCATGGAAGCCGCAACGGTGTTTGCGACATCCAGCTCCAGGGAAGAGCCGCTGGCAATGGCCTTGTGGACGGCCTTGTAGACGTCCTTGGGGAGCCGTTCCTTCATGACCTTGTCATTGAATACAAGGCTTCCGTAAATCTCTGGTATCTTTACCGTATCCATTGATCTATATCCTCCTGTTCTCTGACAAAAAAAAGCGCCTTGAGAGACGTATCCCGTCTCTCAAAGCGCCTTTGCTTTATAGCACTGTATTATACCTGCCCAGATCCGTTTGTCAATCGAAATTGCATACAAGGATACGATCTGAGGCCGATTGGAAACCGGCATTCTGCCGAAGCGGTGCAGCCCCGTCCTTACGCAGTGGCATTTTCCGTCTTGCCAAGGAGCCGGAAGAACAGAAGATGTGCATCCATGCTCTCTGTCACCTCGCGCCGTCTCGTCTCCGCCCCGGTATCGCTCCGGAACGTCTCCTCGATGTAGGCACTCTCCAGAACCTGCAGCGCGTCGTAGAACTTCTTGGTCTCCTCGTCGTAGGAGTACTGCTTCTGGCGAAGGAACCGGTCCTTCACGCCCACAAACTCCGTCTCCGCCAACTGGTTGCAGCGGTACAGGAAGTACCGCACAACCTCCGGCTGGACATGCCGAAGCGTCTGGATCAGATCCCTTCGCTCCTCCTGAAGAACCGGGCTGTCATCCCTGTCGGACAGGCCCATCCCGTCGAGGTAGCCAAGAACCGTGTTCCAGAGCTCCTTGTCCTCCGTATTGTCGTGGTCAAAGTCCATCAGTGCCTGAATTGCCTTGCCCCGGCTCTCATCATCGATCTGATACCGGAAGAACCCCCTTGTCAGCCGGTCCACCATGCTGGCATTCCGGTCCCACTTGTCCTCTGTGCCGTTTCTCGCCTGATGACCCGAGAGCTCTCTGTCGTCCTTCTTTCGCTGCTGAGAGCCCTCATCCGGGAGCGTTCCCCTGCACTCCAGGTATCTTGCACCGATGTCCTCCAGGATCATGGAATTGCTGCCGAGGCTGTTCGAGACGAACAGCGTGCTCGCTGCCTGCAGAGAGATGGAGAGCTTGGAGATGGACTGTGCGAAGTCGTCGCTCTGCGTCTTTGGATCCATTCGGTCCGCACTCTGCGTCAGGGCATCCGCTGCGTATTTCACAATCTCCGACATCTCCGGGAACCACTCAGCTGCCTCCGCCTTCGCCTCCTGAATCAGAGGCCCAGCGGGTTTTTCTGAATGCTTTCCCCGTTTGGTCATTTCCTCATAAAACAGTACTACCAAATCCAATCCGATGTTTTTCAGCGGGACATGTCCTTCGATCGAATCTCTCTGAATGTCCTGCAGCGTATTCTTCTCCATCGTGCCGCGCCCTCCTTCCTTTTATATTTTTTTACTTTCATTATGATGCTATCACGCTTAAAAAGCGTTGTAAAGTCCTCACCGGGTAGGAAATTTTTCTGACTTTATTTTCATAATATTTCGCCACCCGCAACAATATCGTCAGCCGTCTCTCAGTTCCCCTGCAGAAAGTATCTGTTTATTTCCGTTTTTTGTGTGTAATGCTTTTCACGGATGTTTCATATATCATTTTTTCAAAACAGCAAAATACAGCCTGTTCCCGGGGGATACAGGCTGCTGCTTGCGGCTTCTGTGTGCTGCCGCGTTTCAATCAGGCGCGGATTTCCTTTCTCATAAAGCTGATGTAGGCCGCTGCAAAGAAAAAGATCATCTCTGCGAACATCACCACGATGTGGGGGACGATCTGCAGAAGGCTCTGTCCCAGCGACAGGTAGGATGCGATGGCGCTGTCAGAGGACTGCAGGATCGAGACCAGATTCGTGGAGCGCACGTTCGGGTTCATCAGGATCGTCGTCACCTCCGAGAAGAGGTAGTAGGGCGAGATCCGGTTGAGACCGACCTGCAGGTTATAATTGGCCAGGGCATTCATCTGTCCCTGCATGGACTGACCGGTGGGATAGATCGAACCGGCGATGCCGCTTGCCACAAGGCTCATGAACATCGTCAGGAACAGCCAGATCGCAATGCAGGAGAGCGCGGAGGTTGCCGCGTGCTTGCAGGTCACGGAGAAGAGCTCCGCAAGAGCCATCCAGGTGCAGATGTAGATCGATGTCATCAGCAGGTAGACCAGGATTCTTGCGACCTCCTCCCCGGAGGGAACGAGGCCGGTGCCGATCATGCCAATGCCGGTGACAAGGCCGCCGATCGCAAAGGTCGAGATGAAGACGAACGTTGCCCCTGCGAGGAACTTCGAGATGATGATCGTGTCACGCCAGATCGGCTGTGCCGCAAGGCGGTTCAGCGTTCCCTGTGCGATCTCCTCGTTGATCGCATCAAAGCCGAGCATGATGCCGAAGATCGGTCCCAAAAAGCCCAGGAACGTGGAGATCGAGTAGATGTTGCTGCCCGCCGTCGTGAACAGGAGCAAAAACATGAAATCCGAGACGGTCGTCTGGCCGTCAGAGGTCTGTGCCGCACTCTGGGCCAGCGTCTGCTCCGCACCGTAGAGGGCGATGAAGCAAACGAGGGCCAGCATGAAGAACAGGATCTGGCACCTCGTCGAGTTCACGTGATCGGAGAGTTCCTTCCGGTACAGGACGTGCATGCCGTGGCGGTTGATCCTCGCGGCATCACTCTTTTCTTCTGCCACGAACTGCTGCCAGCTTTGCCTTAAGCCCGACGGATTTTCCTTCTTTGCCGTCGTCTGTGCTTTGCCTGTCTCTGCCATTGGATTTCCCTCCTTCCTCTTCTTCCTCTGCTTTTTCAAAGTACTTTCTGTAAATCTCATCCAGGTCGCCGCCGGTCTGGTGCATCTCACGCACGGCAATGTCCTGCTCTACCATGAGCTTCTGCAGCTCCAGGAGGATGTCGCGCTTTGCCTCGACGTGGATCGAGCCGTCGACCTTTCTGCCGACGATCGTGACATCCCTGATCTCGCGGATCTTCTGCTGGAACTCGGGTGACCACTCCTTCTCGCCGTTCTTCTCGGCGGTGAAGTCAAACATGTACAGGCCCTCGTTCTGCAGCTGTCTTCCCAGCTCCTGCACCTTGCCGCAGGCGATCATCTTGCCGTGGACGAAGATGCCGACACGGTCGGAGATGTGCTGGATCTGATACAGGTCGTGGGACGAGATGAGGAGTGTGATGTGCTCTTCCAGAGCGAGGTTCCGGATGAGAACCGTCATGGCTCTGACACCCTCGGGGTCGATGCCGGCCGTGGGCTCATCCATAATGATGACCTTCGGGTCCTTCATCAGGACGTCCGCAATGCCAAGTCTCTGCCGCATGCCCCGGGAGTAGGTGCCGGCGTTCCGGTCTGCTGCAAAGGTCATGCCCACGCGCTCGAGCTCTTTTTCGGCGCGCTTTGCCGCATCCCCCTCCGACAGACCGTTCATCATGCCGGAAAAGATCAGGTTGTCCCGCCCCGTCATGCCGGGGTAGAAGCCCACGTTGTCGGGAAGGTAGCCGACGATGTTCTTGACCTCGAGCGAATGCCTCGTGCAATTGAGCCCGTTGATAAAGGCATGGCCCGATGTCGGCTCTGTGAGCCCCAGGAGCATCAGGGTGGTAGTCGTCTTGCCCGCGCCGTTGGGGCCGAGCAGGCCGAAGACCTCACCGGGATGAACCTGGAGGTTCAGATGATCGACCGCATGCACCTCGCCGTAATCCTTGCACAGGTTCACGGTCTGGATGATGGGGTCTTTTGTCTCGACTGCCATAGATCAGCGCCTCCCGAACTTTCTGAAGACAAAGAACAGGCACACGACGATACCGGCGATGATGACGATACCGACAATGCCCCAGATGGTCTGGGTCTCCACGGTCACACGGAACTGGGAGGTCTGCGAGGTCTCATCGCTCTTTGCCGTCACGGACAGCACGTAGTCGCCGCTGATGGCCGCATCAGACGGTGTCACGTACATCGTGACGTTCTGGGTTGCGCCTGCTGCCAGCGTGTCAACCGTGTCCTGAGAGAACTCCACAGTCCAGTCGGTCGGTGTGGAAGCGGAGAGGTTGATGTTGTTCAGATCGATGTTGCCGGAGTTTGTGAGAACCAGCGTGACTGCCGTCTTGTGGTTGGTCTTCGCATCAAAGGAGAGCGTCTGATCCTCGGTGGCAAGATCCAGGGTATAGGTACCAGTGATGGTCACCTTGAGGTCGAGTTCCACGGAGTCAGAGCCGTTCTTTGCATAGACGGGGATGTTGTACTCGCCAGCCTCCACGCCGGTTGCCGGTGTGACGCCGATCGTCAGGGTCTCGGAGCCCTGGGCATCCACATCCACAGAGGAGATCTGCTTGGAATCACTGGAGGTGAAGGTCACCTGCCAGCCGGTCGGCGCCTGTGCGGAGAGGGCATAGGAGCCGGACTCCAGGGAGTTGTTGGTCAGTGTGGATGAGAACGTGAAAGATGTATCGGAAGTACCCTCCTGCTCATCGGAGTCCGCCGTAAACGTGGAAGCACTGACGGCGATCTCCGAGACGTTCAGGGTGATCGGAAGCGATGCGGTTCCGTTGTCGCCCTCTGCGGTCAGGGTGAAGTTGTAGGTTCCATCCGAGGTGTCCTCCGGGATCGTCAGCGTGTAGGTGACGACATCCGAGGTTGCACCGTTTGCAACATAGGCTTTGGTTACTGTGTGGCTGCCGCCCTGAAAATAGCCGTCAAAGCCATCCGGCAGACCTGATGCGGAGAGGGAGACCTCTTCGCCTGCGCCGCTGTTGGTGAAACTCAGGTTGAAGGAGACCGTATCTCCTGCCTGCACGGAGAGTCCGTTGTAGTCAGTGCTCATCGTGAGCCCGCTTGCAATCACGGATTCCGTCGCTGTCGAATCACTGGTCGCCGCAAACGCGGTGATCGGCGTGACAGCAAGAAGGCCTGCTGCCAGTACGGCCGCGCCTGTCCTCCGAAGCGAATAACCAAAGTGCCTGTCCATTGTTCTGATTCCTCCTGTGCGCATATGATTAAAATGACATGAAAACATTTGACGTGGGAACATCCTTACATGTTTTCTGTGAGCATCATAAGAAAAATTTGTGTTTCTTATGTCACGAATCTGTGACGCTTTTGTGTCCTGCATCCTGTTCGAAAAGATTCAGAAATGTGTGAACTGCTCGGTCATAAATGGCCGAGCATCTGAGAGTCGGCAAAGAACTGCCGCTTCAAATCGCTCTGACAATCTGTGTCAGCGCTTTCGGAAAACAACCCATACAACGTTGCGAAGGCGTTACACAGAGGAATCCTCCAACAGCAAATCCAGCTGCAGTCATGCTGCATCAAGATTCAGGTAGTTCCTACAGTGTTTTCATTTAAACAGCTGGACGCATATGGGGCTATGCTCCTTTTTCCTAAGCTGTCTGATCGCTTTTGCAGGGCGTCGCGGTCAATATTGATCCCGTTCTTACTCTCTTGTTTTCTGCCACTTTTTCACCTCGATTGCAGGGGATTTTCCCAGGATGTGCACTTGCACGCGGGAAGCTGTGTTTCGGCTTGCGCCTCAGAAGAATCGATATGCAGGCAGCGCTGCTTCGGGATGTGATGCTGTCTCTCTGTTAGATTAGAACATCGAGCGAAACGAGCCGACCTGCTGCGAAGACAATTCCAAAATTTCCGTAATTGTTCTCTGTGTCTGTGAACGTTCCAGTTCCGCTGCTGTCTTCCTAATTTTCTTAGGTATTCTGCGTCATGCATCTCATTTGCATGGCCATTCTGCCTTTTTCGATTTGACGCTTGACAAACTGTGCGGCTGAGATCATAATC
>Ga0256406_1007048_pt1 | contig 10897 bp, 14 predicted proteins | sample RumenRJG_03DNA_FD_185986 | JGI IMG/M metagenome (GOLD analysis project Ga0256406, IMG submission 185986) | Bovine rumen microbial communities from Lethbridge, Alberta, Canada - RJG_03 | ecosystem: Host-associated > Mammals > Digestive system > Stomach > Rumen | place: Canada: Alberta | collected...
ATTATATATAATGCTGTCGACCTGAACGCTGACCGAAAATTTAGAGATTTTCTCCGGTCGGGACGCGCTGTTCAGAAGCTTAGCGATATCATCTGTCTTGAAAACGGGCTATCCGTGATTGAACCGAAATGGAAGCAAGAGAAGAAACAGGCAGAAAAGCAGGAGGCAAAGAAGACAGAACAAACCGGCGACACCATTCACTTTTTGATTGATGTTGAGAGAAAGCTTTCAGAAAAGGGAAAGGGTTACGCCGGCTGGGCAAAGACCTTTAATGCAAAGGAGATGGCGAAGACAGTTCTTTTTCTTCAGGAGAACAAAATCGAAAGCTATCAAAGCCTCTGCGAGATTACCGATCAGGCAAAAGAAAAATATAATGCACTTCGAACAGAAATCAAAAGACGTGAGGAGAGTCTGGATACCATTTCAGCATTGCGGAATCAGATCATCACTTATGTCAAAACCAAGGATGTTTATGCTGAGTATCGGAAGCATGGATATTCAAAAAGTTATCTCGAAAATCACAGATCAGAAATCGAACTGCATAAAGCAGCAAGACGGTACTTTGATGAGATGGGTCTTGAGAAATTACCGAGAGTTAAAACGCTGAATGAAGACTTTCAGAAGATACTTGAAGAGAAACGTGCTCTCTATCGGGAATATAAATCCGTAAAGGACAAGATGAAAAATTTTGAAATCGCAAGAAAGAACGTCGAGACAATCCTCGAAATTGACAGAAAGAAGCCGAAGCAGAAACAGCAAAAACGAGAAAAGCCGACGCTCTGAAATTTGCAATTTGGAGAAAATCTACCGGGTTGAATTTCAGCGTTTTGAAAAAACGCGTAGCCTTCTCCGAAGGAGAAGTGTGGGGTTCGGGCGGAGCCCGACAAGCGGTTTCAGGGGCCGAAGGCCCACTGAAGCCCTGCTTGCGCGCTTATCTAGAATTCTGCATAATACCTTGTGTTTGCTGGCTTCTGCGAAATTATGACATGTAAAAACGGAAGGAATTCAAAATCCGGAGGATATCTGAATTCGGAAATATTGAAAATTGAAGAGCAAGGGAAAATACAAAACAGTGGAAACAAGGATGCCGAGTTTACGAGAAACCGTAGACTCGGCCTTTTTGGTTTTAAAAATAGAAAAGCAGGATCCCTGGTAAAAAAGAATTCTGCTTTGAAAAATTATGATCCGGAGCCATTGGATTGGTCACATCCGGAGGACTGCTATATGTAAACGCCCGAAGGCGATTGCTCCTTGGGGAGGTAGCTGCTTCCCCGAAGTTTTTCCTTCGAAGAAACAGCCGGTAATTATGAAAAAGAGCTTTTTGTTTCTCGGTAAGATTTGTAATTTCTTATCTTGAGTAGACTATAAACGGCGAAGATAAAATGAAGCTGAAAACGAAGAAAAGTTTTTGCAACATATTTTTGTAAATATTTTTGAAATTCATTTTCCTATAGAAACTATACTCCGAGATATTTATAATTTAATTAGTCACAGAGTTGAGACGTTGGAGGTAATGGATTTGTGCGGAAATAACTTTGTGAATTTTCAAATGCGCGAAGGGCTGACTATTCAGGAGCGATTATGACATAAAGAGTGGTCATAAGCAATTTCAGAACAGGAAAGGAAAAAAGTTAAAGTGAGTCAGTTAATAAAAAGTAATGTTGAATATAAAAAATGGATTGAGAGCGTAAGCATTAGGTTTCAGCAAAGCCAGATCAAAGCATCGGTAAAAGTTAATGAAGAAATGCTCTTTTTTTATTGGACGCTCGGTAGAGATATTTCAAAGATAAGCGAGCAATTTAAGTATGGATCTAACTTTTATAAGACTGTAAGCGATGATTTGACTAAATTTTTCCCATCGGTTCATTCATTTTCTGTTACCAATTTAAAATACATGCGATATTTTTTTGAATTATACCCAGATGCTGAAAATCGTCAACAACTTGCTGATGATTCTGAGAATTCAAATCGTCAACAAGCTGTTGACGATTTGAAGGTGATTTTTAATATACCATGGGGCCATCATTTGGTTATCATGAGCAAGTGCAAATCCGATCGAAAAAAAGCATTGTTTTATGTAAATAAGATAATTGAAAATAATTGGTCGAGATCTGTATTGATGAATTTTATCGATTCAAATTTGTATGAGAGACAAGGAAAAGCAGTCACAAATTTTGAAAGATCCTTACCAGCCGTACAAAGTGACCTAGCCCAGCAAATCACTAGAGATCCATATAATTTTGATTTCCTTACAATGAGGGAAGAGTATGACGAAAAAGAATTGAAGGATGCATTGATGGATAATCTGCAGAAATTTCTTCTTGAACTAGGAACAGGATTTGCGTTTGTTGGTCGTGAGTATCGTTTAGAGGTTGGAAATACAGAGCAGTTTTTGGACATGCTTTTCTATAATATTTCACTTCATTGTTATGTAGTGATTGAAGTAAAGATTAATGCATTTGATCCGAGAGATATGGGACAGCTAAGTACATATGTAGCTGCGGTAGATGGAATTCTGAGAAAAGAAGGAGATAATCAGACGATAGGTCTTTTAGTTTGTAAAACAAAAGATAAAGTACTTGCGCAATATTCTGTGAATAGCGTGAAGACGCCAATTGGCATATCCGAATACGACTTATCACGAGCTATACCAGAACAAGTGAAGAACTCAATGCCTACAATAGAAGAAATAGAGAGCGAACTCAAAGATATATAAAGTGGAAGACAGAATTATAGAAATTATCATAAGGTTTATTAAAGCTCCGAGAGACGATTATGATTATTTGGAATCCGTGGCATGGATGTAAAAAGCTGAGTCCGGGATGTATGCACTGCTATGTCTATCGTAGGGATGAGAGCATCGGGAAGGATGCAGGCATCATTTCAAAAACCGGAGAGTTTAATCTTCCTCTTCGGAAGAATCGACAGAAGGAGTATAAGCTCCAACCGGAAGATGGAACTGTATTCTGCTGCATGACATCAGATTTCTTTTTGAAGGAAGCAGATGACTGGCGAGAAGAATGCTGGGATATTATCCGTGAGAGGAAGGATCTGTCTTTCTATATTATTACGAAGCGAATCGACCGATTTAAGGATTGTGTTCCTGCAGACTGGGGTAATGGATGGGAGAATGTTACGATCTGTAGCACCTGCGAAAACCAGGACAGAGCAGATTACAGAATCCCGATTCTTCTTAATGCTCCGATCCGGCATCGTGAGATCATCTCGGAGCCGATGCTGGAGGAAATTCATATTGAGAAATATCTTGCAAGCCGACTGATCGAGCATGTGACATGTGGCGGTGAGTCGGGGAATGATGCAAGACCCTGCCATGATGAATGGGTACGTTCGCTACGCGAACAGTGCTTCAGCGCAGGAGTGTCATTTACGTTCAAACAGACAGGGGCGAATTATGTAAAGGGCGGGAAGCTTTATCATATTGAGAGACGGTTGCAGATGGAGCAGGCGAGGAAGTCTGGATATAGCTTTACACTCTAAACAATGAAAGGTGTAAGAACTGGTAGAATTACAGAAAGTGTGGTAGGAATGGATATAAGCCAAACAAAAGTATCATGGCATGGAACGGTTGTTTCAATACAGCCGAGAAGTACAGTCTGGAGATATCTTATCGACAACAGAACGCACAGAGAGTGTGGATTCAATATTTTTCTCAAGGGAAGCATCGACGCTGATGAAGATGTGATTTGTGAATCACAGGATAGCTATGACTTCTGTATCGCAATATCTGACAAACAACAGCAGAAGCTTGAGATCGGAATCGGTGATGAACTGCAGGGTACAGCCTGGACCAAGCTTTATCCTGAGACGGAGTTCGCAGATTTTTATCGAGCTGGTTCCTTGAAGAAAATCAAGGCTGCTGACAAGAAGATTAAACCGGAAGTATTTCTTGATGAAAAGCATGCGGCATCAGATGGAACGCCAATTCCAAGAGTATTTTCTGATAAATATCCGGGCCCTGTTTGGAAAATGCTTCCGCCGCCACTGGAGGTTTATGCCTATAGAGGTGCCAGAATGCTGAGCAAATCCTGCTGGAAGGGCAAATGCTTTCAATGTGTCTGGGCAAACATGGCGAATGTTACAGTCGAATATAATTTCGATACGAATAATGTAAAGCATCGTTTCGAAACTTTTTGCTACGGTCCGCAAGATTGCAAATATTATAAGATGGGACCTGCAAGAGCAGTGCCTTATTACAACATGAAAGGCATCAAAGATCAAGGCTGGCTGGACGAAATCTGCGTAGAATATCGCACTAAACCAGAAGAGTGATGGCGGAGTCTGGCGGAGTTAAGATCATTTTGAAGAATACACATCCGCTGCGTCCTGGTGCCACTTCTGGATCTTCTCTTGTAGAGGTTAAAGGTAGGTACAGGGATATCGCAGCCTGATTATGCGGGAAGTCAAAGAGCAGGGAGTCAGTCACCATAAAGGTGATTTGACTCTCTGTTTTTCATTCTCTGATTCGATACCGGCTTAATAACTCAATTTGTTCACGATCCATTTGGAATGAAGCAAAACTGAATGCTGATAAAGATGACGTGTAAAGCCATTATTAAAAAAGAATTGACCTTATGACAGCATCATCTTGTACATTTATTTGTATCTTAAAAAGCTATCATAGAATTGTCAGGAAAGCTTTGCTTTTACAAAAAGGAGGCAGTCATGGAGCGGGGAGTTGATGGCACATATGAGAACAACAGAGGTTGGAATCTTCTGAATGGTATCGATTGCACGAAGAATGAATCTGCAGCAATCCGCTGGTTCAAGAAGAGCGTGAAGAAGGGCTGTACGACCGCCATGGTGAATCTCGGAAATATTTATGAGGGCAGGCAGGATTATAAGAATGCCTACTACTGGTATCAGGAGGCTGCGCTAGCAGAGGACGAAGCCGGCATGTTTAACCTGGCGAATATGTACCATTGGGGCTGGTATGTCAGCAGGGATTACGAGAAAGCATATCATTATTTCAAAAAGCTTTACGATGCTGGTACGGTTGACGGAGCGGTTCTCATGTATCTCGGCCTATATGCGGAATATGGCTACGGGAGAGAGCCGAATCCGGAGGAGGCTATTGCCTATTACGAAGAAGGCATAGTGCTCCATGATGCGGAGTGCGCGACGAATCTTGGCGTGATGTATTCCGATGGAGTAGGCATTCCGAAGGATTATGAGAAAGGCTTTTCCTATTACATGAAAGGCTTGAAGCTCGGCGATTCGCTTGCCTATGCGGATGTCGGTTATTGCTATGAAACAGGGCAGGGAGTTCCGAAGGACCTTGAGAAGGCGAGAGAATATTACGAAAAAGGTGCGGCTCTTGGAGACGAGCAATCAAAGAAGAATCTCGAAAACCTCAATAAAGTGTAAATGTCATTTCCGAGGATACCTTTTCACATAAGAAAAGCAGTATGATTACAGTATCAGTAAGGAGAGTCTAGGGAGGAAGTCATGACGGTAAAGGAAGCAAGAGAAATCAAGAAAAATTTCTACGATCTGGAGAATCCGAAAGAGGAGGACATCTTCCTCTTTACGGAAGCGATGGACTATCTCATCACGACGGAGAAGAAGCCGGAGGATATGATGTCATTAGGCGGCTGGTACTACGGACGGAAGCAGTTCGACCTCGCAAGGAAATATTACGAGATGGCATCGGTCTATGACATCGACGCTGCAGATGAATGCCTCGGTTACATCTGGTACTATGGCCGTACCGGTGAGCGTGATTTCGAGAAGGCCTTCAAATATTACTCCCGTTCCATGAACCGTGGCAACCTGACCAGCACCTATAAGGTCGCAGACATGTATAAAAACGGCTATTTCGTCGAGAAGGATGAAGACAAATACAAGAAGATGATCGAAGACCTTTATCCGAAGGTGAAGAAGGCAAAGTATGTCGACGATCCGCTTCCGGAGGTCTTCACCCGGCTTGCGAGAATTCGGAAGGAGGAAGGCAATCTGGAGGAAGCCGCGACGCTCTATCTCCAGGCGAAAGATTTCCTCGCCCAGCGCCTTAAGTACAATCCCTTCTGGGGCAGCCTCAACATCATGAAATGGCTGATCGACGACCTCTACACGATCATCGAGTTCGATCCGGAGGACTTCGATTTCTATGACCTCTACTATGTGCTGAATCGTAAGACGAAGGTTACGTTCTATTACGACGAACAGCTCTGTATGCTCGAGTCATCCCTCGAGGACGGAGCCTATGTCGTGCACTTCAACGACAAATGGTTCCACGACCGGGACGAGTTTTTCCAGAAGGCGATGCTCGGCGACAAGAAACTCACGACGATCTATCGTGACCTGTACGGCTTTGAGGCAAAGCTTGTTTAGCCCAATTCCTACATCAGGCTAAAGTGCCGAAAGATGTTGAAAGACGAATAATAGGAAGAATCAATACGGTAGGGAGGACGCAGGATGGATATCATAAAGGTGAAGAATGAGAGCTACGCGCGGTATGAGGAGCTTCTGCTCCGGCGGGATCAGCTTCGGAAGGAATCAAGAATCGAAGAAGGCCTCTATATCAAGGAATTTGGTGATCTGATGGTCGAAGTGTTCGAGAAGCAAATCGCTTGTATCACAAAGAAGAAGCGGATCAGCTATTACCAGATGGCACTGAACCGCGGAGAGCCCATCAATCAGACAGAGATTGACCGTTTGATTGCACAGGAGATGAAGGCCTATCAGGAACAGCTCGACCAAAAGATCCAGGAAAATGAAAACGCGAAGAAAATATCAGAGATAACATCGCGAGATTATCTAAAGATCAAGCGGATTTACCACCGTATCGCAAAGAAACTGCATCCGGATATCAATCCGAAGACCAGCGAGATTCCTGAGCTTATGGAGCTCTGGCATCATGTTGTGGCAGACTATAATGCCAACTCCCTGAAGGATATCGAAGCAGATGAAATCCTCGTGAACAAGGCTCTCGAGAAGATCGGTATCGGGAACATGGAGATCGAGATCCCGGATATCCAGGATAAAATCAAGCGGATCGAGGAAGAGATCACGCACATCATGGAAACAGATCCGTATCAGTATAAGTACCTTCTCGAAGATCCCGAAGCTGTCACAGAGCAGAAGAAAGTTCTTGAGGACGAGAAGAAAACCTATGAGGAATACGAAAAGGAACTGGACGATACGATTGATGGCCTTTTGAAAAACGGCGTCAGGATTGTCTGGAATATGACTTGAATTAAAGCAAAGAACCAATAGATGAAAAACCTATTTATTGGAAAGGACAGATCGTATGGCAAATGAAATAAGCATCCATAAGGAGGGCGTCGTTTCCCTCGCACAGAACCATGACCTCGGCGAGATCATCAAGCCACTTCAAAGAGAGATCCATCTCTTTGATTCCTTCGTTGCCGGCACAACACATCTGCAGGACTCGGCTGTGCTTGATGAAATCAAAGTAGGAGATAAGCTTATCCTCCGCCGTGAGAAGAACAAGTTCGATGATAATGCGATCATGATCCTGACAGAATCCGGCAAAAAGCTCGGTTATGTTCCGGAGAAGGATAACATCGTCTTCGCAAGACTCCTCGACGCCGGCAAACTTCTGATCGCGCGAATTGCGAAGATCGAAGAGAAGGGTAGCTTCAAGCAGATCAGCATCGGGATATATCTGATTGATTTTTAGATGATGTACAGAAGGAAAAGAATATGAAAACCTGTAGAAGAGCATTTGTATTTATTTCAATGATCATAGCCCTGGCAGCATGTACAAGTGAGAAAATTGAAACCAACCAAGCTGAAGAGACCACACATACTAGCGGAAGTGTCATAAACGAAACAAAATCTGTGACGAAAGCCATTTCAGACACATCTGCCGACTCTATCAAAGAAAATACAGCTCCGATCACGTCTGCTGTTTCTATTGAGGACAAGACTTCTCTCATTACCTCGGATATTACTACTGAAGATAATACGTCGGTCATTTCAACAGGTCATCAAAGTGCTTCTTTCAACATGGACGAGATTAATGATATAGAGACAGAAACGACGAATTCATCGGTAAATAAGTACTCGCATCAGAAAACAGAAACCGAGTCACAGGACGAAGAAACTATATATTATGGCGGTTCTACTCTATATATGACACATGCATCCGGGTATGAAGATCCTGATGAATACGCTGACGACTATGCTGAAGAGTATCTCGATAGTGGCGATTTCGAGGATTATGATGAAGCCTACGATGCAGCATATGAGGATTTCGAAAACTATGAAGATTATTGATTAACAGCAAGTTATCAAAGAGGAGGAACACACCATGATGATCAGCCCGGAAGGCTTTTACGAGTTCGAACTTAAAGGAAAATCAAAAGAAGAGATTTTGAAGGAAATCCGTAGCTTGAAGCGGGATATCAATCGTAACAAGAAACTGATCGAAGACAATAATAAAGCCTCGGAACCGATTGCTTTTATGTCGCCAGGACCGAATGTGGTCATCGAGATGGATCGAGAATATCTGGCTCGTGCAATCAAAGCATATGAAGATGCCGGGGGAAAATATATCCCGACAGAGCAGGAAAAGAAATCTCAGAGCTTTAATGATGCGCTGGAAGATCTCCACACCTTCACATTCTCCATTGGCGGTTTCCCTGACGGACATGAGATACGGACATATACAATTACAGGAGATGAGGTAACAAGGGATATTGAATATACACCGCCGAGAACAGAAGAAAAAAGCCCGATACATTTCCCTAAAGATGATTTAATTGAAGGTCTGCAGAATATCCATATGGGAGAATGGAAGAGAAACTATATCGATTACGGCGTTCTCGACGGTACACAATGGCAGATCACACTTTCGTTTCAATCTGACAGAAGGACGGTGAAATTCCATGGCAGCAACGATTATCCGTATAACTTCGACGCATTAAAGGAATTTCTTGATGAACTGGAGGATGATTACAATGACGACTACGAAGGATGAAAATGCTATCGGCCTAAAGCAATATGACAAGATCGCAAGAGATCTGCTCCTGTACAATCTAATTTCGAATGATGCCATTTGTGTAAAGTCAACCTAACATCCCCTGCAATTTTGCATCGCCTTGCCGACATATATAATCCGGTATATAGTCGTATTGTAAGGAACGGATTGGGAAACCGGGAGGTATCAAGATGAGCGTAGAAAGTTATCAGAACAGCGACAAGAACATCAAGAAGCGGATGAAGGAACTGGGGCTCAAGCAGGGTGATCTTGCAGACAAGCTTGGCTTCACGAGGCAGACGATTGGCAGCTGGGTAAAGGAAGATAATCCTGCAATTCCGGATTCTACGCAGCTTCCGAGGATTGCGGAGGCACTTGGGACAACGGTTGGATGGCTTTATAACGGTGTGACGACACCGGACTGGCTGATCCGGGAGAAGATGTTTGATGAAGAGCATATGTTTACGCGTCTCAAGACCATTGCGATTCAGGAGCATCTGAGGCAGTTTTTCGAAGCACTCAGCTATGCGAAGGAAAAACATTCCGGTGTCTATCGCGATCCGAATCTGTATCTTGGAAGAGAAGCGAAGGAGAGGGTCTCGTATATTCTTCATCCGCTTATGATGGCATGCCACGCGCATGCGCTCGGTATCCGGGACGATGAAGTCCTTACATCGATCATGCTGCATGATGTCTGCGAGGACTGTGATGTGAAGCCGGAGGAACTGCCATTCTCAGAGAATGTGCAAAAGATCGTCGTACTTCTCACAAAGGATCAGGTATACAAGCATGATCCCGGTTGCGATGACAAATATTACGCAGCCATCAAGCTCAACCCGAAGGCAGCTATTGTAAAGGCACTGGATCGCTGCAACAATGTATCTACCATGGCCGGATCCTTCGACCCAGACAAGCTCGCCGCGTATATCAAGGAAACCGAGAAATATGGCTATGACCTTTTTGATTACATCAAGGAGCATTATCTTGAATACAATGATGCCATCTATGTGATCAAGTATCAGGTGATGAGCACCATTGAGACGATCAAATGCCTACAGAAGAGCACGGCAGTACCGATGCGCGTGAACGATAGTAAGTCATGACAAAAGTGAAGCTTTGGAACATAGAACGTAACGGCAGTTTCTATTCGATGAATGCCTACATCAGCGACGGAGAATTAACTCTCTCCGGTAATGACTTTGGCAAGGATGTGGCCGCTGTCTGGGGTTCAGAGGAATATGAATATAAGTACAATTTTGACAAGGAGAATACAGGAAAGCTGTTTACTGAGATTGCCACTGGAAAGGAACTTTCTGACGATCAGGGCAGGTTACAGGTTTTGATTGACTGGATTGGAAAAGATGAGACTGAGAAACGACTAATTAAATTCTGTGATGAACAGGAGATACAGTATCGATTCTCGTCTTATAGTGGCTGATTGAGTCGATTCATTTTAATTCAGTTGCAAATGAATAAATGGTAAATACTAATAATAAATCTGCGATAAAGACAAACACTATTGTTGATAATGACTACATACTAATTGATAATGTGCCGACTTGGGCTTATAATAGTTTCTGATGTATTTTTCACTCAAGGCAAAGATGAGGATATGCTATGGAATACTTATCAATTAGTCAGACTGCCGAAAAATGGGGAATAAAACAGAGGCGAATAAGGGCGCTATGTGAACAGGGTAGAATTTCTGGAGCGTTTAAGATGGGAGCCTATTGGTCAATTCCTGCAAATGCTGAAAAGCCGAAGGATGAGCGAGTTAAATCAGGAAAATACATAAGAGACAATTCTAGCATTCTGGTGATATGTCAAGATAAATTTTCGGGAAAATCGAGACGGGTTTTCTAAAAAAGGGCATACTTCACCCGCACCCGTAATTAAGAGTTTTAAAAACGGGCGCTATAAGGCTTCATTATT
>Ga0256406_1007049_pt1 | contig 10897 bp, 10 predicted proteins | sample RumenRJG_03DNA_FD_185986 | JGI IMG/M metagenome (GOLD analysis project Ga0256406, IMG submission 185986) | Bovine rumen microbial communities from Lethbridge, Alberta, Canada - RJG_03 | ecosystem: Host-associated > Mammals > Digestive system > Stomach > Rumen | place: Canada: Alberta | collected...
CGGCAGCATCGTGCTGTCGGACATTTCGCAAACATCTATTGTAGTGTGCCCGCCCTTATCTTTAGTGATGCAGGTGTGGATTCGAAAAACACAAGCGCCCTCCGTCCACAACGTGACTATTCAGTCTTTCCATACGAGAAGAGCGGGGAGTCCCCGGTTGGGACTCCCCGCTCGCTTCATGCGTAGTGCCTCTCGTCGGGCCTAGCCCTCGTGGTGGCGCCTGGGCTGGCGCTGCTCGCCGCTTCCGCCCTTGTCGCCCACGTGGCGGCGACGACGGTGCTCACCCTCGCGCTTCTCGCCCTTGTGCTCGGAGCCCTTGCGCTCCGCGCCTGCGGGAGCCTCCGGCTTGTCAAGGCGGTCGAGGCTGATCTTGCCCTTCTCGTCCACCTCGATGACCTTGACCCTGACCTCGTCGCCCACGTTGAGCACGTCCTCGACCTTGTCGACGCGGCCCTTCGCGACGCGGCTGATGTGCAGCAGGCCGTCCTTGCCGGGCAGCAGCTCCACGAACGCGCCAAACGGCTGGATGTTCACGACGCGGCCGGTGTACTCCTCGCCCACCTCGGGAACCTTCACGATGGCCTTGATGCGCTCCGCGGCCTCCTCGCCGGCACCGTTCGTGCCCGCGATGAAGACGGAGCCGTCCTCCTGGATGTCGATCGTGGCGCCCGTGTCGTCCTGGATGCCACGGATGACCTTGCCACCAGAGCCGATGACGTCGCGGATCTTGTCCGTCGGGATGCTGAGGCTGATGATCTGCGGCGCGGTCTCCTTGGTGTGCTCGCGCGGCGCGGGGATCTGCTCGAGCATCGCGTCGAGTATGAACATGCGGCCCTCGTGCGCCTGCTGAAGCGCCTGCTTCAGGATCTCGGGCGTGAGGCCGGTGGCCTTGTTGTCCATCTGCATGGCCGTGATGCCCTTGGTGGTGCCGGTGACCTTGAAGTCCATGTCGCCGAGGAAGTCCTCGAGGCCCTGGATGTCGGTCAGGACGACGGTCTTGCCCTCCTCCTGGATGAGGCCCATGGCCACGCCGGAGACCGGGCGCTTGATGGGCACGCCCGCGTCCATGAGGGCGAGGGTGGAGCCGCAGGTCGACGCCATCGAGCTGGAGCCGTTGGACTCCATGACCTCGGACACGACGCGGATGGTGTAGGGGAACTCCTCCTCGGAGGGGATCACGGGGAGAAGCGCACGCTCGGCCAGGTTGCCGTGGCCGATCTCGCGGCGCTTGGGTGAGCCCATGCGGCCGGTCTCGCCGGTGCAGAACGGCGGGAAGTTGTAGTGGTGGATGTAGCGCTTGCCGTCAACCGGCTCGATGGTGTCAAGGCGCTGCCACTCGTTGAGCATGCCGAGGGTCGCGACGGAGAGCACCTGTGTCTGGCCGCGCTGGAACAGGCCGGAGCCGTGCACCAGCGGCAGGTAGTCCGGCTTCACCATGAGCGGACGGACCTCGGTCGCGGTGCGGCCGTCGACGCGCTCGCCGGTCTCGACGACCATCTTGCGCATGGCGTGCTTCTCGAGGCTCTTCAGCTCCACGGGGATCGCGCGGTCCCACTCGGCCTGCTCGTCCTCGGTGAACTCGGCCCTGATGGCCTCCTTGAGGTCCTCGACCTTGCCCATGCGGGACTGCTTGTCCGCGTCCTTCAGGGCGGCGGACATCTCGTCGAAGTGCGCGAACACGCGCTCGTGCACCTCGGGGATGGGCTCGTCCAGCTCGTACTCGCGCACGGGGAACGGTCCGTTGACCTCGATGCACTTCTGGAAGAACTTCTTCTCCTCCTCGCAGAACGCCGCGATGGCCTCCTGGCCAAACGCCATGGCCGCGAGCATGTCCTCCTCGGAGATCTCCTTCGCGCCCGCCTCGAGCATGGAGATGAACGTGGCGGATCCGCCGAGCTCGAGGTCGAGGTCGGAGTTGTCGCGCTCCTCGTACGTCGGGTTCACGAGGAACTCGCCGGTCTCGACGTCACGGCCGATGCGCACGCCGGCAAGCGGGCCCTCGAACGGCACGCCGCCCACGGTCAGCGCCGCGGAGGCGCCCATGATGCAGATGGTGTCGACGGAGTTCACCTGGTCCGCGACGAGCGGCATCGCGACGATCTGGACCTCGTTCCTGAAGCCGTCGGGGAAGGACGGGCGGATGGGGCGGTCGATCATGCGGGCCGTGAGGGTGGCCTTCTCGCTCGGACGCGCCTCGCGCTTCAGGTAGCCGCCGGGGATGCGGCCGACGGCGTACATCTTCTCGATGTAGTCGACGGTCAGTGGGAAGAAGTCGTAGTTCTTGCGCTCCTTCGAGACGACGACCGTCACGTTGACGGTGGAGTCGCCGCAGGACACCAGGCACTCGCCCGTCGCCTGCTTTGCGAGCTCGCCCGTCTCCAGCTTGTAGTGCTTTCCGTAGAGGTCGAACTCGTGCGTAACCTTTGCCATTACTTTTCCTCTTATCTCCGCCTGCCCCTTTGCAGGCGGGCCGACAAACAAAGAGAGCGCCATGCCGGCGCCCTCCTCTTAACACCTTGTTACTGGATGTTGTCGCGAATGCCGAGGCTCTTGATGAGGCGACGGTACTCCTCGATGTCCTGCTTCTTGATGTAGGACAGGAGGCGACGACGCTGACCAACGAGCATCAGCAGACCACGACGGGTGTGGTGGTCGTGCTTGTGGAACTTGACGTGCTCGGTCAGGCCCTTGATGCGCTCGGTCAGAAGCGCGACCTGCACCTGCGCGGAACCGGAGTCGTGCTCGTCCTTGCCGTACTGCTTGATGAGCTCGGCCTTGCGCTCCTTGCTGACTGCCATGGTAAAACCCCTTTCACATAGATACGCCCCGAACTGGGTTGGCCGTCTGGCATTGGGCGGGCCACCAAGTAGGGGGTACGGACTGATTGATAGTATCACGTAAGGCGCTGTCGCAACCGCGGCACCAGCGTTTTTCTCGCCCCGTGCGCAATCACCGCATTTGGAACACAACTGCGACACAACTCGGACGGCCCGCGGCCGCGCAGGGCGGGGGGGGCAAGGCGCGACCCTACAGGCTCAGCATGAACTCGAACGCGCGCAGGCGGGCGTCCAGGTGCGTGGCCGCCCACACGTGTGCGAGCGAGACGAGCTCCGTCGTGACGTCGACGCCAAGCTCCATCTGCAGGATGTCGTCGAACGTGGACTTGATGAGCGCCTGCAGGCGGTCGCGGCCGGAAGGCCCCATGGGCACGGCGCCGGCGACGTCCTTCGCGCAGCTCGCGCACAGCATGCCTCCGGCGCGGGGCGAGAAGAACGCGACGTCCTCGTCGCCACAGAGCGTGCAACGCCTAAGTTCCGGCCTCCAGCCCCCGTGCGCCGTGACCTTGAACGTGTACGCCGCGACGACGAGGTCGAGGCGCTCCTGGTCCGGCGCCTGCTCGCACGCCGTGAGCGCGCGCGAGCATATCGCGAACAGGTACGGGTCGGGCATGTCCTCGAAGCACGTGAGGCGCGCCACCTCGCACACGCACGACGCCGCGCTCACGCGCGCCATGTCGCCGCGCAGCCCCGCGTGCGGGTTCGACGTCGCGGCCTCCGTGATGATGCCGAGGCTGCGCCCGCTTGCGATGAGGAAGTCCGTCTCGCTGAAGAGCTCCACGCGCGCGGCCAGTCGCCCGCCCGGCTTCAGGCCGCCCTTCGCGATCACGTCCGCGCGCTGGCCGTCCTGCGTAAGGAGCGTCAGGATCAGGTCCTGCTCCTTCAGGCGGGTCCTTCTGTCGATCACGATCGCCCTGGTGCGGACGCTCCTCCTTCCCGCCACGGGACGCTACTCCTCGTAGTCGTAGCCCAGGCGACGGATCTCGTTCTGGTCGCGGCGCCACTGCGGCTGCACGCGCACCTGCAGGTCCAGGAACACCTTCGTGTCGAACAGCCGCTCCACGTCGCGGCGCGCCTGGGTGCCGATGCGCTTAATCATCTGCCCCCCCTTGCCGATCACGATGCCCTTCTGGCCCTCGCGCTCCACGATGATGGTCGCGCGGATCGAGGCGAGGCCGTCCTTGCGCCAGTCGATGTCGTCGCAGATGACGCCCACGGAGTGCGGGACCTCCTGCCGCAGGTTGTTCAGCACCTTCTCGCGCACGAACTCCGCCACGAGCTCCTCGTCCGTCGCGTCGCAGTCCATGTCCTCCGGGAACCACCGCGGTCCCTCGGGCAGGTGCTCGCCCACCAGGCTCACAAACGAGTCGACGTTGAAGCCCTCCTTTGCGGAGATGACCATGGCGTCGTCGAACTTCGCGAGCGCGGACGCCGCGTCGAGCTGCGCCTTCACCTGGTCGGGCTTCGCGAGGTCAGCCTTAGTGATCACGAGCAGCTTGAACGGCGCCCTCGAGGCCGCCACGTGCTTCGCGACCCACTCGTCCCCCCTGCCGACGGGCTTCGTCGCGTCGACGAGAAACGCCACCACGTCCACGTCGCCCAGCTCGCCGAGCGCGACCTTGTTCAGCTCCTTGCCCAGGGCGTCCTTCGGCTTGTGCAGACCCGGCGTGTCCACGATCACCAGCTGCGAGCTCGGCGTGTTCACGACGGCCCGCATGCGCCTGCGCGTCGTCTGCGCGACGGGACTCGTGATGGCGAGCTTGCCGCCCACCGCCGCGTTCAGAAGCGTCGACTTGCCGACGGACGGCCTTCCAACCAGCGCGACGAAGCCGCTCCTGAACGGCACCTCGCCCTTCTCGCCCTTCTCGCCCTTTGCGTCCTTTTCCATGGACCGCACCCCCTTGGGTGATCGTGTGTTTGCGTCTATGGCCGCACGCGACGGCCGCCTACGGCACCTCTCCGGGCACCGATTTCGCTTCCTATGCCATGCCTATCCGGCCAGCAGCCTCATGAGGGCGTTTGCGTACACGATGACGCCCACCACGGCCGCGGTGAGGCTCAGCACCCACGACGCCGCGGCCGCGATGTCCTTCGCCTGGCCAGCAAGCGGGTGGAACTCCGGCGACACCAGGTCGACCACGGTCTCGATCGCGGTGTTCAGAAGCTCCGCCGCGATGACCATGCCGCAGCACACGAGCACGACGGCCCAGCTCACGGCGTCTATCCGCAGGATGAGCCCCATCGCGACGGCAAACGCACCGCCCGCGAGCATGACCTTGATGTTGCGCTCCTGGCGAAGCGCGGTGCGAAATCCCTGCAGCGCGAAGAGGAAGCTCCGCCTGAACGAGGGATGGCTCGGCGAGCGGCCGGGTATCATCGCTACTCACCGCCCCGGTGGCGCGTGAGGGTCACGTGGTCGATGGCGCGGTCCGTCCGGATGTGTGCCAGAAGCTCGTCCTCGCGGGCCTCCATGGCCTCGGCCTCGTCGTCCTCGAGGTGGTCGTAGCCCAGAAGGTGCAGCATGCCGTGCACCAGAAGCAGCCTGAACTCGTCGGCCGGCGTCGTGCCGAAGCCCTTTGCCTGGCGCTCGATGTAGGCGGGTGCGAGCACGATGTCGCCAAGCTCGCACGGCTCCCCGGGCGCGAGGTCCTCGTCGTCCGGGCGCTCGCACTCCAGCGACAGCACGTCCGTCACGCGGTCCTGGTCGCGCCACTCCGCGTTCAGCTCGCGCATGCGCTCGTCGCCCACGACGGAGACGGATACCATGCACGGCCGCTCCACGCCCTCGCTCGCGAGCACGAAGTCGCAGTCCTCGCGGATCTCGTCCTCGCCCACCGGGCACGCGACGCCCTCCTCGAGCATGATGTCGTAGCTATTCCCCATGTCGGCCGGTCTCCCTTCCCGCGGCGCCTCCCGCGGTCTGCGCGCCCTGCGCCCTGTCGTACGCGTCCACGATCCTCGCCACGAGCGAGTGCCGCACGATGTCGTTTCTGCCAAGGTCCACGAAGCTCACGTCGTCCACGTCGCGAAGCACGGCGCGGGCGGACTCCAGCCCGTTCCTGCCGGGCAGGTCGCGCTGGGTGAGGTCGCCGGTCACGACGAACTTCGACCCAAAGCCCAGCCTCGTGAGGAACATCTTCATCTGGTCCGGCGTCGTGTTCTGGGCCTCGTCCAGGATCACGAACGCGTCGTTCATCGTGCGCCCGCGCATGAACGCGAGCGGCGCGATCTCGATGACGCCCTGCTCGATGAGGGCGTTGCCCTTCTCCATGTCCGTCATGTCAAACAGCGCGTCGTACAGCGGCCGCACGTACGGGTCAAGCTTCTCCTGCAGCGTTCCGGGCAGGTAGCCAAGCGACTCCCCCGCCTCGACCACGGGCCGCGCGAGCACGATGCGCCCCACGTCGCGGCGCTTCAGCGCGCTCACGGCCATGGCCATGGCCAGGTACGTCTTGCCGGTACCCGCTGGCCCTATGCCAAACGTGATGGTGTTGTCGCGGATGGAGTCTATGTAGCGCTTCTGGCCGGCGGTCTTCGGGCGGATGGCGCGGCCGCGGTATGTGAGCAGGATGTCGTCCGAGAGGTCCGCCGCCTCGCTCGCCCCATGGCTCACCTGGCCTATCAGCAGGTCGACGTCTTCGGTCGTCGGGACGTCGCCCTTCTCCACGCACCGAATGAGGCGAGAAAAGACGGACACCACCTGGTCCACCACGTCCGTGGGCCCGATCACGCTCACCTGGTTGCCGCGCACGGTGACCATGGCGTTGAACGCCCCCTCTATCCTGCGAAGGAGCGAGTCCGCCGGCCCCATGAGCAGCGTTGGGTCGACGGAGTCCGGTATGGTGAGCCTGACGTGGGTGGGTTCCATGTTCCTCCTGACGGACGGTGTGTTGCCTTCATGATAGACGCTTTCGCGCCGGCGCCCAACCTACGCGCGGGCGCACACGAGCGTTCCGTCGTCCATCACGGAGCTCACGCGCACGCGCACGAGCGAGTCCAGCTCGATCTTGGGGTCCACGAGCGCGTCGAAGAGGCCTCCCGTGACGCCGCGGCCCGGGTACTGCACCACGACGAGCTCCTCGCGACCCACGTGCGCAAGCGCCTGCTCGTGGCGCATCCGTTGCGCAAGCTCGCGCATGCGGCGGCTGCGCGTCGCCATGACATGGGGGTCCACCTGGCCCTCCGCGCGCGCCGCCGGCGTGCCCGGCCGCTTGGAATAGCGAAACACGTGCATCTTCGCAAACGCCATGTCGCGGCAGAACGCGAGCGACTGCTCGAAGTCCTCGTCCTTCTCGCCCGGGAATCCCACGATGAGGTCCGTGCCGAGCGCAATGCCGGGGACCGCCTGCCGAGCGCGCCGCACGACGTCCGTAAAGTATGCCGTGTCGTACACGCGCCCCATGCGGCGCAGCGTCGCGTCGCAGCCGGACTGCAGGCACACGTGCAAGAACGGCGCCACGCGCTCCGGGTTTGCGCCCATGACGCGAAGCAGCCCGTCCGTCACGTCCGGCGGCTCGATGGAAGAGAGCCTCAGGCGCTCGATCGAGGTCTCCCTAAGGAGAAGCTCGATGAGTCCCGGCAGGCCCACCCTCGTGCCGTCCGGCGCCACGGCGTCGAAGCGCCCGAGGTTGATGCCCGTGAGCACCACCTCGTGCGCGCCGCGAGACTGCGCGTCGCGCACGCGTGCCACGACGTCCGCCACGCCCATGGAGCGCGAGGCGCCGCGCGCCTTCCACACGATGCAGTACGTGCAGCGGTTGTCGCAGCCGTCCTGGATCTTGATGCCCGGGCGCATGCGACCAGTCGGCGTGGGCGTGACGCTCACGACCGAGCCGGAATCGTCCACGGCGCCGTCCACGATGCCCAGGTGCTCCAGCACGCGCGCCGCGACGCGCGCCTTGTTGGGCTCCACCACCACGTTGTCCGCGATGGCGGCAAGCTCGTCCGTAAAAAGGCTCGCGACGCAGCCGGTCGCGACGACGGTGGGGCATCCCGGAAGGCCCGCCGCGTGACGGACGGTCTTCCTGGTCTTCGCCTCCGCCTCGCCCGTGACGGCGCACGTGTTCACGACGATGGCCTGGGCCTCGCCTTCCGGCACGAGCTCGCAGCCGTGGCGCTCGAGCTCGCTTGCGATCACGTCGGTCTCGACGCGGTTGACGCGGCAGCCCAGGTTCACGAACGCGACCCGCGGTCGCGGGGCGGCCGTCACTTCGACCTTCCGTTGCGACGCCCGCGGCCCTTGAACTTCGGCTTCTTGCGGGTCTCTGCGGAGGCGGCGCCGCCCTGCGCGGCCTTCGCCTTCGGCTCGCTTGCCGCGTCCTTCTCGCCCCGCGCGTCCACGATCTTGCGGATCTCCTCGAGCTGCTCGGTGGTGAGGTCCTTCGGCGGCACCACCTGGATGACCGCGATCAGGCTGCCGCGCGCCGTGGTGCCCATGCGCGGCATGCCCATGCGCTCCACGCGCACCTGCTGGCCGTAGGAGCAGCCCGCGGGCACCTCGACCACGACCTCGTCGTCCGGAAGGATGCCGCGCATGCGCACCGTCGTGCCGACGATGGCCTGGAGCGAGTCCACCGTCACGCGGCAGAACAGGTCGTCGCCCTGGCGCTGGAACGTCTCGCTCTCCGCGACCTCCACGCGCACGACGAGGTCGCCGGACGCGTCGCCGCGAACGCCGGCCTCGCCCTTGCCCTTCACGGTAAGCGACTGACCAGAGTGCACGCCGGCGGGGATCTTCACGTCCACGGTCTCACGCGAGGGGGTGCGGCCCTGGCCCTCGCAGGTCTCGCACGGCTTGTCGACGACCTTGCCCGAACCGTGGCACGCAGGGCACGTGGTCTGGGTCTGCATCTGGCCAAAGATCGTGCGCTGCACCTCGACCACGCGGCCGGTGCCGTGGCACCTGTCGCACGTCTTCACGTGGCCGCCCTCCGCGACGCCGGTGCCGCCGCAGTCGTCGCACGGGGCAAGCCGGTCGTACGCGATGGTCTTCGTGCAGCCGGCCGCGGCCTCCTCCAGCGTGACCCTGAGCGTGATGCCCATGTCGCGTCCGCGCGTGCGTGCGGCGCGAGAAGAGCCGCCACCCTGCCCGCCGCCAAAGAACGAGTCGAAGATGTCGTTGATGCCGAACCCGCCGCCGAAGATGTCCGACATGTCCACGTAGTCCGAGCCAAAGCCGCCCGGCCCCTCCGCGGTGCCGTAGCGGTCGTAGTTCGCGCGCTTGCGCTCGTCCGAAAGGACGGAGTACGCCTCGTTGACCTCCTTGAACTTCTCCTCCGCGTCGGGCTCCTTGTTGACGTCGGGGTGGAGCACGCGCGCCTTCTTCAAGAACGCGCGCTTGATCGTCTTCGCGTCGGCGTCGCGCTCGACGCCCAGAATCTCGTAATAGTCTTTAGAGGCCACTCTTACCTATCTCCCACATGTCGAACTTCGGGCCGAGGCCCGCAGGAACCTTTGCGTGCGTGCCAGCCGGACGCGCTACACGCCCACGCCGCCCGGCGCGATGGCACCGCCGGAGTAGCGCGCGTACGGGCTGCACTGGAACATGAGCACCATGAGCAGCGCGAGCAAAAGGCCCGACAGCACGCCGTTGCCCACGTGCGCCGCGGCCTTCCTCCACCACGTGCCGCCCTGGCCGACGCCGCCGCCCCGGCTGATCTGCATGCCCGCGATGACCGCCATGATCGCCAGGAACGGCAGCATGGACACGATCGTGCCCGACACGGCCCCCAGCACCACAAACGGCAGCATGAAGCCCACGGTCTGGAAGCCGCGCGCCTGCAGCGGGTTCACGCGCTCCGCCGCCACGCCCACGCGGCAGACGAAGTCGCCGGAGGAGGATCCGTTCGTGCCGGCGTTGCCCATGCCCCTCACGCGCACCTCGTCACCGTCATGCGAGTTGGCGGGGATGTCCACCACGACCTCGCTCGCCGAGAGCACGCGCCCAGAGCCGCCGCACGCCTCGCACGGGTCTGCGACCACCTTGCCCGCGCCCTCGCACTCCGGGCACTCCATCTCCATCACGCCAAAGCCAAAGAGCCCCGTCAGGTCAAGGCTGATGTGGCCGGAGCCTCCGCACGTCGGGCACGTCTCCGCGTGGTCGCTTTCGACGGATCCGCTGCCGTGGCACACGTCGCACGCCACGTAGCGCTGGTACGTGACGCCGCGCCTCGTGCCCTTGCGCGCGGTCTCCTGGTCCAGCTCCACGTCGATGGTGACGTCCGCGCCGGCGCGCGGGTTGTACGCGCGGGAGCGCCTGGTGCTCGCGCGGCGATAGCCGGCGCCGCCAAACGGGAAGCCCCAGCCAAACGGGTCGGCGCCGGCAAAGGGGTCCGCGGGCGCGCCGTAGCCCTGTGTGCCCCCGCCGTATGCGGGTGCGCCAAACGGCGAGCCCGAGCGCATGGCGTCGTAGCGACTGCGCTTCTGCTCGTCCGAGAGCACCGCGTACGCCTCGGACACCTCCTTGAAGCGCTCCTCCGCGTCCGGCGCCTTGTTCACGTCCGGGTGGAGCTTGCGCGCCTTCTGCTGGAAGGCCTTGCGAATCTCGTCCGTGGACGCGTCCTTGCTCACGCCCAGGATCGCGTAGTAGTCCTTCTCGTTCATTGATGCCATGCGGGGCTCCGAATCCATGCCGCCTGCCTGCGTGTCCACGCGCCAACGGCGCATGCGGTCAAAATTCTATCCAATGCGGCCGCGGCTTATTCATGCGGCGCCGTCGCGCAGGAAATCCCCACCTCACGCACCGTGCCGGGGGCGAGGCCCCACATGATGCCATAGAGCTCGTTTCCCAGTAGCCAGCCGCGCCGCGTCGGCGCGAGCCCGCCGTCCGCGCGCGCCTCCGCAAGCCCCTCTCGGCGCGCCTCGGCCACGGCCGCGCCCACCGCCTGCGCGCCGAGCACGTCGCGCGCATGGGCGAGAAGGTCTTCTCCCACGCCCTTGGAAAGGCGCATCCCCAGCATGAGGTCCTCGGCCGCGGCCTGCGGCTCCGTCAGGAACTCCAGGTCGTACGAGAGCTCGCCCATGCCCGCGGCCTCCGCGAACACGCGCCGACCGCTCGTGAC
>Ga0256406_1007050_pt1 | contig 10896 bp, 11 predicted proteins | sample RumenRJG_03DNA_FD_185986 | JGI IMG/M metagenome (GOLD analysis project Ga0256406, IMG submission 185986) | Bovine rumen microbial communities from Lethbridge, Alberta, Canada - RJG_03 | ecosystem: Host-associated > Mammals > Digestive system > Stomach > Rumen | place: Canada: Alberta | collected...
TAATCATCGTACACCACCTGACTTTTGTTTTTGTAAGCAACTAACATAATATCAGATTTTGTACGATTTGGGAAGTGGTTTTTGCCACTTCCCTTATTTTTTTGCCAATTAATATTTTACACTATGATGAATTTTTAGAGGTTACCAATATAAGTTTCAAGGTTTCAAAAAAAGAAATCATAGTTTATCAGAGTATTCACAGTGTCTAAGGATTTAATCTTTAGACACTTTTTTTGTTTCTGCTGCTTCTTTAATAAGAGGCACAAATACCGAAAGTTGCAGGGTCATTCCCTGCGGTTTTAACACGAGTTTTTTTACTCACAATGCACTCAAAGAAAGTTTTCTTTCGATGAGTGCATTTTTATATATACAGAAACAGCATTAGCGGCTCAAAGCTCGATATATTCCGAGAAGCCGCAAGGCCCTCGTTATATATAAAAATTTATATCTCCCGTGCATAAGCCATGAGGCTGTAGTTCTGCTCCCTGCCCTATCTGAACGGCAAGTATTCCAAGATTTCTGAAAATACAGTCCTTTACATTTACGTTTTCTCCACCTTCTATATAAATACCTGAATTCCTTGAATTTTCAAATGTGATACCGGAAATCTTAATATTTTTCGAATTCTCACAGGCAATCATAACCTTATCAAGATTTGAAATCTGAATTAATGAATTTGAAATGTCATTTATAGGGATAAAATATAGTATCAATCCTCATCGCCTGTTATATTGTACATCATTACCGCATACGGTGAATACAAAAAGCCTAGGTCATGCATTGTTTCCATTGGTGTGTTGAACACCTTATTATAATAATCGTCTTTAAACTGTTTAGCCCATTCAAGCAATTCAGGCTTTTTTGTATCTACGTGTACCCAAAGTGCCATGCCCGTTACAAAGCTATGCACCCAGTTAAAGATATGGTCTATCTTATTAGCTCTGTCATATGTTGATAGATAATCACCGTTGGCTACTCCGTGGTACTCCCTCAAATCGTTGCCGATTTTAAAAACATTGTTTTCTATTTTTTAATTAGTTTTTCAGGTATTCTTGCCATGTTCTTATTTTCCTTCTTTTTATTTTTACATAAGTTCCATAATATAATATTCTGCTAAATTATATATTAAAAAATGTCATTTCTCAAATTTCAACCTGTACTCTGCACGATTTGATGTTAAAACATCGACCGCAAATAATATATAACATCAATTTTGTTCTGCCAAGATATAACAATGTGTGTTACAATTACCCCATCAAAAATTTCCCACATTGTTACAGAGTGTACATTTTTTGGAGGGCACTCTAATCTTAATATAGCTTATCAAAATTTTTTTCCATTTTGGTTCCTTTGCCTTTCAGGCTTTCATTCATCGTTATTTGCACTAAAAAATTACAGCTTTATCAATCACAATATAATTTCCTAATGAAAATTCATTTTTTCTGTCAAGAACCTTGATTTGGATTTCATGCTCGCCATCTTCAAGATAAGGACTTACATACTGTAGCGTATCTCCTGTTGTAACACGTCCTCCGGCTTCTTCGTCGTCCCATCTTGCGATGTTTGAATAAAAATCAACTATTTTTGAATACTTTCCGTCTATGGTTATTTCAGCCATTCCGTTATCCTCAAATGCACCGCCAAAAAGCATGATCCTGTTTCCGCTGAATTTCAGCGTTGCAACATCACCTGCTTTATCGGAAAGATGAATATCACCGTTGTGACTTCCATACTGTTTTGTTTTGTACTCCCAACTGCCGGAGTATTCAAAATCAGTATCATTTACATACGTCTGCTTCTTTTCAAATCCTGTTTCGCCTGTTCTTAAAACAAGACGTCTGTACGCTTTTAACGGAAAGTCCTTGCCGTTATCACAGACCTCAAGAATTATGTGGATTTCATCATTTACTGCATCATCAGGAACGTGAATGACAGGTGAGGAAGTGTTTGCATTTTCTATTAAAACCTCGCCGTAATACGTTCCGGCTTCCGGATAAACATACCACTTAAACGTAAGCTCATCTCCGTCAGGGTCCGATGTTCCTGTGGTATCAGGCTTTAATATATCTCCGCAACTGACATTTTTTATGATTATATCCTTTGATATATCTCCGTCAACCACAGCTATCGGAGCGTGATTGCAGTTTTCATATTTATCGTTTACAGACCACAGCATACGAACTGCCATATCATTCTGATAATCAACTCTCCATCTTGCTATAGAGCCGTGAATGTTCTTGTTCATCATTTTTCCGCTGTATTTATCATACCATGTATCGACATCATCGCGGTACATATAATACGGTCTGTTTTCATATAGATATGTAACATTAAAATGCTCAGCAGGTACATTTTGGGATTTAACCAATGTATGACGGCCACCCCATCCGCCCCAGTGGTGATGAATGTGATCATTCAATCCGTTATGTACAAGATTCAAAATTGACGGGCTGTCTGTTTCGAGTCCAAAATGTGCTAGGGGATAAACCTTACCCAAAGCACCTTTGCTTTGCATATTCTCTTTAACCCATTCAGGGGACACAACTTCAAGGTTACCTACAAAGCATTCTTCGCCGAACATTCCTTTGTTTTTCATAGGTGTTTCAGAAAATCCCCAGAAGCTTATATCTGAACGCTTCCACACTATATTGGGATATTTATTACAAATCCATGCACCGCAGTCGTCCTGTCCATCAATATCATATACTATGATGCGTGATAAAAGCTTTGTCATTTCATCATATGAATACTGCTTTTCCATATCGTAAACTGCCTGTGCCAGAGTTCCGCAACCGCCCCATAGTGATATGTGAAGCGGTCGTGGATCGTCCTTTTCTATTGCTTTTTGAATAAGTCTTGAACCATCGTTTGAAAGTCCTTCGCCTACGTTATCCTCTAATTCATCTGCGTTTCTGCTTTTTACATGATCAACCTTTTCAGATTGTTCATGCCCCCACCATACAAAGTTTTCCTTTTTCATATTTACGTATGAGGTACCTCGCTTTACCACAGAAAGTAAATATTCTTCAGTAGGGTATCCGTCAGTGTGAACAAGTAAATTGTCACGTGCTTTGCCAAATGCATGAACAACGTCTGTTATACGTGTCATATAACCCTCGTCCGATGTGTCAGGACCGCACCATGAAGCATTAGGAATAATACCCTCAATGTCATATTCATTTGAATACAGCATAAGCCTTACAAGTGACTGTGCGTCGTCCGGCTCGCCCTCCCACGGGCCTATATCTGTTAATACTATTAGTCTTGCTTTTTCCATATTTATCCTCCGAAATTATGTTAGCTTAATCAGATTATCATATTCATATCCGACTTTATCAAAGCTGTGTGCATCTGAACCGTAGATATAATTAATATTATAATTTTTACTCAACTTAAGTATCTCATTTTCAGGATATGCACCAAGACTGTCAAAGCCTTTGTATAAAGGTGCGGCGTTGATTTCAAGATTAACTCCTGTTTTTTGAAGAACCTCAAAAATCTGATGTATTATAGCTTCGTTTGATTTATATGTGTAGCCATCATCTATTAACGGATAAGCAGAAAATACCCATCTATATACATCAAGGTGTGATATTGTATCAAAATATCCCGATTTTGTAGCTGACAGATAATTTTCAAGAACTAATCTTGCAAATTCTGTTCGTGTAGTTTTCTCCATCTGAATATTAAATCCTTTTATATTCAGATGCGACGAGCCGATAATATAATCAAAATCGCCTACGGATAAAACCTGTTCGATTTCTTTAATGCAAGTCGGGTGATAGTCTATTTCTATACCCGTTTTAATTATGATTTTATCCTTATACTCATCTGCTTTTTCTCTTACTTTTTGGCAATACTCCCCGACCTTTCCGAACGGAATTCTGTCATGTTCATCACCCGTTACAGAAAACGGCATATGGTCAGTAAAGCATATTTCATCAAATCCCAGCTCTATTGCACGATTTATAAACAAATCAGCTTGTTCAGGCTTCTTCAACAGATTTGGGTGCATATGAAAATCTCTTTTTATAACAATCAGCCTTTCAATAGTTTTCTCATTAATCTGCTTGCTTCAACTCCGTCTTTTTTTGCAAGAACAGCCGCAATTTCATCCATATCGGCTTTATCAACAAGACTTTCAAGATAATCAAACCACAAAGCACTTTCATTAACAGCTTCTCTTGATTCTTCTCGATATGGGAACTGGTCAAATGTAATATAACCCTCATAGCCTGTTCTTCTCAGCCAGTATATAAACTCAAGATATGGCAATGTGTTAACGCTTCCAGCAATCATATCATCGTCCCACGAGCCGTTATTATCATTCATATGTATTGCAAAGAGCTTGCCGCCATACATATTGAGTATCGCAACTGCTTCTGCAGGATTTTCACCGCTAAAATATGAATGACCATAATCCATAGCAATACCAAGATTATTAAGACCGAGCTTTTCAATCATAAGGAGCGTTCCTGTCATTGTATCAATGTAGCTATGGTTTCTTGGTTCTTTAGGCTTATACTCCAAAGCAATGTTCATATCAGGTTTATATGCTGAAAGCTCTTTTAAGCAATCTCCGAACAAAGTTCTTTCTTTGATATAATCAGCCTCAAACATATAGTCATATCCATCCTGACCTGGCCAGATTGCAAATGTAGGACAACCTAATTCTTCAGCAAAATCCATTGCAGCTTTCGCATCAGCAACTGCCTTTTTTCTCATATCAACGTCAAGACTTGAAAATGAACCTTGTTTAAATATTCTGTCAGCAGTTGAATCCATCATAACAGAATTAACCTTAAGTCCTGTTCTTTTAAGACTCTCTTTGATTTCATCCTTTGCATCTGAATAGTCCTTTGTCATATTTAAGTCAACAGCAGTAATTAATGGTATGCTTTTAATTCTATCAAACTTTTCTGATATTGTAAATCCTTTATCAGAGTATGCAGAACAATATCTGTCACAAAATGTTCCGACATGGTCTGTAAATACTGAATATTTTCTTTTCATATTTTCTCTCTCCTTAAGCTTTATTTTGTGAACCACACATTTTAATTTTTTCTTTGCACAGTTTTATTACTTCATTTCTTGCTTCACCCATATACTTTTTAGGGTCTATTACTTCTTTATCCTCAAGAACCCTGCGAACACCTTTTGTTGCAGCTGCTCGAAGCTCTGTTGCAAAGTTTACTTTTGCCATTCCTAAAGAAATTGCTTTTTTTACACTTTCATCAGGTACACCTGAACCGCCGTGAAGAACAAGAGGTATATCTACTAAACTCTTTATTTTCTCTATTCTTTCAAAATCAAGTTTTGGCTCACCTTTATAGAAACCGTGAGCAGTACCAATTGCAACAGCAAGCATATCTACCCCTGTTTTTTCAACAAATACTTTAGCTTCTTCAGGGTTTGTATAGATTGCATTATCTGCAACTACATTATCCTCTTTTCCGCCTACAGTTCCTAATTCTGCCTCAACAGTTACTCCCATAGGCTTTGCTACTTCACATACTTTTTTAGAAATAGCTATATTTTCTTCAAAAGGAAGCTTTGAACCATCAAACATAACTGAAGAATATCCTGCCTTAATAACTGCCATAACATCATCAAAAACAGCACAGTGGTCAAGATGAAGTGCCACCGGAACCTTTGATTTTTTTGCCAAAGCATAAACCATTGCATATGCTTCATCTGCCGAAAGATACTTAACTGTCGGCGGAGTTGTCTGAATTATTACTGGTGAATTTTCTTCCTCTGCCGCCTGAATTATTGCCTGCACCATTTCAAGATTTTCAGCATTGAATGCCGGAACTGCATAATTTCCCACTAAAGCCTTATCAACTAATTCTTTGCTTGAAACAAACATTTACATAACCTCCGTCTGCATAAGTTCTTTTACTGTCTGTGGATTAATTTTTCCTTCCATAGGGCCAAATGCCGCAGTATTTAATGCAGCAGCCGCACTTGCCTGCTTTGCACATTCTTCAATACTTTTACCATCGCATAATCCACACAAAAATACTGCGTCAAAGCAATCCCCTGCACCTGTTGCATCAACAGGATCTATTTTATACACACCCATCTCAAAACAATTATCACGAGTAAAAATCTTACAACCCGTTGAACCATTTTTGAGTGCAATTATTTCAAGATTTTCATTTTCAAAGCAAGCCTTAACTGCATCATCAACAGTTTCTTTTCCACTTATTGTAAGAAGTTCCGAAACACCCGGTAACAAAACATTTGTAACTGCCATAACTTCTTTTATAAGCTCAGCATTACCCAGTAACTCAGGTCTTACATTAGGGTCGAAACTGATTTTTGCACCCTTATCTCTAAATATTTTCATAGCCTTGATAATTTCTTTTCCAAACTGTTCGTTTGACATAAGAGAACATCCCATAATATGAAAGTAGTCGGAATTTGGGATATCTTTTTCATCAGGACATACTGCTTTTGCGGCAGCAGAATTTCCTATATGAAAGATAAACTTTCTTGACCCATCATCAAAATATGTAACAAATGCACAACCTGTTGATACTGTGTTATCAGTAATAATATTTGAGCAATCAACACCGTCTTCTTTTAGACGGTTTATTAAACACTTTCCAAAATCATCATTTCCTACTCCACCGATAATGCCTGTCTTTTGCCCCATTCTTGCAGCTGCATCAATAAATATTGCAGGTGCACCGCTTGGATACGGACCAAGAAAGACTCCTGATTTTTCTAAAGAAGCATTTTCTTCATTTCTCATTATCTCGACTATGATTTCACCCATTGTCCAAATCATAACTTACCTCCAAAAGCACCTCTTAAGAACTGCAAAGACTTTTTAATATCCTCGTCCATCTTTTCAGGCGATGCTCCACCTGATAAATCTCTCCAAACCTTTATGTCTTCTCCAACTTTACCACCCATAGTAACAAACGGCTCCATAACAACACCCTTATTAAAACCTATTTCATTAAGTGCTGCACCTATTTCGTTCCAAGGTAAATGTCCTGTTCCCGGTAATTTTCTGTTTCCTTCACCCACATGAACGTGACCAAGATATGAGCCTGCTGTTCTTATTGCATCAGCAAGATTATCCTCTTCGATATTCATATGGAATGTGTCAAGCAATAGCTTAACACTGTCGCAATCAACATCCTTGCAATATCTTACACCTTCTTCAGCAGTGTTTAAAATGTGTGTCTCAAATCGATTTACAACCTCAAGACAATAATCAATTCCCAAATCAGATGCAACCTTTCCAAGTTGTTTAACACTTTCTACACCCCTTGCCCATGCACCTTCTTTATCAAGGTCAGTAAAATCATTTGGCCAGTATGTGTACATAACACCAACAAGTGCCCTTGAATCAAGTCTATCCATCTTTTTCATGATGTCACTCAAAAACTTAATTCCTGCCTCACGTACCGATTTATCAGGTGATGCAACATCGTATTTTTTTGCAGGGCCGATATTTGAAGTGATTTCAATACCTAAATCCTTTGTCAATGCCTTTAATTCATCAATTTGATTGTCAGACATTGTTATTAAATCTCCTGCTGATATTTCAAGAATATCAAAGCCAATATCTGCAACCTTTTTAGCAAAATACTTATAATCTCCAGTCCATTCATGTGTCCAATATGCATACAGTGTTCCGAATTTCATAAAAATCTTCCTTTCATATATAATTATATTTTAATTATATATTTAATTCTTTTTATAACAATACATCATAGTTGTTTATTATTTGTAAAATTGTTGCTTTTTTAGAAGCCATGTGTTATACTTAAGGTAACCTCTAAAAATTCATAAAAAAGTGTTGAAAAAAATCGTCAGATTATGGTATAATAAAGATACTATAATAAAGGCGATTGAAATGAAATGCAGATCAATCTTTTTGCGGAAGAAACACAATTACAGAGATTATCCGAACTCGGAGATTCATTGGAAAAACTGAATGTTATAGACTTTGAATCATTCAGACCTTTGCTTGAAAAGGTAAATTGTAAAGAACGTAAAAGCAAAGCCGGCAGACCGTTGACTGATGAACAAAAAGAAAGTAATCGAAGAAAATCAAAAATTCGATGCAGAATTGAGCATGTGTTTGGATTTATTACTGTATCTATGCATGGTCTTACTGTGTGTTCCATTGGCATAAAGCGAGCGGAGTTTAATATAGGTCTTACAAACCTTGTTTATAACTTTTCAGATATACTATTTTAAAACGAAAAGAGGTGTACATGGGATAACTATGCCCAAACGAGAATAATTCTGAATATTTAGGGCTTATTCTCCCTGAATATTTAGCGAGAATCAATGGCAATTGGCTGTTTCTTGCCTTGATTTTTGAAAAAATAATCGAAATAGCAAAATATTATGATTGGGAATCAATTTTTAGAGGTTCCCTTAAGTTGATATGAAAATAAGGAGTTTTTGGCTATGAGAAAAGAGTTTTTCAACACAAAAAAACACAAACTTGATTTGTACATGATTAACTGCGGTTATGAAGACTGCTGTACAAACTTTGTTTGTGCACCACACACAAGAAAGTATTATTTAATTCATTTTGTAACTAAAGGGTCCGGATTTTATGAGGCTAACGGTAAAAAACATTTTGTTACTAAAGGAGATATTTTTGTAATTTATCCTAATGAGCTTGTTACATACTATTCACCGGATATTGATAACACATGGTCTTTTTGCTGGATTGGTTTTTCAGGCAATATGGCATCTGATTATCTCAAACTATCAAATATTTCAGGTTATATTAAATCAGTTAAAAGTTTTGAGTTTTTCTCCATCATTTCAAATTGCCTGAACTATATTGAAGAAAACAAAAATAATATATCACAGTTAAAACTTAATTCTTATATTCTCGATAGCTTGAATTCTCTTTCGAAAGACAATCACAGTCATAAGCTCACCCCAGTTGAACAGGTTGATAAAGCAGTCAGGTATATTGAATATAACTACATGAATTCTATCACATCGAAAGATGTGTCAGCACATTTATCAATTGAACGCTCATATTTTTATAGAATTTTCAAAAAATACACAGGTTCATCTCCCGAACAATATATAATAAAATACAGAATAAAAAAAGCAACCGAGCTTATCCGTTTCGATAAATACTCGGTTACTGAAATTGCAGAATATGTAGGAATTAATGACATTTATTACTTTTCACGATTATTCAAAAAGGTTATGGGAGTTTCACCATCAGAATACAAGAATTTGCATAATTAGTGTTTATTGTTGTGTGATTGTTGTTTTATTGCCGCAAGTTTTAATTTGGAATTATCAAGAAATTTATCCCCCACCTTTTTATTATGAGTTATAGCCACGTGCAAAACTCCAAACATATAGAGTTTATGCGGTTTTACGGATGTGGCAAATCCGTTTTGTCACTAAAAATTTACTTTTAATGTATAGAAAAAACCGCTCAAATTTGGTATAATATAGTTGTAACAAAAATCTCAAAGGAGAGTGGTTTTTATCTATCGTCAAGAAATTCTACAAGACATCAGTCTTTTCACATCACAACCCAAAGCTAAGTTTTATGATAAATTGTTTTTAAATTTGGATTTATCTTTTATTCCGGCTTACAATTCGAAAGCAGGTCGTGCTGGATACAGTAATCATTCGATGATTTTTGCCTTCATTGTTATGAAATGCGAAGGCTTTGCTCAAATATCGGATTTACATGATTATCTGTCCAATAATCTTATCATTGCTCAGTACTGCGGTTTTGACATTACCAAAGAACTTCCCTCTTATGCTAAATTCACTCGTTTTATTCGTGAATTTGATAATGATATTTTACAGTCTGTAATGCAATCCTTAGTATTAAATGCGGCAAGGATAATATTTCATTTGTCATGGTTTTCAAACTTTCAAGATTTGGTCGTAATGCCGCTGATGTATTATCAACACTTCAGATTATGCAGGATTTTGGAGTAAATCTGATATGTGTTGAAGATGGCATAGACTCTTCAAAAGATGCCGGCAAATTAATGATTTCTGTTCTTTCTGCGGTAGCTGAGATAGAACGTGAAAATATTCGTGTTCAAACAATGGAAGGGCGCATTCAGAAAGCAAGAGAAGGAAAATGGAACGGCAGTTTTGCACCTTACGGGTATAAACTTGTAGATGGTAAACTCGAAATTAACGAAGAAGAAGCAAAAGCTATTCGTATTATATATGAACAGTATGTCAACACAGATATGGGGGCAAACGGGATTTCAAAATATCTTGAAACACATGGAATCCATAAAATAGCCCGACAAAACGGAAAAAATCCATTATTTGATGCCGCGCTCATCAGAAAGATTGTTAAAAATCCCGTTTATTGTGGGAAAATAGCCTATGGTCGCAGAAAAACCGAAAAGGTGCACGGGACAAGAAACGATTATCATTTGGTGGAACAGGATAATTATATTTTGGTAGATGGCTTGCACGAGGCAATTATACCCGAAGATTTGTGGGAGCAAGCACAGGTAAAGCTTATTTCACAGGCAAAAAAATATGAGCATGTTAATAGAGGAAAGAATGAACATATTCATTTACTTTCCGGAATTGTCAAATGTCCTGTATGCGGTGTCGGTATGTATGGCAACAAAAGCATTAAGCACAAAAAGGACGGTACCAAATATAAAGATTTCTTTTATTACGGCTGTAAACACAGAAATATGACGAGAGGACACAAGTGTGACTACAAAAAGCAAGTAAATGAAGAACTATTAGATAATGCTGTCGCAGAGGTTATTATAAAGGTAACCTCTAAAAATTCATAAAAAATTGTTGAAAAAATCGTCAGATTATGGTATAATAAAGATACTATAATAAAGGCGGTTGAAATGAAATGCAGATCAATCTTTTTGCGGAAGAAACACAATT
>Ga0256406_1007052_pt1 | contig 10895 bp, 13 predicted proteins | sample RumenRJG_03DNA_FD_185986 | JGI IMG/M metagenome (GOLD analysis project Ga0256406, IMG submission 185986) | Bovine rumen microbial communities from Lethbridge, Alberta, Canada - RJG_03 | ecosystem: Host-associated > Mammals > Digestive system > Stomach > Rumen | place: Canada: Alberta | collected...
TAAACAGTCAGCAATAGGGTGCTGCTGTAGGTGATTTTACTAATCCACAGCGTCTACACAGAAGTATATAGAGGAATTCATAAGAAAGGAAATGTTGAGAACTCCCCTATGAGTTCAATATACAAGGTGCTTACTATGAAAGAAGAGAAGAATAGAGATATTGTTAAACGAAGAATATTGGTACTTTTAAACTTTCTATATGAACAGACAGATGAGGAGCATCAGATCACATCAGACGAGTTAGTGGAATATCTAAGGGATCAAGGTGTTCCGGCGAATAAGAAAACGCTCAAGAATGACCTAGATCTTATGGTGGATACAGGAATTGATATAGTTACAGTATCAAGCAAGCCCAACCGTTACTTTTGGGGTAATCGTCAGTTTGAAATGCCAGAGCTAAAACTATTAATTGATGCGGTTTCTTCCTCAAGGTTCATCACTGAGAAGAAGAGCCGTGAGTTGGTTAAGAAGCTGTCTGAACTCGCCAGTGTCAATCAGAAGAATGAACTTCGTCGTCACATCCACGGAACGGGTGGCCGTTTCAAAACCAGAAATGAGAACATATACTACACTGTTAACGATATTAACGAGGCAATCAATAAACGCAAGAGGATTGCCTTTCGATACTTCGAATACGACGGCGAGAAGAACAAGGTGTATCGAAACGACGGGAAAGAGTATGAGCTAAGCCCCTACGATATGATATGGAACAACGACTTCTATTATGTAGTTGGTTACTCCAGGGAGCATAGCAATGTTTCGACTTTCAGAGTTGATCGAATCGACAGGATCGAGATCCTTAACGAAAGAGCGGTCAAGAAGCCTGCGGGGTACAACGTAGAAGATTATTCTACACAGATCTTTGAGATGTTCGAGGGCGAGAGAACCAGAGTAAGACTTGAGTGTAAGAATGAACTCATGAAGTATGTCATAGATCGGTTTGGGGAAGACGTGGATACAAAGCCAAAAGGCGATGATCATTTTGTTGCGACGGTCAGTGTGTCTCTGAGCCCGAACTTCTATGCCTGGGTGTTCAGGTTTGCAGGTGGCATTAGGATTCTTACCCCTAAGAAAGCTGTCGACACGATCACAGAAATGGCCGTTGCCATAATTGAAGAACAGGAGAAGAAGTAACAATAGGAGCGTAGATCAATGGCGGATTATCACAGTCTTTCAATTCCGGAACGGATCGTTAAAGAATGGTACGAACGCGGAACAAATGAAAAGGAAGCATTGTTCAAGTTTGTTTCATACTGGATCGTTTTTAATCAGTTGTATAACTATGGAATCGAAAACCTCGATGATTATTCTGAGACAAGAAGAATACAATTCTTCTGCAGAGATCATATTGATGTATTGGCAGATATTATCGATTTTGATACGCCCTATCTGGATGAAATGAAAAGCAGTCCTGTAATAGATGGGACAGCAATTGTAGATCTTGAGAATAAAGACGGAGATGAAAAGGCGATTGCCATTGAATTATTCAAGAAGATGTCTAATAGGAGGAGCGATAGAGATTCAGTGAAAAAACGATGCAGCTGGATTGCTAGTGATTACATCAGAATTCGTGATAACTCGACAAGAGAGGATACGAGAATAATTTCGCTGTTTATGACAATGTATCGTGTTAGATGCAACCTGTTTCACGGTATGAAGCGGCCCAACGCAGAAAGGGATTACAATCTGGTAAGGGACTCTGCAACAATACTGGAAGAGTGCCTTCCAGCTCTGATGGTAGATACTTTTGGCCGATCCACATGGTAACGGAGGAAGAGATGAACTTTGCAAAAGAATTCGAGGAGTTTTGCACAAAGAGAGGCAATACTCTCAGGGTAGATAACAGATCCCGTACTTATGAAGATATTCAGAGGGCGTTGGAAGGATGCGCTGACGTTGAAGCTATCGATAAATATGTGTGCAACCAGACTAGCAGGAAAGAAACTGTTCGCAAGATAATGGTTGCTTTTTTTAAATACCTTGAGCAGGAGAAGGGCGAGGAGATATTGTCTGTTCTTTTTGACACTAGATTCTACGACTATCCCTTCGAAAGACAATTGGAGATCGCCAAATACCTCCACGAACCGAGGACGCTGGCAGAGATAGAAGAGAGATTCAATATTTCAGGCGAAACCAGAAAGAAGGACATACAGGCCCTGGAAGAAGGAATCGAAATATTTGGATCGACCATAACTCTCGAGAAGACGAGAAAAGAAAGGAAAGATTATTACAGATGTACAATGCATCCAGTGTTCTTGCCTTTGAACCTGACTGAAGTTTACGCCATGACCAGATATCTAGAAGAGGTATTGGACAAGAGTGATATAAACTCGAGAGTTGTACTGAACATAGTCGAACGAATCAAGCAACAGCTTTCTGATTATGCCTTGCGGAAGCTATATGACGGGAGACGTCCTGGTGTTGACAATGATTACATCAGCGATGATGAGATGGCGAGACAAAGAGAGACTATCTGCATGTATCTCATTAAGAGTGACCAGCCTTGTAGCATTAATTATGAAAGCAGCAATTACAGAGGACGCATGGAGCATAGACAAGGGAAATATCAGATGATATTGGAAGACGGAACACGCGTGGATATAGATCCGAATCGGGCAGAGTTCATAATAGAAAGTCTGGAATACAAATAAATCGGTAAACCAGCTTAGCGATTTGGGGTCGTGCTCCCTGGTATCATAAAAGCGAAATATGACATACAGATTTCGCGAAAGGGAGGCGATAGTAATGAGAAATAAAAACAGTAAAAGCTACCAAATCTACATCCTCACAGCAGCCATGATGAGGACGTACCTGACAGACGAGACCCTTCTCGGAGAAGATGGTGAATATCGTCTGGAGGATGCACTAAGGCATTCATGCAACTGGGCGTTGACCCTCGACAGACCGGGCAAGGTCGACAAACTCATAAGAGCAATGAACATCCTGATTGAGGGAGGGCTTAGAGAATTCGCAATCTACCATGGCGATATTTGCCATTATGTCGAGATATTGCTCGACAAGGCTATTCCCAGGTTAAAGGAAGCGGCGGATGAAAATGAAGAAGCCCGCAAAATCATCGAGCATTTTGCTCACAGGAAGGTGTTCGTATACGGCACCTTGATGCGCGGACAGGGCAATCACGATGCGTTCCTGGAAGACGACTGGTATAACGGGACCGGAATCGTCTGCGGATTCGACATGTATGACATAGGTTATTACCCGGGAATAGTAAAAGGCAACGGAGACGTTGCAGGGGAACTCTATGAAGTTCCGGAAGATGCCATAAAAGACCTTGACGGACTCGAAGGAGAGGGAAGCCTCTATCTGAGGGAATGCTGCCCGGTAGTGAGGCCGGATGGAAGCGTTGCCTTTGCAGAAGTGTATGTCTACAACAGAAGCATCGATGAGTTGGAGTTGGCTCCGAAGAGAGCTCTAGCCTACACATGGAACTGAGGTGATATCATGGCTGAATATGTTTGGTATGTGTCCTACGGGAGCAACATGCTTAAAGACCGTTTCATGCACTATATCGAAGGCGGGAGTTTCGAGGGCGGAGGCGGCTGCCACAGGGTGTGCGCGGATACGAGCGCGCCGCGTGAAGTCAGGGCCTACGATATTCCCTACGATATGTATTTTGGACAGAGGTCGGGATCCTGGGGTGGAAAAGGCGTTTCCTTCCTGGATCTGAGCAGACCGGGCTTTGCCAAGGGAGTTGCGTATTTAATAACCCGCCAGCAGTTCGAGCATGTGGCAAAGGAAGAGAACGGCGGCATCGAGCCGGAGTACAGTGGATGGTATAATAAAGTAGTAAAGTTAGGAACGATGTCGGGGCACGATGTTGTTACGATTACAAATGATGAGGGTGTTTATAGCAACGACCCATCGGAAGCATACCTCGATGTACTTGCGAGAGGACTTGAGGAGAACTATCCGGAGATGAGCAGAGATGAGATAGACAGCTATCTCGCAGGATGCGTGAGGTAAGACTAATGGAAAAGATAAAAGTCTCGAATGAAGCGCCGATCCAGACAAAGGGCGAGACGATCGTATATACGCACAAGACTCAGCATTCTGAGGTTGCCCTGTTGGATGTGGGTGCTTTTGAGGATAACGCCAGAATGTACGAGCTGGCTGAACGCTTCGAAGAAAACGGATGGGAGTGGAGCAGAACTTTCCCGGAGATGGATGCCCGGCAGTTGGCCGATTACCTGGAAGGTCGTACTGAAGTAGAAGAAGACGAGCGGTTGTACGAGGATCCTGATTACCACACCGGGATAAAGTTCCTTGCCAGCTGGCTGAAAGAAATAAAGCTGAACGAAAAGCAGGAAAGTGTTGTTGGGAAGCACTGAAGCAACAATTCGTAAATACCATGAAGGAGGAAGCGATAATGGGAATCAGAGAAATAAACCGTCGGTCAATGAGTAATAAAGACGAAGGTATGGCGTGCGGTCCAGTTAAAAACACTGTAATTGATACCGAAATCGTAGTTGATGACAATGGCAAGAACGTGTATCTACATGGGCAGTGGATAGATGAAACAGCAATCGATATTATGATCGAAGCGACACAGGAAAGCGTTTATGATGTGTACGAAAGGATTCACGCCGGGGAAGATGGCGAGAGTATGATGAAAGAAATCGAAAGAATTCGCGAATCGATCATAGATGAGAACGTAGTGAATGATCGTTACAGCGAAAACATCGATGACTTAATCATAATGACTATAGACGAGATCCAGGCTGATGAGCTTTACGATCAACTATTTCCTGAGGAGGATCGGGAAGATGGAATTGTAAGGTTCAATGTGTCATATCGATAGACATATCAAATATAAGTATGAAAGGAGAAAACCCAATGGATATCAGCAAATACATCTCAACACCAATAGCAAGAAAAGAATACTGGATCAGTATTGTGATCTCATGGTTTGTAGTGGCTGCGATCGTAGGAATCATCACCAGAGCGGGCGGATCCGGATTTCTCACAGGACTGGCAAGCCTGGCCGGGTGGGCCTACTGGCTCCTGCTCCAGACCAAGCGCCTCAGAGATGCCAACAGGCCATACACGTGGCTGCTGCTTGACCTTCTGACTTTCGTAGGGATCATAGTTATAGGCTGTTTCCCGTCGGATCCTGCAAGAAGGCAAGTACTGAGAGCATAGATGAAGCGGGAAACAAGACTGACAATCTTATCCGCGATTCTGGCAGTTACCTTCCTGATAGTCATGCTTTGCGCGTGTGATGAAAAGGCAGCTGTCGATACTGCTACTGAGACGACGACAACCACAACGCAGGCCACGACCACAACGACGACAACGATGACTGTGGCGCTGACTACGGCAGCTCAGAACGATGATTTTGAGATTCCGCCATACGATGGCAGAGCGTCGGTTCCGATCAACGGTAATGTTCCGGTTTTTGATGAGAGTAGAAAGACAACGGAATCCTTTGAAGAGTATGGCGAAAAGGATAAGCATGGGAGATGCACCGTTGCCTTTGCAAACTTGTCTACAGACACCCAACCAGCCGCAGATGAGGTGCGGGGAGATATATCCGCCATACACCCATCCGGTTGGAGGTCCGGTCAAGGCTGGGAGAGATGCCACCTGATCGGCTGGGCCCTCAGCGGGGAGAACGACAACCCCAGGAACCTGGTGACCGGGACTCACTACATGAACGTGGACGGTATGCTGCCATACGAGAACAAAGTCAACTGGTACATCTCGGAGACTGGCAACCACGTCCTGTATGAGGTGACGCCAATCTACAAAGGCAAGAATCCAATCTGCGAGGGCGTGCACATGCAGGCCGAGTCCGTGGAAGATGACGGCAGGGGCGTAAGCTTCAATGTGTTCTGCTTCAACGTGAGCCCGGGCCACGATATCGACTATAAGACCGGTGAGATCACCGTGGTGGATCAAGACGTGGTGTCCAGGAATGCCTTTGAGAGAGGGTACGTGCTGAATACCAATAGTATGAAGTTTCACTATCCGTCATGTTCCAGCGTTGCGAAGATCGCGGAGCACAACAAGCAGGTTGTGACTACGTCCCGGGAGGAACTGATGAAGCAGGGGTATGAGCCATGTGGGAGCTGCGAGCCGTGATACTATAAACAGTTATCATTCAGGAGGATGTAACGTGATTCTTAGACCAGAGATTCTTTACAAATATAAGGCAATTAATTCCGACAAAGATTTGAATAGATTGATTGAAATAATTGCTGGTCACCATATCTATTTCCCAAATCTTACGAAATTGAACGACCCAATGGAAGCGAGTGCTGTCAGATATTATCTTGCAGTAGCTGGAAGCGGTTATGTACATGAAGCCGGGAAAAAACATCCGATAGTACTGGGTCATCAAGAACAATTCAGGATATTATCATTTACAGCAATGCCCGACTCAACACAAATGTGGGCACATTATGCAAACGAGTACAAAGGATACTGTTTGGCATTTTCCACGAAGAATACATTTGACACCGTTGAACCTGTTATATATTCAAGCCTAAAGTTTGACTATGAGGCACCTAGTCCATCAGAGGAGTTTGAGCACGTAATACGTGAATCGTTCTTGTTTAAGAACACGGATTGGGCATATGAAAATGAGTGGCGCTATATAAAGAAAGAGGATAATGATAGTATAGCTTTTAATAGCGACGAGTTGATGGGAATAATTATAGGAGAAAAAATGGATGGAGAATATCAGAAGCAGATAATTGAACTCTGCAATGATAATAATATACCTTGTTTTAGAACATACACGATGGATGATGGCGTGGGCATCAACTTTCTTCCGGCCGAATTAGATTTCGGGTTTTATACAGCCTATGATGTAGAGAAATACTATAGCGATAAACTGAAAAACAAATCAATCAGCAAGGAAGAGATGAATCTGTTTAATACACTTAATAAGTGGAACGTTATGATAACGAACTAATTGTTAAAGGATGAGGTTAAGCTAATCAATATCCAGCCTTAATAGATGAACTGAAAACTGAGGGCATAATCGAAATAAATGGAGTCTTAGTTAAATGAAGAACAAATCTGGAAAAACAACAATTGAAGATCTCTTTGAGAAGGACTTCTTTTCTGCGCAGACTCAGTGTGAAACGGACATGGGAAAAATAGACCAAGCAGAGTATGACAAAATGTATACGGATTATGTAGTAAATTGGTTCGAATCAAAAGAGAAAAATACTGAAAAGATTCCTGATAGAGAGCAGGCCGCTGCAATTGGTTCAGCGAATAGGAACATAGAAGTCGTTGCTCGAGCGGGAAGTGGGAAGACTACAACAATAATCGGAAGAGCTGATTTTCTGATCAATCACTGCAATGTAGATCCAAACAGTATTCTGATGCTTGCCTTTAACACTAAAGCAGCAGAAGAGATGAGGGAAAGAATGGAAGGGATTGTTGGTAAAGACGCCCGAAACAATCCTCACATCAAAACATTTCACGCACTCGTATATGCCGTTGCAAATCGAGAAGAAGATAAAAAGAAGCCTCTGATATTTGATAAGAACGATAGTTCGGAATACGATCCAAAGGATAAGGAAAAAGAATTGAGCCAATTGATCCAAGGGATAATCCAGGAATCAATACGAACCGACCCGAATTCCGCTGCTAAATTCAGAAAACTGATGATCAGTTACTTTAGAGGGGTTTGGGAAACAATAGAAAAAGGGGGATATAACCTTCCAGAAGATGACCAGCTTACATTGCGACGCTCATTGGAAACAAGAACACTTAACGACGAAGAAGTGGGTAGCCTTAAAGAGAAAATCGTAGCAGATATTCTTTTTGAACATGGAATAGAGTATGATCGCTGGATCAAAAACGGAGTAATAAAAGTGCCAATCAACAAGGGCAGAACACTGCGTTTCAAATGCATAGAAGATGATAGGAGCGATGCGTACTATTTTGAGCAATATCAAACGAAGAATACAGTCATTCTAGGGCCGAGAGAATTCAACAAAGGAGAGGACAGAGTAGTTGAAGTCATTGCGGAAGTAATGAAGCAAGAGAAGAAGACATTCAAGCGCTTGCCTGAAGAGGAGATCTGGAAGCGGATCCAACCTAGAGCAATCGATGAGTTTACCAAAGCCATGACTACATTTGTTGGAAGGAGCCGTAAGAAAGACATAGTACCCGAAGAACTCGAAAGAATGGTACACAGACATAGGTCTATTCTTCCTGTTGAAGATCAGTTCCTTGAACTTGCTATGGATATATACAGGGAGTATGTCAGAACTCTTGAAGAGAATAATTGGGAGGATTTCGATGGTCTGATTAGAAGGGCGATCGATTACATAGAAAAAGGGCGAGTGATCTTCGGTGAAAAAGGAGATTTCAGAAGAATAAAACACATTATGATAGATGAGTATCAGGACTTTTCTTTATTGTTTGATATGTTCATCACAGCAATCCGGAAAGTGTGCCCTGATGCTACTATGTTCTGTGTGGGCGATGACTGGCAAGCAATCAACGCTTTTGCAGGATCTGACACATATTTTTTCAATAGATTTGAAAGACGATATGAAGACTCGCGAAGATACTATATCACTACAAATTACAGGTCTGTTCCACAGATCGTTGAGATTGGGAATAATGTGATGCGCTCATGGACATCAGAGCATGAGATTAGGCCATTCAGAAAAGATAAGGGCCTGGTAAGGATATGTGATTTGAACAGTTTTAATGAATCTGGGAAGGAAGCGGATTTTAAAGCTGATAGAGAAACAAAAGCTACGATTCGTTTAATAAGATGGCTGTTAAAGAACAACAAGTCGGTAGTATTGCTGTTCAGAACAAATGCAAAACTTGACGATGGTTATTTGGATCGAATAAAGGGTTTTTTCCCGGCAGAAGATAGAAAGCGAATCACCGCATTCACTACACATAAATATAAGGGGAAACAGGAAGATGCAGTCATCATTATGGATGCTGTTGAGAGGAAATATCCGTTGATCCATCCCACATGGATCTTCATGCGTATCTTTGATGACGAGTATAGAAGGAAAGTATTAGCAGGTAATGCACTTACCGTATCTGGAGATGTTACATTGCGTAAAATAGAAGGGGATGAAAAACGTCTCTTCTATGTGGCATTAACAAGGGCCAAGGATTGCCTTTTCATTCTGACAAGGAAAGGAGAAGAGTCAAGATTCCTTACGTCTGTTGTGAAAAAAGAAACTCCGAAAATAACATGGAAGGATTACATTATCAAGGATCCGGACGAGAAGCGTATAACAGTTGAAGTGAAAAACAATGCAAACATCCCCACGACGTATTACATAAAAGATGAACTAAAGCTTTCTGACTATAAATATGATGGGCAAAGAAAGTGCTGGTATAAATCACTACCGGTAAGTGATTTAGATGGTAATCCTATAGCTGATGAAGAATGGGTGAAAAAAGCAAAGAATGTATTTGTGGATATCAAAGACAATGAGGGAAATCTGATAAAAGAGTACGTAATTGAGAGTCATGGGAGATTTCGCGAAGTGTTCAAAATGTAAGTACATAAAGAATAAAATGAGAAAGGAAAAAAGGAAAAAAGGACATGAAAGAAAGCTCTATCGAAACGGGTAGGGCTTTTTTGTTGGCGATAAATCCGCAAATAATGACTGCTTTTTGTTTTTTTGAAATTTTGAAAAAGATATGTCGCAAAAAGGGCGTAAGATACATAGTGAAAAACGCTGATGCGCATCAGGGGTAGCTTCCGGCGGCCGGCCACCGCCGGGAGCAATATGAAAGGGTAGAGAATATGTCAAAGCGTGCATCAAAGAAGGAGTCTAAGGTAGAAGTAGTTTTTGTTCTGGACAGAAGCGGATCCATGACAGGGATGGAGGATGACACCATCGGTGGATTCAACAGCATGCTCCAGAAGCAACAGAAAGAAGGGGGCGAGATAATCTGGTCTACGGTATTGTTCGATGACATGCATGAGGTGATACACGACAGGGTGCCTATCGATAAGGTGAAGCCTTTGACAGAGGATGAGTACTATACCCGTGGGACTACGGCACTGCTGGATGCAGTGGGAAGAGCGGTCCGATACATCAAGAGAGCTCACAAGATAGAGAAAGGCAACGCACCAGAGAAGACACTGTTCGTGATCACTACAGATGGGTATGAAAATGCCAGCAAAGAATTCACTTACGGAAGAGTAAAGAAAATGATCGAAGACCAGCAGGAGGAGCACGGCTGGGAATTCATATTCCTGGGCGCAAATATCGATGCCGTAAGTGAGGCCGGAAAAATAGGCGTCCGCGCATCCAGAGCTGCACGTTACATCAACGACGGTGATGGTATCGAGAAGAACTTCGATGCCTTGCACAGATCAATCGACGTGATGAGAAGCTGTGAGAGACTGGATGATGGCTGTCTGGACGATATCAGAAAAGACTACAACAGACGCAGGAAGACAGTCCCGGCAGAGAACGGAGCCAAAAGAGTTTCTCGGGCACTTCAGCCTAAGACTTGCCGCAGGGTGCGAGCGCGAAGTCTGAAGGATTATTTGGAGTAGATTTGGGATGGATCCCCTGTCTACTATAAGAGGATCAAGCCGTGTCGTACAGATAGTCGACCGCACCCGGTAGATCTGTTCGCCATATACAGGCGTCCATCAGATGCTGAGAATGGTGTAGAGCCGGTATGCGAATTTGAAGAAGGGCGATAAACTCATAGTGGATTCGGAGTTCGGAACATGGACGTATTGAGACGCTAGTCCGTGACGCCAGTCCGGTTTGGAAAAGCGGCGAAAGCCGCTTTTTCTGTATGACGGGCATGTCATAGGTCTACGGTGTAAGTCCGTAGGAGCGTAGTCATCGACGAATCCAATAGCGACTCCCAAGGTTCAAGCCGTGAGGCTTGGGCGAGAGGAAGGGATAGCG
>Ga0256406_1007054_pt1 | contig 10893 bp, 9 predicted proteins | sample RumenRJG_03DNA_FD_185986 | JGI IMG/M metagenome (GOLD analysis project Ga0256406, IMG submission 185986) | Bovine rumen microbial communities from Lethbridge, Alberta, Canada - RJG_03 | ecosystem: Host-associated > Mammals > Digestive system > Stomach > Rumen | place: Canada: Alberta | collected...
ACACCACTTGGAGTTTTCACTTCCGGTTCCCGAGGTGGTAGACAGCGTGATCAGAATGATCTCGTGCGCATCTTCTTCCATGTTGTAATAATCACGAATTGTCGTGCCATGCTGGCTGATGATGATGCCGATCGCCTTGGCTGTATCCAGGGAGCTGCCGCCGCCCACCGCAACAATAGCATCGATATCATGTTCCCTGACGAAGGCCGCACCCTCATCACAGGTGGTGCTGGGCGCATCCGCCGTACACTTGTCAAAGATAAATACGTCGAGTCCTTCGTCTTTCAGCACATCGACGACCTGTGTCGCTACACCGAATTCCATCAGCGCAGCCTCGGTGCATACCATGACGTTATGTGCACCCATCGCCTTGACACGCTTGCCGGTTTCCTTGCTGGCTCCCTTCCCAAAGAGAGTCGGGCAAAAGGTATTCCATTCATAAACAGCCATCAGCTGACATCTCCTTTCTGTTAAAACAGCCCCTTGACGTAGTTCCACACTGCATCAAGATCATAGCCGTATCTGTGATAAAGCTCTTCTGCGCTGCCAAATCCGGGATAGACCTGCGGAATGCCGAACCGCTTAAAGGACTTTACGTTGATCATATGATCCATCAGGGTATCGGCAACGGCACTGGCGAGGCCGTTTTTCATCAGGTGATCTTCCCAGACAACGATGCGGCCGGTTTCTTCCGCCGCCTTGCACACCAGGTCCTCATCCAGCGGCTTGATCGTAAACATATCAATCACACGGATGCTCAAGCCCTCGCTCGCAGCTTTTTCCTGCAGCTGCAGCGCATAATCCACCATTTCTCCGCAGGCGATGATGGTCAGATCTTTGCCTTCGCACGCTGTGTAGCCTTTTCCAATTGCGAATCTGTCCTTCTTCTCGTTATAGATGATACGGTTCGATTTGCCAGGGTCAATACGAATCGACATCGGCCCTTCATATGTCAGACTCTCGCTGATGATCTGACGAAGCTGCACCGGATCTGATGCCGCACATACCGTCATGTTTACCAGCGAAGAATAGAGCGCCATATCCTCCATCGCATAGTGTGTAGAACCGCCGTTGCCGGTCAGTCCTGAATAATTGGCAATAATCCGGACGGGAAGATTAGGGTAGCATACATCGGTTCTGACCTGTTCCAGGGCACGCATGCTCATGAACGGCATCATGCCGATGATGTAGGGCATATTCCCATCGTAAGCCAGTCCGGAGGAAACACCGACAACATCCTGCTCAGCAATGCCTGTATCGATAAAGCGGTCAGGATGTTTTTCCTTAAAATCTTTACAACCGAATCCCACGTCAGGTGTCAGCAGCCAGACACGTTCGTCTTTATCTCCAATGTCCGCAATGGCCTCCCCGATGACAGTTCTTGCAGAATTGTATCCTTCCATTGTCACAGATGCCATTTATAGCTCCTTTCTCTGCTGCTCGATAACCTTCTCGAGATCCGCAAGCGCCACCTGCATATCCTCTTTGTTGAGGCTGCCTGCATGCCAGTTGATCTGCTTTTCCATGAAAGAAATATTCTTTCCCTTCGTGGTATTGGCCACGATCATGGTCGGGCTGTCACTCTCCGGCGCCGGCAAATGTTCCAGCGCATCGACAACCTGCGTCATATCATTGCCATCAGCGATCTCGATAACATGCCATCCAAAAGCGCGCCATTTATCAGCATACGGTTCCATCCGCATGGAGTCTTCCGAATAGCTGGTCATAAACTGTTTGTTCCTGTCTACCACGGCGACCAGATTGCCCAGTCTCTGCGCATGTGCCAGCATAGCGGCTTCCCAGACGGATCCCTCGCAGGTCTCCCCGTCACCCATCAGGCAGAACACGCGGTGCTTTTGCCCTTTCTGCCTGGCAGATGCGGCCAGGCCTGCCGCAATCGGCAGACCATGGCCCAGGGAACCGGTAGATGCATCCAGCATCGGCAGTCTCATCTTGCAGGGGTGCTGACCAAATTTGCTTCCTTCTTTTCCGTATGTATCACAAATCTCCTGATAATCGAAAAACCCCTTTAACGCCATGATGATGTACATGCATACCGCGCCATGCCCCTTGCTGAGGATGAACCGGTCTCTCTCCGGATCATCCTGCAGTGCAGGGGAAATATGCATGGTATGATGAAACAAGCAGGTCAGCACGTCGATTGTAGACATATCGCCGCCCATGTGGATGCTTCCGTTGTACGCACCGCAGAGTTTGACCAGATTGACTCTGGCTTGATGTGCAAGTTCCTGCAGGCGCAGCACTTCTTTTTTATCTGCCATATTCCTGTTCCCCTTTCTCTAGAGATCCATGGATACAAACACCTTGCCGCACTGACGGCTGGCTGCCAGATCCAGTGCTTCCTGGTATCTGGAAGCCGGAATCACATGCGTCAGAATCTTATCCAGCGGCAGGACACCGCTTTCAATGATCTGTCCCACTTTTCTCATATAGTATTTGCCAAGATAGCCGCCATAGACTTCGATCTCGTTGGCAAGCAGATAGGCAACCGGGAACTCCGGATGAGCAAGTCTGTCATCACCGTACTGGAGAACCTTGCCGTGCGGATGAACAAGATAAACACAGTCCACCAGCATAGCCGCCACAGCTTCTACGGCATGATCCACGCCGAGGCCGTCGGTTTCTTCCTTCACGACTTCCTTGATATCCTCCTCATCGGGATTTACAACACGCGTCGCACCGACTTCCAGCGCCAGCTTTCTGCGGTACTCGATGGGCTCGGAAACAATGATCTTCCTGCATCCGCTCGCTGCAAGCAGGGCGGTGAACATCAGGCCGATCGGGCCGGCGCCCAGCACGGCCGCCGTGTCTCCGACATGCACGTTGAGCTTTTCCAGTGCGCAGCCGCAACCCGCAAGCGGTTCTGCCATGCCCATCAGCGCCGGATCAGTATCCGGTCCGACCTTGTAGACGAACTTCTTGGGAATCGTCAGATAGTTGGTCAGTCCTCCATCGGAGAACACACCGCGCGAGCTGACGTTTTCACAGGCTTCCGGCAGGCCGGCAAGACAGTTATCGCATTCGCCGCACGGACCGTGCGGATCGATGATCACCTTGTCGCCGGGCTTGAGATTTTTAACGTTGCTGCCAACCTCTGCGACTTCACCGCAGAACTCATGACCGAAGATGATACCCGGCTCACACGGATGCTTCTGCGGTGTTGCGAAGATATTGACATCCGTACCGCAAATGCAGCATCCATAGCTCTTGACCTTGACATCATCAGGGTCTTCGATCTCCGGAATCGGACGATCTTCATAAGCAAATTCACCGGGTCCTTTGTATATAATCGCCTTTTGCATTTCTGCCATAGTTAAGCCTCCCTATTCACTAGTCCAGTTCAACCCACTTGGAGTCGTTCTTTGCACTCTCTACCACAGCATGGAAGAACTTTACGCCGCTGACACCATCGTCCACCGTCGGGAAGTCAAGATCTTCCTCTGTCGGCGTCTCGCCGGCTTTCCTCTTAAGAATCGTGGAAACGAAGCTTCTGTAAACATTGGCGATGGACAGATAGTACCCTTCGGGATGTCCCAGAGGCATTCTTGCAAGGCCTGCAGCCGGTACATCAATACCGTCTCCGGATCTGTAGAGCACCTGGGTGGCCTTGCCTGCCTGCGAGAAGAGGAGTTCGTCCGGCTTGGTCTGGTGCCATTCCAGCGCGCCCTTGGTTCCGTAAATCCGCAGGTTGATCTCGTTGGGGGATCCGCAGAGTACCTGAGAGAACCAGTATGCTCCGTGAGCTCCGTTGTCATATTCCAGAATAATGTTGTCGTTGAGATCCAGCTTCTTGCCGAAAGTATCCGACGTTGCCAGCAGACGCTTTACCTTCAGGCCCGTCACATAGTTGACAAGGTGTTCCACGTGGGTCCCGTCATCTGCACAGGTGTTGGATACCCCCGAGTATTTCGGATCCGTTCTCCAGATACGGGAGTTGACCTGTTCGGTCTCAGACAGCAGCGGCAGGAAGCATCCTTCCATGTAGTCTGCATTGACGGAGATGATGTCACCGATGTCACCGCGCGCGATCATCTGTTTCATAACCTTCGGCATTACATAGCCCGAGTAGCAGTAGTCAACCGCAAATACCAGATCCTTCTCCTTGGCAATACGCTGCAGATCTTCTGCTTCCTCAATGGTCAGCGTCAACGGCTTTTCGCACATGACGTTGATACCATGCTCCAGGAAGACCTTCGCTGCCGAGTAGTGCACGAAGTTCGGTGTACAGATCGCCACAAAGTCGATCTTTCCCTCTTCGGCCTTGGCCATTTCCTCTGTGTCGTAGTAGACTCTGGAAGGATCCACATGATATGCCTCTGCACACTCATCATTCAGCTCATCAATTGCTGAAAAGCAGCCGCATACCAGTTCTGCCCTGGGCTCCATGCCCAGCGCCTTTCTGTGGCACTCTCCGATCAGTGCCTTCAGGTCTCCGCCTACCTGCCCGTATTTCAGTCTTTCAGCCATTTGTTTTACCTCCTTATGTATCGTTACTTTAATAAAGCGCAAAATTCTTTGACGGCAGGATAGCCTGCTTCCGTCTCATCTTCCGGGAAGTATTCCATGCATACTGTCCCCGAAAAGTCACTCTCTTTGATCTGCTGCGCCAAGTACCGGAAATTGATCTCCCCGGTCCCCGGTTCATGGCGATCCGGCGCATCGGCAATATGGATATAGGGAACAATATCCGTATTTTTCGTAATGTTGGTCTGCAGATTGCCGTGCATCACCTGCATGTGATACACATCGCACAGCAGCTTCACATGGTCGGAGTGCACCGCACGAACGATATCTGCCCCTACGCTGGTGTCTGTTACAGTCATGCCGGCATCGGCACCGATGTTGCACAGCGGCTCAAGCAAAGCAGTCAGTCCGTTTTCCTCCAGAATAGGCACCATCCTCACCAGATTGGCCGTGATGCTTGCAATAGCAGCCTCTGCTGTATACTTGTCACGAAAATCCGCACATCCGGACGGGGTAAAATGATTCGGGAAGAGAATCAAATTTTTGCAGTGCAGCTGTTTGGCCGCCTCGGCCGTCTTGCGAATCCATTCGATACAATCACTGCTGTGCTCCCTGTCGCAGAGCGAATAATAGGTCGTTCCGCCGAAAGCTTTGACTTGAACACCCAGACGCTGGCATGTCTCGCTGATGGCATCCAGGTCTTTATCATCCCAAGACCAGAACTCAATGGCATCGAACCCAGCCGCCTTGATCCTCTCAATCTTCTGACAGAAATCCATTTCCGGGTAGAGCGGCTCGACATTGATGGCAATATCAATCATCTTTTTCCTCCTGGCTGCGCCTCTTTCTCAGTTTGTTAAGACGCGATAAAATTTATTTGGTAACTATGTTATAATCTAAATTAACTGAACATTCAGCTTCCTCAATGTCAGGAACTGTCGCGATCGTCCCAAAACCGTGGTATAATTGTTTGGTTGTGAATACAATAACGAAAGGCAGTCTGGCAGCTGCCTGCAGAAAACGAGGAGGTCTGTTATGAGCGATATTTCTTCCGGCCCTGCCGCCATTGAAAACCTAAAGCATTCCAATCCTCATATGCCGGTATCCGAATTCATGGATATGTATGACGCTTTCAAAAACAGCAGCTTTTCCAGCCACTGGCATCATGAATTGGAAATTCAGCTCATTCTAAAGGGGGAAGCCGCCTACACCATCAATGGTGTCAATTATGATGTGCGCGAGGGTTCTGCCATCTATATTGCTCCGGAAGCGATTCATTCTTCCGTCGCCCTGCAGCCCGGCACACTGGGCTACAACATTCTTGTGCTTCCTCAGCTTTTAACGGATCTGTTTCATCAAATCGGCTGCGATGACTGTGCCAAGCCTCTGCACACCGCAGAGCCCGAGGTCATCCTGCTGACTCCCAACAAGAAAGAAAATATCCGCATTTTGAAACGATTGGAAAGAGTCTACGAAGCCGACAGCACCGGCTATGCCTACGAGCTGCTGCTGACGGAAAATCTTCTGGGGATCTGGAGAGATCTCCTCAGCACCATCCGCAAATCCCGCGCCCTGCAGCCTGTTGACAATGCAAAGCAGCTGCGGGAACAGCGCCTGCGCAAGATGATTGACTACATCCATCTTCATTATACCGAAGACATTTCGGTACAGGATATCGCCGTCTCCGCCAACATCAGCCGCAGTGAATGCTTCCGGTGCTTCTCCGACCTCTCCAAAACGACGCCTTCCGATTACCTCAACAAATACCGCCTTCGTCAGGCGGCGCAAATGCTCGTAACCTCCACCACCAGCATTTCGGAGATCTGCTTTCAGAACGGATTTAACAGCGCCAGTCATTTTTCCAAAGAGTTCAAGCGCATGTACGGAGAGTCGCCCAAGAACTACCGTGCAGAAAACGCCACCACAGGCCGGGAGGAAAAATAGAAGGATGAGAATAAAAAAAAGCAGAATAAAAACACCCGTCCGAATAACGCTTCGGGCGGGTATTTTGTCAGGCTGATTTTGATAAGCTGATGCTGCTGCATCCACAGAAGGCGCTGATCCAAGGCAGCGCTAGATGTCAAGCCCCGGCAGGCGGATGATGGAGACAACCATGCTGGCAGGCACCTTGCTGATTGTCACCAGCTCGCCATTGGCATGAATATACAATCCGTTGTTATAGTAGATGCCTACATGGAAGATCCGGTTTGCGGAACCGTTCGTTCCGATGATGATAATGTCGCCGGGCTGGGCAGCCGACAGCTTCCGCCCCAGGCCATAGGCACCGCTGAACTGACTGTAAAGATCGCGGGAGCTGGTGCGTCTGACCCAGAGACCTGCAGCCAGTGCGCCGCTCTTCGTTTTGGCATTCTGCATCGTCCAGCAGGTGAAGCCGCTGCAGTCAAAGGTCTTCGGCCCGGAAGCGCCCCAAACATAGGGACGGCCAAGCTTGCTTTCCGCCTTGGAAATCACAATGCCCGGCCGGGTACTGCGAAATCCCTTCGTCGACATCGTCAGTTTTTTCGGTGTTCTGACCGTCACGGTCCTGCTTTCGTTGGAAGAGACCACCCCCAGATACGTACGAACGGCTCTTACCTTATAGCGGTACGTCGTATTGGCGAGCTGCCTGCTCTGCTGCCAGCTTCCCGCGGAAGCGCCCAATGCAGCGAGTGTCTTATAGGTACCTTTCCTGCTGTCATAGCCCAGCACAGTATACTGCGTTGCCCCTGGCACCTTTTTCCAGGTCAGTTTCACCGTGATCCTGGATTTTGCCACGCCCTTTACGACAGGGCGGGCGATCTTTGTGGTCGCTGCAGCGACCTCCGTGATCGCATCGGGATCGGCATGCCTGCTGTCCGTAAGCTGCGCCACCTTGTAGTAGTATTTTTTGTTCAGCGCAAGACCGGTATTGGTATAACTCGTCCTGCCGGCGGCAAGCGTCTTGATCTTCTTATAGACCGCCTTTCTGCCGGTGGCACGAAAGAGCTGGTATCTTTCGGCGCCGCTGTCCTTCCAGCACACCCGGATGGAATCATAGCCCTCCGTTTTGGCCACAACTCCCTCTGCCGACACAGCAGCAGGCTTGGCAGCCGTTTCCTTCTTCACAGACGTCGTCTTCTCTGCAGCAGCAGATGTTGTCTCCGCTGACGCCATCGACACAGGCGCCAGGAAGACAAAGGCCGTCAGCAGGGCCATCGCCACGGCAAGCATACTCTTTTTCTTCATCATTCTCCGGTCCATCATTCGTATTAGCAAGATTGTACTTTTTTAAACCACACGAACCAGTTTATTGTCTTGACACCATTTCATCAATTCATCTTCATATTCCTTCACCAAACTTTCACACAATTTGCAACAAAAAAGCTGCCCTGAAAACAGAGCAGCAATTTTATCATATTTTCTCAGTATGCGTCCTGCCTATGCCGCATCCCGTCTATTCATAGATCGGATAACGATCCGTCAGCACCTTGATGCGGGCAATGTCTTCCGCACGATCCGCCTCCGGATTCTCCAGCACATGGTTGATGACATCGGCGATCTCCACCATGTCATCCTCCTTCATGCCGCGGGTGGTCACCGCCGGTGTTCCGATCCGAATACCGCTGGTGATGGTCGGCTTTTCGGGATCATTGGGAATGGCGTTCTTGTTGCATGTAATATGCGCCTCCCACAGCAGATTCTCCGCCTGCTTGCCGGTGATGCCCTTGGGGCGCAGATCAACCAGCATCAGATGGTTATCCGTACCGCCGGAGATAATATCAAAGCCGCGCTCGATCAGCGCATTGGCCAGCACATTCGCATTCTTGACGACCTGATGGATGTATTCCTTGTACGACGGCTGCAGCGCCTCGCCCAGGCAGACAGCCTTTGCTGCGATGACATGCATCAGCGGACCGCCCTGGATACCCGGGAACACGGCACGGTTCAGCTTATATTTGTCGGCGACCTCCTGGCTGGCCATGATCATGCCGCCGCGCGGGCCGCGCAGGGTTTTGTGCGTTGTCGTTGTGGTGATATGCGCATAAGGGATGGGACTCATGTGCTCACCGGCAGCCACAAGACCTGCAATATGCGCAATGTCCGCCATCAGTACAGCGCCGCAGGCATCCGCGATCTCCCGGAATTTCTTGAAATCGATCTTTCTGGCATACGCCGATGCTCCGCAGACGATCAGCTTAGGCTTCGTCTCTATGGCCAGACGCTTCACCTCGTCGTAGTCGATGAAACCCTTCTCATCAACCTCGTAAGGTACCACGTTGAAATAGCGTCCGCTCATGTTAATCGGATGACCATGGGAAAGATGACCGCCGCTGTCCAGTCCCATGCCCATGATGGTATCCCCCGGATTCAGCACGGCAAAGAAGGCCGCCATGTTCGCCTGCGCGCCGGAATGCGGCTGTACATTGACATATTCGCAGCCGAAGAGCTTCTTTGCTCTTTCCCTTGCCAGATCCTCCACCACGTCGACGTACTCACAGCCGCCGTAATAGCGGTGTCCCGGATAGCCCTCTGCATATTTGTTGGTCATGATGCTGCCCATGGCTGCCATGACCGCCTTGCTGACGATGTTCTCCGAGGCGATCAGTTCTACGTGCGCCTTCTGGCGCGCCAGCTCATCCTCGATGGTCTTGGCCACCTCCGGATCCGCCTTGATCACTTCCTGAATATCATACATTCGTACACTCCCCCTTGTTCTACCCTTGTTCTACCGGAGTCGAACCTCTTCGATCCGAATCTGTTTTTGTGCCATACCAGGTTATTTTACCATAGAGGATGGCGCTTCACAACGTCGAATCGCCCCTTTACTTTCTTTTCATCACATGCTATCATTATTCGTGAGCTGTATGCCAGCTCGGAAAGGACGATATCATTATGCATCGCATTATGAACGCAGCAGGCGCATACTTTTATTTTAACTTTACTGGCTACAGTAAGGTATGTTCTGCTGCAGAGAGATAGCGTCCCCGAAAACGACCTTTACCTCCCCGAGCGGAACGCCCGGGGAGGTTTTTTATAGCAGGAAGGAGTAGAACAATGATCATCGTACTGAAGGAACATCCGGATCAAAAGCAGCTGGACAATCTGGTCTCCTGGCTGGAGAGCATGGATCTGTCCATCCAGTTTTCCAAGGGAGAGCACACTACCATCATGGGCCTGATCGGCGATACCACTGTGGTGGACACGGATCTTCTCAACGCCCTGGACATCGTGGAAGGCGTGCGCCGCATCCAGGAGCCCTACAAAAAGGCCAACCGCAAGTTCCATCCTGATGACACGGTGGTTCGCATTGCCGAGGATGTTGATATCGGAGGCGGCCATTTCCAGATCATCGCCGGTCCCTGCTCAGTGGAATCCGAGGAGCAGGTCACCGCAATCGCAGAAGCCATCAAGGCCACCGGCACCAAACTCTACCGCGGCGGCGCCTTCAAGCCCCGTACCAGCCCTTACTCCTTCCAGGGACTGCGCACCACCGGCATCCGGATGCTGGAAAAGGCCAAGGAAGCCACAGGCCTTCCCATCGTAACAGAGATCATGGATATTTCACATCTGGATCTCTTCGAGAACGTTGATGTCATCCAGGTGGGCGCCCGCAACATGCAGAACTTCGAGCTTCTGAAGGAACTGGGGCACCAGCCCAAACCGGTGCTGCTCAAGCGCGGCCTCTCCAGCACGCTGAAAGAATGGCTGATGAGCGCCGAATACATCATGGCCGGCGGCAACGACAAGATCATCCTCTGCGAACGCGGCATCCGCACCTTCGAAACCGCTACGCGGAATACCCTGGATCTCTCCGCAGTTCCTATGCTGAAGAAGAAAACCCACCTGCCCGTTATCGTGGATCCCAGCCATGCCACCGGCATCGCTGCCCTGGTTGAACCCATGGCGCTGGCAGCCACTGCCTGCGGAGCAGACGGTCTGATGATCGAAGTGCATAACAACCCCGAGAAAGCGCTCTGCGATGGTGCACAGTCCCTGCGGCCCGAGCAGTTTGCCAGACTGGTTGAAGAAGTCAACGCCCTGCGCCCCTTTGCCTGCGGACAGCAGGCCGGGGTATAACCGGCACGAAACACGAGACCGGCATATATATAAGACATATAAAACGAACAATACACCAAAGAGCAGAAAGGAGAGAGTCTCATGCGAATAGGCATCGTCGGACTCGGCCTGATCGGCGGCTCACTGGCCACCGCCATCAACAGCCTGGAGGACTATACCGTCTATGGCTATGATGCCAGCGACAGCACCACCAAGAAAGCCATCCTGGTGGGCGCCATCGACGGTGTCCTCAGTGACAGCATTCTGCCGGCATGTGATATGATCATCGTTGCACTCTGGCCGAAAGCTACGGTAGAATATATTCAGGAACACGCGGACAAATTCGGGAAAAACACCCTGGTCGTCGACTGC
>Ga0256406_1007055_pt1 | contig 10893 bp, 4 predicted proteins | sample RumenRJG_03DNA_FD_185986 | JGI IMG/M metagenome (GOLD analysis project Ga0256406, IMG submission 185986) | Bovine rumen microbial communities from Lethbridge, Alberta, Canada - RJG_03 | ecosystem: Host-associated > Mammals > Digestive system > Stomach > Rumen | place: Canada: Alberta | collected...
CGGGAGCGAAGCGGAACAGGAATGGACGCCGTCCTTTTCGTATACGGGATTCCGGTATCTCCGGGTGGAGGGAGCGGATTTTTCAGAGATGACGCAGGAAACGGTGCAGTCCGCCGCCGGGGAACATTCTCCCGCAGCGGTACCGGCGGGAAAGCGGCCGCAGATTTCCGCCCTCTTCGGGGAATTTCTGAGCCTTGATCTCGAGGAGACCGGATCCTTCACGTCTTCCGACCCGCTGTGGAACCAGATTCACGGCCTGATCCGCCAGGCCATGCGGTCCAACGCCCAGTCCTACCTGACGGACTGCCCGACCCGGGAGAAATTCCCCTGGCTGGAACAGACTCACCTGATCGGGCCGGCGCTGATGAAAAACTGGGATCTGACGAATCTATACGAAAAGATTGCGCAGGACTGCGCGGATTCGCAGCATCCGGACGGGCTGGTCCCGGATATCTGCCCGGAGTACGGCACCGGGTTTGAACAGTGGCACGAGGGATTTCTGGATTCCCCGGAGTGGGGGAGCGCATTGATTCTTAACGCCTGGCATCTGTATCGGACGGACGGCAATACCCGCGTCCTGCGGAAGTTCTACCCCGCCATGAAGCGGTATGCCGAGTATTTGGCCGAAAAGAGCTTTCACGGGATCTTGCACCACGGCCTGGGCGACTGGCTGGATGTGGGCCCGACGCCGCCCTATTCCCAGAATACGCCGCGGGCGGTGACGGCCACCTGCATCTATGCCCAGGATCTTGCGGTACTGCAAGAGGCGGCGAAGCTTTGTGCCCTGCCGGAGGATACGGCTCTCTGGAAGAGCCGCCTGGAGGAGACAAAGGAGAGCTTCCGCACCCTGTTTCTGGATCCGCAGAGCGGGTGGATTGCAGACGGCAGCCAGACGGCGCAGGCGATGTCGTTAATCTGCGGCTTGGTTCCCCCGGAAGCGGAAAAACAGGTGATCCGGCATCTGCGCGAATCCGTGGAAGCCAGAGACGGCGCGGTGACCGCCGGCGATGTCGGACATCCCTATCTGGTGGCGGCACTGCACCGCTTCGGGATGGACGATCTCCTGGCACAGATGGCGGATGTGACGGACAAACCGGGCTATGGCTATCAGGTCCGGTGCGGTGCGACCTCCCTGACCGAGGCGTGGGATGGGCCGGATCCGGATCATCCCCACGGCTCGCAGAATCACCTGATGCTGGGAAGCCTGGACGAGTGGTTCTACACGGGCCCCGGCGGCCTGCCCTCCGTGCGGGATCAGAACCTGACGGGGGAGATTGTCATCCGCCCGTATTTTGCGCCGCAGCTGGATTTCTGCCAGGCGGAGGAAACCTTCCCCGCTGGCCGGGTGATCACGGCGTGGAAGCGGCAGGAGGACGGCAGCGTCCGTCTGTCCGTCCGGATCCCACCGAATCTGTCCGCTTGGATCCCGGATGAGACCGGGAAGCCGGTGCACCGGGTGGGTTCGGGCACGTATGAAATGCAGATTCCGGCGGAAGCGGCGCGTGAGGGTACAGGCCGGTGAACGGCCTTGACGGGAGGAACTGAGCCCGTCAGAGAAGGGAGAGACAATGGAGAAGAGATCGATCGTGCCGGTGCGGGAGGAAGATGTGACCAGTCACATCCTTCCCTTCCTCTGGATGAAGGGGGAAGAGGAGTCCGCCGTTCTGGAGGAGATGGACAAAATTGCGGCCTGCGGCATCCGGGAAATCTGCCTGGAATCGCGGCCGCATCCGGACTTCTGCGGGCCGGCGTGGTGGAAGATCGTATCCGCAGTTCTGGAAAAAGCGAAACGGTGCGGAATGCGGATCTGGATCCTGGATGACAGCCGGTTTCCCACCGGACACGCGAACGGGGGCTTTGCGAAACATCCGGCGCTTGCCAAATGGTACCTGGCCGAGCGCCATATGGATATCCTGGGCCCCTGCCGGGAATCGGCGGTCCTGATTGCGCCGTTCCTGCCCTCCGATGCCCGGCTGATCGGCGTGCTGGCGTTCCCGAAGCCGGACACGGAGTCGCTGGATATCTGCCCGGAAGGGGTGCTGGACCTGACGAACCGGGTCCGGGACGGCTTTGTCTATTTTGACCTTCCCGCGGGAAAGTACCGCCTGTTTGTGCTCTTTGCCACCCAGACCGGGGGCGGCCGCCCGCAGTACATGAACCTGATCGATGAGGCGTCGGTCCGTGTCCTGATTGACGAGGTCTATGAGCCCCACTACGCGCATTTTGCGCCCTATTTCGGGAATACCCTGGCCGGCTTCTTTTCGGATGAGCCGGAATTCGGCAATGAGCCCGGATATCCGTTTGACGCGGTTCTGGGGCGGCGGGATGTCCGGCTCCCCTGGAGCCGGCAGCTGGAAGAGCGGCTCCGGGCCCGGTACGGATCGGATTTCCGGAAAAATCTCCCGGCGCTTTGGTATGATTCCGGCGCGCAGACCGGCCGGATCCGGGAAACCTACATGGACGAGGCAACGAAGCTCGTGTATTCCTGCTTTACCGCACAGGTCGGGCAGTGGTGCGCGGATCACGGAGTGGAGTATATCGGCCACATCATTGAGGACGCGAATGCCTCCTCCCGCCTGGGGTGCAGTATCGGCCACTACTTTCGCGAGATGCATGGCCGGCAGATGGCGGGCATCGACCTGGTGCACGAACAGATTGTGCCGGGATTCACCGGAAAGATCCACCAGTGGATCGCGGGCGATGAGGACGGGGAGTTTTTCCATTACGGCATGGCAAAGCTTGCCGCCGGGGAGGCGCATATCGACCCTGTAAAGAAAGGGCGGGCGCTGGTGGAGCTGTTCGGCAACTACGGATGGGCGGAGGGCGTATCCCTGATGCGCTGGCTGTCCTGCCACATGCTGGTGTCCGGCATCAATGAATTCGTACCCCACGCTTTCTCTGTGACCTACCCGGATCCGGACTGTCCGCCGCACTTCTACGCGCGGGGGAACACCCCCCAGTACCCAGATTTCGTCTGGCTGATGAAAGGGCTGCAGCGGGGCGCGTCGCTCCTCTCCCACGGGATCCCCGAGACCGAGGCCGCAGTGGTCTATCACGCAGAGTCGGAGTGGTATGAGGGAAAGGAGGAAGGCGCGGGTCTGTTCCAGCGGGCGGCGCGGGAGCTGCTTAGAAGGCAGATCGACTGCGACGTGATCCCCGCGGATATCCTGGAAGAGGAGGAACCTTCCGCCGCGGCACAAAAGACAGATGCCGGGGAGGACGGGGCCGGAAGCGGCGATTCCGCGGAATCCGGCAGCGCAAGAGTCCGGCTGGACAGCGGCTACGGCACCCCGGGCGGCCCGCACGCTGCGTGCAGGGACGGCCGGGTGACCTGCGGGCAGGGATCGTATTCCAGCATCATCCTTCCCGAGGCAGGTGCAGTCTCCCGCAGGACGGCAAAGTTCCTGATCCGTGCCGCGGCAGCCGGCGTGCATGTGTTCTGCCTGAACCGCCTGCCGGAGACGGATTTTGACGGGCAGCCGCTCCCTGCGGCGTTTGCCGCAGCTGTGGTCTGCGTGCGGGAAAGCGATTTGGCAGCGGCGGTGGCCGGAGCGGCCGCACCGCCGGCCATGGTCCGGGATTTCTGCCCGGATCTGCGGTTCTTCTGCCGCCGGGAGGGTGACAGGCGGATTGTGATGTTTTTCAATGAGAGCACGGATCAGCCGGTGGACACGGAGGTGATCTGGCGGCCGGAGATAGGAAGCGCTGTGCATGCGGCGGTTCTCTATGATGTGTGGAGCAATTCCGCGGAGACGGTACCCCTCAAGGATGGCCGGATGCCGCTTCGGCTGGATCCGGGTCAGGACCTCTTCGTGATCCTGTCGCCGGATACCGTTTCGCCGGATGCGGTCTGGGAGACGGCGGAGGAACGGGAACTTGCCGGGGAGTGGAAGGTTTCCCGCGCGGGGGAGCGGAATTCCGGGGAATTCCAGCCGTATGCGCGGGTGTCGGGACATCTTCTGCCCTCGATGAACGGCCCGGCGTATGATCCGGGGTTCACGGGGTGGTACCGGTACGAGCAGAGCTTCCCGCTGAAGAAGAATCCCGATGCGCGGTACCGGCTGCGCATCCCCGCCGGCGGAGATGCCGTCCTGGTCACAGTCAACGGAAAGGAAGCGGGACGGCTGGCCGGTTTCCCCGCGGAAATCGAGGTCACGGAAGAACTCGCAGACGACGCCAATACGATCTGCCTTCAGTTCTCCACCACCCTGGTGTGGAAGAGAAAGGACGGCGCCTCCACCCATCTGCAGCTTTTTGGCACAGGGCTTCTGCAGGCGCCGGTCCTGAAGGTCCTTCGCCGGGAGAAGAATCCCGGAAGCAGATGACCGGGGGAGATCCGCCTGTGATACAGGCACAGGACTGCCAGAAGGCCGGCTGCCGGCAGCACGGCCGGATTGGAAACAGCTGCCGTCTGATTTCCGCAGGCCGCGGCATGCCGCGGCCAGGACAGAAAAGGAGGGGGAATGGAAAAGAATCTGGTTTCAGAGGAAGAGATGCGGGAAGTGTACGAAAGCCTTCGGACACCCTGCAAGGTCGGCATGGTTCTGGCGGAGGAGGGCGTCCTGATGGACTGCCCGAACGTCTTTGCGCGTCCGGACGGAATCTTCGGCATGATCTATGTGCGTTTCCGCCCGGACAGCAAGATGCCGGGCTATGAGACCTGGCTTGCGGTTTCGTCGGATCTCATTCACTGGGAGCCGCAGGGGAAACTTCTGACACAGAATCTGCCGGACAGGGAAACGGCGGATGCCCGGGGCGGGAAGACTGCGGGAGACGGAAAAACAGCAGGGCAGGAGAGCGCTCTTTCCGGGACGGAACTTACGAGGAACGGCATCCGGCCGGGATGGGACTGCTGCCAGAAGGACGGAAGCCTCTGTCTGATCGACCCCGCATGGGGCGGGACGCTTGCACCGGAGCGGTGGGACGGAAAGTACTGGATGTCCTATATCGGCGGGGCACTGCCCGGATATGAGACGGACCCCCTGCGGATCGGCATGGCCTCCGCCGATGAGATCCGGCCGGACGCGTTTTCCTGCCTGCCGCTTCCGGTCCTGGCGGAGAATGATCCGGATGCCAGGGCGTTTGAGCGGACCACGCTGTACAAAAGCTGCGTGGTCCGCGACCGCGCGGAGACCCTGGGCGCCCCCTTTGTGATGTTCTACAATGCGAAGAGCCAGCCGTTCTCGATCGAGCGGATCGGCATCGCCGTCAGCCGCGACATGGTGCACTGGCAGAGAGTCGGAGGCGGCGCGGTGCTGGAAAACGGCATCACGGACCGCTGGAACATCGCCGGCGATCCGCAGCTGCTCCGGATGGAGGACTGCAGTCTCTGGGTCATGAATTATTACTTTGCCGGGGACGGCACGGCATACGACACCTTTGCGTGCTCCCGGGATCTGATTCACTGGACAAAATGGGACGGGGCGCCGCTTGTCAGCCCCTCGGAGGACTATGACGCGCGGTTTGCCCACAAGCCATTTGTCTTCCGTCATAACGGCACGGTATACCACTTTTACTGCGCGGTTTCGGAACAGGGCCGGGGAATCGCGCTGGCGGTGTCGCGGCTGTAAAGCCGCGCATCCGTGCCGCTGTCAGCTTCCGGAGCGTATACCGGTGCGGCCATCGGCGTCCCGCCGCTGCCGGTCTGGCCGCTGTTTTCGCATAGCCGTTCCGCGGCCGCGTTTCGAAAGCCGCTCCGGCGCGGGAAAACTTGACAACACATGGGAAAATACCTATACTTGCGTCACAAAGGCTGTGATGGAGAGAGTAGCCATGTCCCGAAGGCAAAGCGAGCCGGCGGCGGTGTGAGGCCGGACCGCGGGACATGTGTGAAGATCACTCCGGAGCCGCAGGCTGAAAGCCCGGCGGGAACCCGCAGGTTTCCCGGGAAGGTGTGTAAGCTGTGCCGTTCTCCTGGCGTTACAGGGAAGCGTATCACTGTGCTTGCCGCACAGCCGTATGCCATGACAATAGGTGGTTGCGAGGCCTCGCCCTGTTGGGACGGGGCCTTTTTTATCACAGGTTCATTTTCCACCGATGCCTGGCTTCAAGAGAAGAAAGGAGCAGCCCGATGCTTTACAGCAAAGTCGCCACGGACCAGAAATTTGTGGACCGTGAGAAGGACGTGATCAAATTCTGGAAGGACAACCAGATTTTTGAGAAAAGTATGGAGGAACGGAAGAAGGGGCCGGAATATATGTTCTACGACGGCCCGCCCACAGCCAACGGCAAGCCGCATATCGGCCACGTCGAGACCCGGACCATCAAGGACATGATCCCGCGCTACCGCACCATGAAGGGATACTGCGTGCCGCGGAAGGCCGGCTGGGACACCCACGGACTGCCGGTGGAGATTGAAGTGGAGAAATCCCTCGGCATCGACGGCAAGGACCAGATCGAGAATTACGGAATCGAACCGTTCATCCACAAGTGCAAGGAAAGCGTCTGGAAATACAAGGGCATGTGGGAGGAGTTCTCGGACCGCGTCGGCTTCTGGGCCGATATGGAGCACCCCTATGTCACCTATGAAAATTCCTACATTGAATCCGAGTGGTGGGCGTTAAAGCAGATCTGGGACAAGGGCCTTCTGTACAAGGGGTTCAAGGTTGTCCCGTACTGCCCGCGCTGCGGAACCCCGCTTTCCACCCATGAGGTCGCCCAGGGATACAAGACGATCAAGGACCGTACGGCGGTGGTCCGCTTCAAGGTGAAGGGCGAGGATGCCTACTTCCTGGCATGGACGACGACGCCGTGGACGCTGCCCAGCAACATCGCCCTCTGTGTGAACCCGGAGGAAATGTATGCGAAGGTGAAGGCGGCCGACGGATATACCTATTACATGGCGGAACCGCTTCTGGACAAGGTTCTCGGCGGTCTGGCGAAGGACGGCGGACAGGCGTACGAGATCCTGGAGGAAATGAAGGGATCCGCACTGGAGCACCGGGAGTATGAACCGCTGTACCAGTGTGCCGCGGACGCGGTGGAAAAGCAGCACCGGAAGGCTTTCTTTGTCTACTGCGATGATTATGTGACGATGACGGACGGCACCGGCATTGTCCACATTGCGCCGGCCTTCGGTGAGGACGATGCCCGGGTCGGCCGCAAGTACGACGCGCCGTTCGTGCAGATGGTGGACGACAAGGGCCGGATGAAGCCAGAGACCGGAAAGTTTGCGGGTATGCGCTGCAAGCCGACCGAGCACGAGATCCGGGACGAGGGCGCTGTATCCGCCGATCCGGAGGTCCTGAAGGATCTGGAGGAGCGCGGGCTGCTGTTTGCCGCGCCGAAGGTGGAGCACGATTATCCGCACTGCTGGCGCTGTGACACACCGCTTCTCTATTACGCCCGGGAGACCTGGTTCATCAAGATGACGGCGGTGCGGGACGACCTCGTGCGCAACAACGCGTCGGTCAACTGGATCCCGCAGTCCATCGGGGACGGCCGCTTCGGCAGCTGGATTGAAAACGTGCAGGACTGGGGCCTCAGCCGCAACCGCTACTGGGGGACACCGTTAAATATCTGGGAGTGCCCGGACTGCGGCGAACGCGTTTCGATCGGAAGCATCAAGGAACTGAAGGAGCGCTCGGCAGACTGCCCGGAGAAGATCGAGCTGCACCGCCCGTATGTGGACAAGGTGCATGTGCGCTGCCCGAAGTGCGGAAAACGGATGAACCGGGTGCCGGAAGTCATCGATGCGTGGTTCGATTCCGGATCCATGCCGTTCGCGCAGTATCACTATCCGTTTGAAAACCAGGAGGAGTTCCACCGGAACTTCCCGGCGGATTTCATCAGTGAGGCAGTCGACCAGACCAGAGGATGGTTCTATTCCCTGCTCGCGATCTCGACGCTCCTGTTCAACAAAGCGCCCTACCGCAATGTCATCGTGCTGGGGCACGTGCTGGATGAGGACGGCGTGAAGATGTCCAAGTCCAAGGGCAACGCGGTGGATCCGATGGATGCGCTCAACAAGCACGGAGCAGACGCGGTGCGCTGGTACTTCTATGTCAACTCCGCGCCGTGGCTGCCGAAGCGCTGGTCCGACAAGGCCGTGACCGAGGGGCAGAGCAAGTTCCTGTCGACGATCTGGAATACCTACGCATTCTATGTGCTGTACGCCAACATCGACAGCTTCAACCCGATGGAGCACACGCTGGACTATGACCGGCTGGGCGTCATGGACCGCTGGATCCTGTCCCGCCTGAATTCCACGATCAAGGCGGCGGATGCGGACCTTGCGGATTACAAGGTCAACGAGACCGCCCATGTGCTGCAGGATTTCGTGGACGACCTGTCCAACTGGTATGTCCGCCGCAGCCGCGAGCGCTTCTGGGCCAAGGGGATGGAGCAGGATAAGGTCAACGCCTATATGACGCTGTATACCTGCCTGTCCGAATTCGCCAAAGCGGCAGCACCGATGATTCCGTTCATGACGGAGGAGATCTACCAGAACATCGTGCGCTCCGTGAATCCGTCGGCACCCGAATCCATTCATCTGGCCTTCTATCCGACGGCGAATGAAGCCTGGATCAATACCGATCTGGAGCAGCGCATGGCGGAGGTGGAGAAGATCGTCGTCATGGGCCGCGCGGCCCGCAACGCGGCGAATCTCAAGAACCGCCAGCCGCTGGCCGGCATGTTCATCCGTGCGCCGTTTGCGCTGGAAGGGCTGTATGACGACATCATCGCGGATGAGCTGAACGTGAAGAAGGTCACCTTCACGGACGATGTGCGCGATTTCACGACTTATGAGTTCAAGCCGCAGCTGCGGACCGTGGGTCCGAAGTACGGAAAGCTTCTGGGAGCGATCCGTCCGGCCCTTGCTGCGGTCGACGGGAACGCGGCGATGGATGAGCTCAAATCCGCCGGAAAGCTGCACTTTGACTTTGACGGGCAGCCGGTGGATCTGACCGAGGACGATCTCCTGATCACCTCCGTGCAGAAGCCGGGCTATGTCACAGAGACCGAGGGCGATGCCACGGTGGTTCTGGACTGCAACGTCACCGATGCGCTCCGGGAGGAGGGCTTCATGCGCGAGATCATCAGCAAGGTGCAGACGATGCGCAAGGAGGCGGGCTTTGAGGTGATGGACCGGATTTCGATCACCTTCGAGGGCAGCGATCAGATCTGCGGTATTTTCGAAAAGTACGGCGATGAAATCCGCCGGGTGACCCTGGCCGATACAGCGGAGGCAGAGACGCCTGCGGGATACACGAAGGAATGGAACATCAACGGCGAGACCGTTACGCTCGGCGTGAAGAAGAACGGATGAGGACGGAGCAATGATTGAATCGAAGATCGACAAGGCCGAATTAAAGAAAAAGATTATCTACAACGTGCGCACGCTGTTCCGCAAGACGATGGATGAGGCGACCGAGCAGCAGGTTTATCAGGCAACCTGCTACGCGGTGAAGGACATCATCATCGACGAATGGATCGCCTCCCAGAAGCAGTATGAGAAGCAGGACGCCAAGACGCTCTATTACCTCTCCATGGAGTTTCTGATGGGCCGTGCGCTCGGCAATGATCTGATCAATATCGGCGCGCGGGATGAGGTGGCGGATGTCCTGAACGAGATGGGATTCGACCTGAATGCCATTGAGGATCAGGAGCCGGATCCCGCACTCGGAAACGGCGGCCTCGGCCGGCTGGCCGCCTGTTTCCTGGATTCTCTCTCCACCCTGGGGTATCCCGCCTATGGCTGCGGCATCCGGTACAAATACGGCATGTTTGCGCAGAAGATCGTGGACGGCTATCAGGTGGAGGTCCCGGACGACTGGCTCCGGGACGGCAACCCCTTTGAGATCCGCCGCTCCGAGTACGCCTGCGAGGTCAAGTTCGGCGGGTATACCTCGGTCTCCATCGGGGAGGACGGCCGCACCTACTACAAGCAGGCGGGATACCAGTCGGTCCGCGCGATTCCGTATGACATGCCGATTGTCGGCTACGGCAACAACGTGGTCAACACCCTGCGCGTGTGGGACGCGGAACCGATTGATACTTTCAATCTGGATTCCTTTGACCGCGGCGATTATCAGAAGGCGGTGGAGCAGGAGAACCTGGCAAAGACGATCGTCGAGGTCCTGTACCCGAATGACAATCACTATGCCGGCAAGGAACTGCGCCTGAAGCAGCAGTATTTCTTCATCTCCGCCAGCGTGCAGACCGCGGTGGCGAAGTACAAGAGAATGCACGGCGGCGACGTCCACCATCTGTACGAGAAGGTGGTCTTCCAGATGAATGACACGCATCCGTCCATGACCGTGGCCGAGCTGATGCGGATTTTCCTCGATGAGGAGAAGCTCACCTGGGACGAGGCATGGGACATCACGACAAAGTGCTGTGCCTACACCAACCACACGATCATGTCTGAGGCACTGGAGAAATGGCCGATCGAGCTGTTCTCCCGCCTGCTGCCGCGCATCTACATGATCATCGAGGAGATCAACCGCCGCTTTGTGCTGCAGATCCAGGAGCACTATCCGAACGATCAGGAGAAGATCGCGAAGATGGCGATCATCTATGACGGACAGGTCCGCATGGCCAACCTTGCCATCGTCGGCTCCTTCTCGGTCAACGGCGTGGCGAAGCTTCATACCGAGATCCTGGAGAAGCGGGAGCTGAAGGACTTCTACGAGATGTGGCCGAAGAAGTTCAACAACAAGACCAATGGCATTACGCAGCGCCGTTTCCTGCTCCACGCAAATCCGCTCCTTGCAGACTGGGTGACCAGCAAGATCGGCGACGAGTGGATCACCGACCTGCCGCGGATCTCCGCCCTGAAGGTGTACGTGGACGACGAGAAATGCCAGCACGAGTTCATGAACATCAAGTACCAGAACAAGCTGCGCCTGGCCAGATACATCAAGGAGCACAACGGGATCGAGGTGAACCCGC
>Ga0256406_1007056_pt1 | contig 10890 bp, 8 predicted proteins | sample RumenRJG_03DNA_FD_185986 | JGI IMG/M metagenome (GOLD analysis project Ga0256406, IMG submission 185986) | Bovine rumen microbial communities from Lethbridge, Alberta, Canada - RJG_03 | ecosystem: Host-associated > Mammals > Digestive system > Stomach > Rumen | place: Canada: Alberta | collected...
GGGGGGGGCTTGCAAGAGAATCAGTGCAACCGTATATGTAAAACTTCTTGCAATATGAACACTTTAGTCACAATTAACATATCGACAAGCCATATTTTATGTATATCAGTCATATTGTATGAATTTACAGACATTTTGCTTTAGTCTGCTGAAGGTATCCCTGTGATACGATATTGCCGCATGGTTCTTCTTTTGTACTGGTATCCGGAAAGTCTTCGCCGATTGGCCGTTAAATTGTGATCGTCAAAAAATCGGGGGATACCCGGCTGTGATGCCGGGTCTGCGTACAGCATAGATAGTGCTGCACAGGCAGGAATAAGTATATTATTGATATACAGCCGCACAGACGGGCTGTATATCAATAAAAATGAACGTTGTCACAGGCGGCCAGCCTTCTCCAGTATCTTCTTCAGATACTGACCGGTATAGGACTGCTCGCACTGCGCGACCTCTTCCGGTGTCCCGCAGGCAACCAGCGTGCCGCCGCGGTCGCCGCCGTCCGGGCCGAGGTCGATGATATAATCTGCCGTCTTGATGACATCCAGATTGTGCTCGATCACGACGACGCTGTTGCCGCCGGCCGCGAGCCGGTGCAGGATATCTGTCAGCTTGTGCACATCCGCAAAATGCAGACCGGTCGTCGGTTCATCGAGGATGTAGATCGTCCGGCCGGTGCTGCGGCGGCTGAGTTCTGTCGCCAGCTTGATCCGCTGCGCCTCGCCGCCGGAGAGCTGCGTCGACGGCTGGCCAAGACGGATATACGAAAGGCCGACGTCGTTGAGCGTCTCCAGCTTGCGCCGGATCGACGGCACGTTCTGGAAGAAGTCAAGCGCCTCTTCCACCGTCATATTCAGCACCTCGTAAATATTTTTCCCTTTGTACTTCACCTCGAGCGTCTCGCGGTTGTAGCGTTTGCCGTGGCAGACCTCGCATGGCACATAGACATCCGACAGGAACTGCATCTCGATCTTGATGATGCCGTCGCCGCCGCATGCCTCGCAGCGTCCGCCCTTGACGTTGAAGCTGAACCGCCCCTTCTTGTATCCCCGCGCCTTTGCATCCGCCGTCGCGGCGAAAAGTTCGCGGATCATATCAAATACGCCGGTGTAGGTCGCCGGGTTGGAGCGCGGTGTCCGCCCGATCGGAGACTGATCGATATTGATCACCTTGTCGAGCTGATCGATGCCGTCTATGCCGTCATGCTTTCCGGGATGCACGGTGCGGGCATGGTTCAGATCCCGCGCCAGCCTCTTGTAGAGAATCTCATTGATCAGTGAGCTCTTGCCGGAGCCGGATACACCGGTCACACAGACAACCGCGCCCAGCGGGATATCCACGTCGATATGGCGCAGGTTATTGACCGCGGCGCCGCGTATATGCAGAAATCCTGTCGGCTTGCGCCGTTTCTCCGGGATCGGTATGCTGAGCCGTCCGCTCAGATAGGCGCCGGTTATGGATTCCGGCACCTTCATGATATCCTCGGCGGTTCCCTCGGCCACCAGCCGGCCGCCGTGCTCGCCGGCACCCGGTCCGATGTCGATTACCCAGTCGGCCGCACGCATTGTATCCTCATCATGCTCGACGACGATCAGCGTATTGCCCAGATCGCGCAGATGCTTCAGCGTCGCCAGCAGCTTGTCATTGTCCTTCTGGTGCAGGCCGATACTTGGCTCGTCCAGAATGTAGGCGACGCCGACGAGGCCGGAGCCGATCTGCGTGGCCAGCCGGATACGCTGCGATTCGCCGCCGGAGAGCGTCCCCGCCGAACGCGAGAGCGTCAGATAGTCGAGGCCGACATCAATCATGAAGCCCAGCCTCGAGCGGATCTCTTTCAGGATCTGGCGTCCGATCAGCTCCTGCTGCTGCGTCAGCTGCAGATTCTGCATGAACTGCGCGAGGTCAGAGATCGGCATGTCCGTGAGCTCACTGATATTCTTCCCGCCGACGGTGACGGCCAGTGCCTCCTTCTTCAGACGGCGGCCGCCGCATTCCGTACACGGCGTGATCGTCATGAACGTCTCGTACTCCTGCCTTATCAGCTCAGAGCCGGTCTCGTGATAACGCCGCTCGACATTTTTGATAATGCCCTCAAAAGTGATGTTGTACTCACCGACGCCGCGCTGGCTCTTGTAATGCACAATCACTTCGCGGCTGTTCTTACCATATATAAGCATATCCTGAATATCCTTCGGATAATCCCCGAAAGGCGTATCCAGATCAAATCCGTATTCCTGTGCGAGCGCCGTCAGCGTGGCGTTGGTAAAGCTGCCGTCGGTCATAGCCGACTGCCAGCCGGGAACGGCGATCGCTCCCTGATTGATGCTCAGGCTCCGGTCCGGAATAATCAGATCCGGATCAAATTCCATCTTGTAGCCCAGGCCGTGGCAGACCGGGCAGGCGCCGAACGGATTGTTAAAGGAAAAGCTGCGCGGCTCGATCTCCTCGAAGCTGATGCCGCAGTCCGGGCACGAAAAGCTCTGGCTGAACGTCAGATAGCGTTTCTCGCCCGGCAGGTCGACGATCGCCAGTCCCTCCGTCAGCTTCAGCGCCGTCTCCAGGGAATCGGTCAGACGCTTCTGAATGCCGTCCCGGACAACCAGGCGGTCCACGATGATGGCAATGACATGCTTGACGTTCTTATCCAGCCTGATCTCTTCGGAGAGATCATACTGATTGCCGTCGACCATCACGCGGACATAGCCGCTGCGCCGTGCCTGTTCAAATATCTTTGCATGCGTACCTTTCCGTCCGCGGACAACCGGCGCGAGAATCTGAATCTTAGTCCGCTCCGGCAGCGCCATCACGGCATCCACCATCTGGTCAACCGTCTGCCGGCTGATCTCCCGCCCGCACTTCGGGCAGTGCGGGATGCCGATGCGCGCAAAAAGCAGACGGAAATAGTCATATATCTCCGTCACGGTGCCGACGGTCGACCGCGGATTGCGGTTTGTCGACTTCTGGTCGATGGAAATAGCCGGCGGCAGGCCGCTGATATAGTCCACGTCCGGCTTGTCCATCTGTCCGAGGAACTGCCGCGCATAGGACGAGAGCGATTCCATGTAGCGCCGCTGTCCTTCCGCGTAAATGGTATCAAACGCGAGAGAGGATTTGCCCGATCCGCTCAGGCCGGTCATGACGACCAGCTTATTGCGCGGTATCCGGACATTGATGTCCCTGAGATTATTCTCCCTCGCACCCCGTATATCAATATAATCTTTGCTGAAAGCTTTTACGATTCTGTCATCCATGAATATATCTGTTCTTCCTGTTAATCTGTCTTATCTGCTGTTTGCAGGCACGGCGCCTCAGGCGTCCTGTCCACCGGCGGTATCCTCCATGCGGATCGTCTCGCCGCCCTGCTGCCGTATCTGATGTACCTGTTCCTTGAGTTCGTAGATGCGGTCACGGCACTGCGCCGCCCGCTCGAAATTGAGCTCGGCCGCTGCCTTGCTCATCTGCTTCGTCAGCTTTTTGATCTCACGCTGCAGCTCGCGGTAGGTCATGGACTCCGGGTCCTTCTTCATATCATCCGATTCATCCACCGCCTGGGAAATGCTGATCAGATCCCGGACTGCCTTTTTGATCGTCTGCGGCGTGATGCCGTGCTCTTCATTGTACTTCTGCTGGATCTCGCGCCGGCGGTTCGTCTCGTCGATCGCCCGCTGCATCGAATCTGTCACCGTATCCGCATACATGATGACATGGCCGCCCGTATTGCGGGCCGCACGGCCGATCGTCTGCACCAGCGCCGTCTCAGAGCGCAGGAATCCCTCTTTATCCGCGTCGAGAATCGCGACCAGCGTAATCTCCGGTATATCCAGACCCTCGCGCAGAAGGTTGATACCGACCAGCACGTCGAATACGTTCATACGCAGATCGCGAACGATCTTCGTCCGCTCCATCGTATCAATATCCGAATGCAGGTAGCGGACCTTGATGCCGGCTTCCTTCATATAATCCGTCAGATCCTCCGCCATCCGCTTCGTGAGCGTCGTCACAAGCACCTTGTTGCCCTGCGCGGTTTCCTTGTTGATCTCGGCAATCAGGTCATCGACCTGACCCTCGACCGGCCGGACAAAAATCTCCGGATCCAGAAGGCCCGTCGGCCGGATCACCTGTTCCGCCCGCAGCAGTTCATGCTCCTGCTCGTACGGTCCCGGCGTCGCGGAAACGCAGAGGATCTGGTTGATGTGCGACTCAAACTCCTCGAAGTTCAGCGGCCGGTTGTCCTTCGCCGAAGGCAGGCGGAATCCGTACTCGACCAGCGTCGATTTACGCGACTGGTCGCCGTGGTACATGGCCCGGATCTGCGGAATTGTCATATGCGACTCATCGACGATCATCAGGAAATCATCCGGGAAATAATCCAGCAGCGTGTACGGCGGCTGCCCCGGCTGCAGGCCGGACAGATGCCGTGAGTAGTTCTCGATGCCGGAGCAGAAACCGGTCTCCCGCATCATCTCGATGTCAAAGCGTGTCCGCTCCTCTATTCTCTGTGCCTCGAGCAGCTTGTCATTCCTCTTGAAATAGTCCACCTGCTGCTCCAGTTCTTCTTCTATGCCGGCGATGGCTTTCTCCATGCGGTCCGGCGGCACGACGTAATGCGATGCCGGGAAGATGGCCACATGCGCGAGATGCGCCTTCGCATAGCCGGTCAGTGCCTCAAATTCCGTGATCCGGTCGACCTCGTCGCCGAAAAATTCGATGCGGAAGGCCATATCGGACGAGTAGGCCGGGAAAACCTCCAGCGTATCGCCGTGCACGCGGAAGGTGCCGCGCCGGAAATCCATATCATTGCGCGTGTACTGCATGTCCACGAGCCGGCGGATCACATCGTCGCGGTCCGCTTCCATACCGGGGCGCAGGGAGACAACCATGTTCTTATAATCAATCGGGCTGCCCAGTCCGTAGATGCAGGACACAGACGAGACGATAATTACGTCCGACCGCTCGGAAAGTGCCGCCGTCGCCGAATGGCGCAGCTTGTCGATGTCGTCATTGATCGCGGAATCCTTCTCGATATAGGTATCCGACTGCGGCACATACGCCTCCGGCTGATAGTAATCATAATAGGAAACAAAATATTCCACGGCGTTGTTCGGGAAGAACTCCTTCATCTCGCCGTAAAGCTGTGCGGCCAGCGTCTTGTTGTGTGACAGGACAAGCGTCGGCTTGTTCAGCGCCTGAATGACATTCGCCATGGTAAAGGTCTTGCCGGATCCGGTCACGCCGAGCAGTGTCTCGTACTGATTGCCCTCGCGGAATCCGTTCACCAGCTTCTCGATCGCCTGCGGCTGGTCGCCGGTCGGCTGAAACTCCGAATGCAGTTCAAAATGATCCATCGTCCTTCTCCTTTTTCTGAAATGCCCGTACTGCTATTATAGCAGATACGGCTTTTTTGTACAGAACAGGCGTTCTGTTTTTTGTTTTCATACATCCCATGACGGTCTTCATAAAAATAAGCGCCTCCCGCGGCCGCTGCCGGCCGCAGAAGACGCGCCTTACGGATCAGCCTTTACTGTCCGTTGATCTCATTTTGTATCTCGGTCTGTGCCGCATTCAGCTGCTCATCCGCATCCGTTGATGTGTCGTCCTCCACCTCGATATCCGGTGTGAGGCCGGTGCCCTGGATGTTGCGGCCATTCGGCGAATAGTATTTCGCGCCCGTAACCTTGAGTGCGGATCCGTCGTTGAGCTTGAGCACATACTGCACGATGCCCTTGCCGAAGGACTGTGTGCCGATCAGCTTCGCCTTGCCGTAATCCTGCAGGCAGCCTGCCGTGATCTCCGAAGCGCTGGCACTGTTTCCGTTCATCAGAACGACCATCGGGATGTCGATCTGGTCGTCATCCTCCGAATAGGTCTCTTCCTTGCTGCCGTTCTTGTCGATCGTATAGACAAGCAGCTGGTCGGACGGCAGGATCTGATCGAGAATGTTCGTGGCGGAATCCACCAGGCCGCCCGGGTTGTTGCGCAGGTCGATGATCAGGCCCTGCATGCCCTGACTGCTCAGGTCCTCATAAGCCGTGCGGAACTGATCCGCTGTCGTGTCCTCGAATTCATAAATGTCGATGTAGCCGATATTGCCGTCGAGCATCTTCGAATCCACCATCGGTGTCTCGATCGTGCGGCGCTCCACCGTGATATCGTGGTACTGTTCGTCGGAGCTGCGGTAGACCGTCAGATCCACTGTGGTGCCCTCTTCGCCCTTGATATTGCTTACAACGTCCTGCAGGTCCTGTCCGGAGATGTCCTCGCCGCCGACTTTGGTGAGTACATCGCCGTCCTCTATGCCGGCTTCCTGCGCCGGAGAGCCGTCAAATACACGCAGAATCGTGATCGACATCGTGTTCTTGTCCTGCTGCATCACCGCGCCGATACCGGAATATTCGCCGGATGTCGATTCCATAAGCTTGCTGTACTCATCCGGCGTGTAGTAGACCGTGTACTGATCGCCGAGCGCATCGACATAGCCCTTGTAAATGCCATCCTCCAGCGTCTCGGCCGACACGTCCTTGTCGGTCAAATAATACTGATCGAGCACGCCGTTAATGGTTTCCAGTTTGTCTTCGATCTCATCGTAATCGCCGCTGATATCCGCCAGCTCGCCATTGCCGTCTCCGTCGTCCGTCTCCTGCGCTTGTGCGGAAGCAGACGAGGAAGTCTGCGTCTTGCCGCATGCGTTGGTGAGAACAAGGCCGGTGCCGGCCGCACAGACCGCAATACCGACGGCCAGGCCGCTGAAAAAGCTTTTCTTATTCTTCATCTTGTTATCTCCTCGAAATATATTTCTCTTTCTTTCAAACTATAGCGTAAAACGGCTCAATGCGCAACCGGCGCCTGTCCGCCGTACATAAAAAAGGATGCACCGCGCGGTGCATCCCCGTAAACAAATCTGTCATACACGTACATGCTTGAGAAGTGTGAACCAGCTTCCGATGAAACCGATACCGAGACCGATTGCAAGAGAGGCCGGAACCAGAACCTTGAAAATATCCATGACCGGCATGAAATTGAACAGTGCGCTGATTGTGGCAAATCTCGTCGTGATAAAGGCAACGCCTCTGTCATAGAGGAAATAAATGGCAATCAGCGGAATGATCGAACCGATCAGACCGATCAGGAGACCTTCCACCAGGAACGGTGCACGGACAAAGAAGTCCGTCGCGCCGAGATATTTCATAATGGCGATCTCGTCCTTGCGGACCGTAATACCGATCATGACGGTATTGCTGATCAGGAAGATGGCTACCGCGACCAGTATGATGATAATAATCATGGATACATAGCTGATCATGTGGCCAAGGCTCGTCACGCTCTGCGCAACGGTATCCGACGAATTGACCTCACGGACATCGTCGATCTGGTTGATATAATCGACAAGCTGCTGCTGATCCGCCGTATCTGTCAGATAGACGGTCAGGCTGGCGGAGTTGGCAAGCGGGTTGTCCTGATCCAGGTTGGTGAGAATATCGTCATCGCCCTGCGGGAATACCCTGTTCTTGTAGTCTTCCCACGCCTGCTCGGCCGAAGTGTACTCGACCTTGTCAACCGTATCCTGCTGTTCAAGCTGTGATTTGATCTCGAGGATACGCTCTTCGGTCGTGCCCTCGTCAAAGAATACGGTGACGCCGACAGACGTCTCCACTTCTGTGAACATGCTCTGGAAATTCGCTAAAATACAATAAAAAATACCGAGAATAAAGAGGCTGGCAATAATCGTGCCGATCGATGCGAGTGTAAATAACCGGTTTCTGAACAGGCTCTTGAAGCCCTGTTTTAATCCATATCCAAGACTATGCATAGATGTATCCGCCCTTTCTCTCGTCGCTTACGATACTGCCCTCGTGCAGCGTCACGACACGCTTCTGCATTCTCTCTACGATCTCCTTATTATGGGTTACAACGACAACCGTCGTGCCTCTCTTGTTAATCGCATCGAGAAGCTTCATGATCTCCCATGAGTTGACCGGGTCCAGATTGCCCGTAGGCTCATCGGCAAGCAGAAGCGGCGGATTATTGATCAGCGCCCTCGCCAGCGCTACCCTCTGCTGCTCACCGCCGGAAAGCTCGCTCGGTTTGGACTTGACCTTGTCGGACAGTCCGACCAGTTCCAGCATCGTCATGACGTTCTTCCTGATCTTACGATTCGGAACGCCGACGACCTGCTGTGCAAAGGCGATATTCTCATAGACATTCCTGTCCTTCAGCAGACGGAAGTCCTGGAATACAACACCGATGCCTCTGCGGAACTTCGGAACATTCTTATGGCGGAGTTTCTTAAGATTCTTCTTATTAATATAAATGCTGCCTGATGTCGGATCAAGCTCCTTGAAGAGGAGTTTGAACAACGTCGTCTTACCTGATCCGCTGGGACCTACCACAAAAACGAACTCACCCTTCTTGATGTTGAGGTTGATGTCTTTGAGGGCCTGTACATTGCCCGGATAGGTCTTGGATACATGTTCAAGAACGATCATCCGTACTATACCTCCTTGTCATGGAGATTCTAGTATTCCAGTTTCTCCATGTAATTCATGTACTTGACGACCATCAGCGCGATCTTGAAGGTTATGGCATCATCGAATACACGCAGGTCCAGTCCCGTGCTCTTCTGGAGCTTATCAAGACGGTATACCAGCGTATTCCTGTGGATGTAGAGCTGTCTCGAGGTCTCGGAAACATTCAGGTTGTTCTCAAAGAACTTGTTGATGGTGGTGAGTGTCTCCTCATCGAAATCCTCCGGTGATTTTCCGTCGAAAATCTCCCGGATAAACATCTTGCACAGCGGAATCGGGAGCTGATAGATCAGCCGGCCGATACCGAGATTGCTGTACGCGGCCACATTTCTCTCTTCATAAAAGATCTTGCCGACATCCAGTGCCATCTTCGCTTCCTTATAGGAACGCGAAACATCCTTGATATCGTGCACAATCGTGCCCAGAGCGATCTTCGCGCTGACCGTGCCATCCGCGCAGAGCTGTTCGTGTACGGCTTCCGCCGCCTTCATCAGTTCTTCGTAGGTCTCGTTCTCGCGCACTTCTCTGACCACAATAATGTCCTTCTCATCGACAGCGGTTATGAAATCCTTCGGGCGTCCCGTATAAATGGTACGGAGCAGCTCGAGGCCGTTCATATCCTTGTCATTGCTCATCTCAACGATCCAGACGATCCGCCGCACATCGGTATCAATATGCAGTTTCTTCGCCCGGTTATAGATATCTACGAGCAGGAGATTGTCCAGCAGCAGGTTCTTGATGAAATTATCCTTGTCGAAGCGCTCCTTGTAAGCGATCATCAGGTTCTGAATCTGGAACGTCGCCACCTTGCCCATCATGAAGACATCATCGCTGTCTCCCTTGGCGAGGATGACAAACTCCAGCTGGTGTTCATCAAATACCTTGAAAAACTGAGTTCCCTGCATCATCTGGCTGTCCGCCGGTGAATTCACGAAATCAAGGACATACTTCTCATACTCTTCCGCATGCGGAAATGTGGAAGCGAGCGGCTTGCCCTCGATATCAATGACGCAGAAATCTATTCTCGTAATTGCTTTCAGGCCATCAATCGTGTTTTGTAAAATCTGGTTCGAAATCATATTGTCTTCTCCTTGGCAAACTCTTTATTATGTCTATTCAGATCATACAGCAAATCGCACAAATTTTACAGTGGTTTTTAAGGAAAATTTTGAATTTTTTTATTTTTTTCGGGATTTTTTTCATTATCCACGAAAATATTCAAATTTTCCGGTCTGTAAATTCACCAAAATTGCCAATAAAGACGAATGATCAGGTGATGGCATAGTCATCGCCCGGAACCCGCATTACTATGGCATTATAGCAGAAGTGTGCAAATATTTCAATATTATTTCCTAAATATTACATTTTTGTTGTTATGTGTCGTTTTATTGACTTTGACGGGTGTCATGTTAAGATTATTCTGAATTATAAGCAAAGGAGATTGTCATGCAAAGCAGATCTGTTTTGATTACCGGTGCTTCGCGCGGGATCGGCCGCGCCGCTGCCATCCGTTTTGCACAGGATGGCTTCAATGTGGCTATGTGCTGCCGCAGCCGGACCGGTGAACTGGAAGAGACGGCTGCGCTGCTGCGAAAGCAGTATCACGTGCAGACGCTGTGTTATACCGGCGATGCCGGCAGCTATCAGGATATGGAGCGGTTCTGCCGCCTGGCGCAGGAGACCTTCGGCAGGATCGACGTGCTGGTCAATAACGCCGGCATCTCATGGATCGGCCTTCTGACCGATATGACGCCGGAGGACTGGGACAGTGTCATCCGCACGAACCTGACGTCTGTGTTCAATACGTGCCGTCTGCTGATTCCGGATATGGTGCGGTGCAAGGCGGGCCATATCGTCAACGTGTCGTCCGTATGGGGCGTCTGCGGTGCTTCCTGCGAAGCAGCCTATTCTGCTTCCAAGGGCGGCATCAACGCGCTCACGCAGGCCCTGGCGAAGGAGCTGGCGCCGAGCGGGATCGCCGTCAATGCCATTGCATGCGGCACCATTGATACCGATATGAACGCCTGCTTCTCTCCGGAGGAACGGGCGCAGCTCGAGGAGGAAATTCCGGCCGGCCGGTACGGCACGCCGGAGGAGGCGGCGGAGCTCATCTTCCGCCTCGCTGTGTGCAGTCCTTACCTTACCGGGCAGATTGTACGGCTGGACGGCGGCTGGATCTGAGCCGCCGCTGCAGTGCTGTGCGCCTGGATAACGCACACCGTACAGGCGCATGCTGAAACCGCCGAATCGAGTAGGAGGGGGTGATTAGCCCCCGTCCTCTCACAGCACCGTGCGTACCGTTCGGTACACGGCGCTTTCAACAGTTTACATGCAGAGACTGGTAGTATTCAGTGAGATCAAAGAACCCGCT
>Ga0256406_1007057_pt1 | contig 10884 bp, 10 predicted proteins | sample RumenRJG_03DNA_FD_185986 | JGI IMG/M metagenome (GOLD analysis project Ga0256406, IMG submission 185986) | Bovine rumen microbial communities from Lethbridge, Alberta, Canada - RJG_03 | ecosystem: Host-associated > Mammals > Digestive system > Stomach > Rumen | place: Canada: Alberta | collected...
CCGTCATACAAGTGGAGAATCATTCTGAGTCAGAATTCCTGCATGATTGTTCAATCATCGTGCAGGGATTATTCTTACCCTCTCTACTCTGACAAAAGGCCATGGTACATGGCATCAGCAACTAACTACTCGGGCTTGCCGGCAGTCCCTGCGTGATGCGATCCCGGCTTCGGCCCGGGCTTTTTCCGAAGCGAGCCGTCCTTGTTGTACTTGCCAAGCTTAGTGCCAGGTTTGGTGCCAGGCTTCCTGCGGGGTGTTCCGTCCTTATTGATATCAGGGCGTTTTGATCCCCTGGGAACCCCGCCTGTTTTCGTAATGACACTGCCAATATCATTGGCAGTGCCGTCAGCATCGTAATGCTTATGGTGTGACCCTTTCTTCGGGCCAGGTTTGCGATGACGCAGTGTCGGCACCCTGCCCGCAAGGCGATCATTTTCCATCTTGACGGAGTCGTCGATCAGGACGGTAACGTCCGTCGCCGGACTAAGTTTGCCGAAGAGCTTCCGAACGACTTCTTTCTCGGTATGCGTGTAGGTGTATACGTCGTTGATCCGTTCCATCTCCATGCGGTCGATTTCCGTCAGCATCAAAGATGTCTTCTGATCAAGTGCTTTCGCTGCCTGCCAGATCTCCCAGCGAAGGACAGCTGCGACAAAGCCTGCAAGAAATCTTGCGTAAATGGCAGCATCGCTCTGAACACGCGACTGCCCGTAACCAAGCTGAGACTTCACAAAACGGAACTGGATCTCTGATTCGTCTCGGGAAACATATCTCTGATGAACCTCTTCAGCGGACATCTCCTGAGACGAGACAACACTGTACAGTCCCTTTTCATCGATGGCCTTCTGCAGGCCGGAAGCTTTGACAGCAGCGCATCTCACCTTGCGGCGATGATCAGATTCATCAGTCTTGGTGATGATTTCGACCATGTCCTCGTACTTCTTTTCGATCTGGGGACTCTTCGCTCCTTTGCGGAGATCAGCGTTTGCTTTATCGAGGATTCTGTACAGGTTCTTCAGCAGTGCAGTGATCCTCTCAGAACCGTTAGTGTAATCGTAAAACAGGGTTACATAGTCTTCGTGATGGTAATCGCTGAAAAGCTGACACTTGTCCTGTACGCCGAACAGATAAGCTCCCGGAACAAGGTATTCAGCGTTCAGCTTGATCTTGTTGCCATACTTGAGAGTGATTTCAGCAAGTCCCTGCGGCTGCCCTTTTACCATGATGATGTATGGGATCTCTTTGCCGTTGAGGTATGCAAATACATTTGAGTTACAGTAGCCGCGATCGAGTATGACGCCTTTGACCTTTACGCCGCACTCACTGATGTCATCCAGGATCTTCTGCATCTCTCTGCAGTCGACCAGTCCGCCGTGATAAGTATCGAAGTATACGGGAAGCCCGGCATCGGTCACTGCATAGGTAAAGCTTACGATCGGTGTGCTGGTGCCGCCGGACTTTGCGTGCCCCTTCTCTGCAATGGTGACGCCACGGCTGCGGCAGTCATCATTGGAACCGTCAACACAAAGCCATACCTCTTCAACGCCATCCTGCCTGCATTGCAGGAGCCAGTTCTTCTTGAACAGAAGGATCTGCTCCTTTGAGAGTCGGTGGTCAAACATCTCGGCATACCAGGTGTCGTTATGACCTTCGGAACCCGAGTACAGGAGCTGATTCCGCATCTGTGTTTCGAAGGAATCCGCGGCGTTGGATCTGCGAATGATCGAGTACATGGCGAAGTCCATGATGGCATTAGACAGATCAGTGCCGAACACGCCATCGAGCAGGTCCTTGATTCCAGTCCTGGTATTGATGGCCTGGCAGATGGAGAACATGCCGATTCTTTTGATTGTCGGCACTGTTCTCTTGTTGGTGATCTTTTCCCACTCCTGCGGAAAGATCTTCGCATACTGGGAAGTGGGGTACATCTTGGACTTGTCATCAAGGCACTGATGACCAATGGTAGTACGCTTGGGTTCGGCGTATCCCTTTTCGCGATTGTAATGAGCTTCCAGAACGTATTTGATCAAAGCCGGGGCTCCATCGGGCTGCCTTTCAATGGTCACACGTTCTTTTGGAATATCGACTTTCAGGTACCTGTAGATTGCCATAATTAGTTATCCGTTATCATTTTAGTTGAGTACTTTTAATCCTTAGTTAAATTATATCTAATTAACTAATTATAGTCAGATATCGAGTTGAGAAGGAGCTTGTATTTTCAAGAAAAATCAGGGATGGCTTAGTCCCAAATTTGACCGTTTAAGCATTAACTAGGTGATGAAATCAGTCCTGGAATCCGGGATACTATCGCATAGAAGAGAAAGTTTCTCCTGATTACTGGTGATTTCGATACTTTATTCTGTCCCTGCATGGATAGATCAGCCCATTCAGGAAATCGTCTCCTGCAGCTGCATTTGCTTGATGATAATTTTCTTTCTGCCATCAATCGGCTTGAACTGTTCCTGCCATTTCATCATTTTTGCATCATGCACGCTCTGCGTTCCCGACTTGTATACAATCCTGTAATATACCTTGCAGTCTTTCAGATCCGAATGCAGTATTTTCTCCGTATTTTCTATCTGCAGCCGCGCAGTTTTCAATGCATGGCCTTTGAGTTCAACCAGATACACCGTTCCCTGTGTCTTATTCTGAAGCAGATAGTCACATTTCTGTATGCCATTGTCCCTGATCACATCCCCATCAATATGATACAGAAGAACGGTATTCTTTCCCGGATTTTCTGCCTTATACACCGGATAACGATTTCCGTGGTCTCTGAGGGTAAAGCTCTTCTTTGTCGGATCCTTCGAATTTTCGGGTTCGGTATCTGACAGGCGGTATGAATGCTCAGCCATTTTGAGACTCCTTCTGTTTCCAGATCATTTCCATCAATTGATCTGTCTTTCCGTTAATCTCCTCCGATGCTCCATCAATCAGTCCATTATCAATCAGGTCATCCATCATGGCATTTTCAGAATATCCTTCCTCCATGAACCATGCTCTGAATTGCTTTGAAGAAATCACACAGGAAGAGTCGATAATGGCATCGCGTTCTTTCGACTCTGCAAGAGCGGACGCATACAGGCAGTTGTTTAACGCACCAAGTATATAGGGGCTGTGCGTTGTCATCATGGCCTGATTGCCATAATTAACGAACTGGGCAATTGCCAGGGTCATCAGATTCTGAGCATCCGGGTACAGATGTGATTCCGGCTCCTCGATGATGAGAAACGTTCTCCTGTTTTGGATCATGTAATAATAGAGCAGATTTAAAACCCACACGGATTCCTGCTGTCCTGAAGATGCGTAATTCAGCTTCACATAGCGTTTCTCATCGAGCCGGATTCTTTCTTCACTGTTAACACAGAAATATCGACCCTTGAGGATCCGGTCGATCATGTCCTGCATCTTTCCAAGTGCTGCTCTGTCCACCTTGTCCGTCGTCAGATGGAGTTTATCACTGAGGAGTCCCTGCGTTCCATTTTCAAATAAAGGCCGCAGTTTCAGGACCAGCCGCACATAGCTCTGCGTGCAGTAATCAATACTTCTGGACTCCGTAAGATCCGGATCTGAAAAAATATACGCCAGCCTGTCCGACAGCAATGTCAGCATTTCCCGGCCGGCCGGAACATAAACCACGTCAAACGGCTCAGAAAAAAAGGTATCGAAGTACGCTCTTGCTTCCTGCTGCTGTTCCGGCATGAAATGAGGATTCACATCATCCTGCTGGATATAATCAATCAGCTTTTTTCCAAAGTCGAAATTGATATAGTTTCTTGGCTGGTCCGGCGAAGCATTCTTATCCGGAGCCAGGAAAACCCGGATGCTGATTCCGTCCGCGTACTGACAGGAAATTGTCATATCATCCGGCATGATCCAGGATGTTCCGAAAATACCAAGGAATTTCTTCCGAAGACGTTTTTTCAGATCCCGCACGGCGTCCTTTTTCCCATCATCATCGTCTATATGCGGCCGTGTAAAGAAAGATGTAAAGTCATCCTTGATCGTAAGGAAAAAGTAGACCACCTTCGCAATCGTACTCTTACCACTTGCCTGAGGCCCCATCAGCACTGAAAAATCTTCTATCGTTATTGTACTGTCTTTTACCGGTCCCAGATTATGAATGGTGATCCTGATCTTTTGCGTCAATTTGTATTCTCCTCTCAATGTGAAGCAGTACTGATCCACCTGGCAGTCCCCAGGGCTCTCCAGCCATATCCGTGCATCAGGGAGCACCCAAATGGATTACCATAATCATGGATAACAGGCATTTTCCGACTGGAATCAATGTCCCAGGAATTCGTCCATGAGTACACCGGCACACGGAAAAGATGTGCTTTCCAGAATCTGCAGAATGTGAATGTACGCATCTGACAGGCCTTCATCATTTCGGACCTCATCATAGCAGTAAAGATACGTGTCACTCAGAATTTCATTGAGAATATTTTCTCAAAGCCAAATTGCAGGAATACTTTTTTAAAACTCCTCCAGCAGTTCGAACTGCCGGATCGACTCCACTGATCTGCTCCAGTCCACAGACTCAACCAGCTCCTTCATCGTAGTAAATACACGATCCGGGCTGAAAATCGCCATGGATACACCAAGCTTTGCTTTGACCCTGTCCCGCCTTGTTTTCAGATAGACCTCTGACTGGAAATGATCGATGAACTCGCGGGACTGTCGTATGACCTCTTCCCTTTCTGGAGAGCTCTCCATCAGGGACTGCATCATAAAGGTCTCCAGTGCTCCCTGCCCCGCCTTTGGCACAAGCAGATAGCAAAACTGCATTTTAATCTCCGTCTGATAGTCATCCTGATAGCTGATCTCCGACCATCGGTTGATATACATCCCAGGATCCATGGAAAATGCAGGTTCCGGCAGGTTGTCTCTTAAGACAGATAAAATCTCATTCAATCGATCAGACTCAGCCTCTGCATCATCATGATCGGTTACGATAGCCACTCTGTCGATTTCCCCCACCATTTTCTGCCGCTGTGTGACCTTCTTCATGGCAGATCTGAAATCATGACCGTCGACGGCCCATATATTAAGATACTGACCACCGTTCTTTTTATATCTGCTGATCCGTTCATCCGAAAAAGGAATTGGCTGATCCTCCGTATATTTCCACCCCCGTCTACCGCCCAGGTAGGAACTGATCAGAACCTTGTCTGTCTCGCCTTCGCATAAAATCAAGCCCTGCTTCATCAACGCATCTCCAGATTGAATTCTTTTCTCGCCTTATATGCTTCCCTGGCGTCCAGATTCCGGATTTTTATAGAATCGCCCGCTTCTTTCAGTGACAGTATCCGGATATTATCCAGTTCTTCCGTATTCTGTGCTGCACGCAGGAAGTTGTCGAGAAACTCCAGATTATGCGTCGTGAGAAACAGCTGCACATTGTAACGAGTGGCTCCGTCAATCAGATACCTGCAAAATTTCTCCTGTGCTTTCGGGTGGAAACCGGAATCGATCTCGTCAATACATAAGATCGAATTTCGATACAAGACCAGGCAACCCAGAATGTAAAACCATCTCTGTACACCGTCCCCACAGGTAAAAATCGGCAGCATACTGCCATCACTTCTGACCACACTGACCGGTGCCTGCGATCCATCCGGATATGGGATCATGTCAAAACCGGTGATATCCGGATAGATTTCGCGAATTTTATCCGTGACCTCCCCGATCAACCGCTCCCGTTTCAACATCGCGTAAATTTGTGCAATCTCTGATATGCCCGTATGAGATAAAACGTCAATTACCTTTGCACTGCAAAAGGACTTTCTCTGCTGTATGGTAGTGACAGGCGACGTAAACAGCGATCTTTCTGCATCCTGCGCATTGCCATTTTCAGTCACCGTCCACTCTGCCACAGTGATTTGTCTGTTCATCTGAGTCAATAACGGGTTACTCTGATCATATCTGTCGTTGCTAATTCTGGGAAGGAATTCCGCTGCTTTGTCCTTATACGCCGTATCATAATCCGTCAACAGATCAGAAGGTACAATCGCATGCTCGAAAGATTCCACTTTGCCATCCACCACACCTTCAAATCGCATACGGAAGGGAATCGTATTGCGGTCATGAACCATGGAGAGCAACTCTTCCATCTCCCAGTATCCCGAATTCTGCATGAATCCGTACCGTCCTCGAGAAGGAGTATTGTACATGATCGGTGGCAAATTCTGCCCGCACGACCAGCAAAACAGTGCTTCCAGAATAGAAGTTTTGCCGATGTTGTTATCGCCGAGAATAAAATTAATCCTCCCAAGGTTCGGAAGGGTAAGTTCCTCATACCGTCTGAAACCATAAATACTGAACTCTTCCAGCATGCCTTTCACCTTCCTTTCGCGGGAACGCTGCTTTCCTGTTAAACTCTGCCCTCGCCTGCCATACAGTCCTGTATATATGCAAAAGCTCTTTCGTGATAGACCTGGAACCACTGGTCATTCTCTTCGCCGTCCGTCTTATCAAGATTCACATCTGTCATATCAATATCCGGTGTCATCATCCCGTACGCCCCGGCAAGCAATCTCGACGTAATATCAATTTCCGGTTCCAGCCATATGATTCTGGACCCATTCGGATTGTGTCTTTTTTTACAATTGATGAGCCACCAGATGTCAAACTCCGACAAGTCCAGTCCATATCCAACCATATAGACGTTTCCCGTCATAAAGTAGTCAATCCAGCTGTTGACGATAAAGTCTTTCCCGTAACGGCTGGCACCATTCCATCTTCTTTCAAACGTCGTGATGTACTCTTGAATAGCACTCTGGATCTTACCGTAATCATAGTGACCGAGAACCATGCTGTCAGGCAGGGCCGCCTCCCCATGTATATGCCATATGGGTGGTGCCATGACTTTGTCCGTGCCCTCAACCATGTAGTACTGATACAGCCCTCTCCTCTTCCACTTGTTCTTTTCAGCCGTCGCAGCCCTGCGATACCTGCTGGATCTCCCCACTTCAAGGTGAAACCGGGCATCAACCGACTTCTCTGCTTCATATGAGTAATCCGTAGTCAGAACGGCATCGAACCCAAGAGACAGATACTTCCGGATTAGCGCCGCCTCTTGATCAGGCACCGGCAGGTTCGCCAGTCCGGGAGCATCCTCCTTCTTTTTCACCTCAACATGATCATCAGAAAATATGACAGCCTGTAATGGATAAGGAGCGTCCCTTGCCGAAACCTTCTCCTCTTCCGAAAGATCCGTATGATGACACACCTCATCATCCCAGGAGACACTGTTTTTACTGTCAAAAGCACGATTCAGACCATTCCCGAGAAACAGCACATTGGGAACATATTGATAAGGTATTGTCAGATCTGCCATAGCGTCCATTCCTCCTCCCCCGGTACGGGGTCCTTGCAGTACAAACACGGTTTTCTTGCCCGTTGTGTATTGCGAAATCAAGCCTTAAACTGCATGCAAGTATCCTGAATGTCATAAATTGATGCTGTGGATAAAAGAAATCTTAAGAGGTTCCTTTGTCCCTTGAAAACTAAAATTCATGCTTCATACCTGCCGCCGGATAAAAACCTTTCTTCCCCCTGATGATGACAGCATCATGAAATCTCGATTTGAGAAATCCAAGATACGCTTTTTCGGAGCCTTCCCCTTCATAATAAACGTACACATATCGCAGGGAATGCCGGGTTCGCATCTGGTTCATAGGTCGTCCTCCTCATGAAACTCCGGCACTGCACCGAACTTCCCTGCCAGGTAGCTGCTGACAATATTGGATCCTGAGAAATCGCGGATATCCTTGATCTGATACAGTTCTGAGGCTCCGCTGTTGCGGTCCTTATCGACGAATGCAATCTGGTCTCTGCGAAGCGCATGAAAATTCATTACGGTGACGTCGTGCGTTGTAAAGATCAGCTGAGCGTGATTGGGGTTCGTTTTCGGATCCTGCACTCTCCGGATCAGCTCCTGCATCATTAACGGATGAATTCCAATCTCCAGTTCATCAGCAAGGAGCACGCCGCCATTCTGAAGCACACTCTCCAAATCCGGAGCGAGGGCCATGATGCGCCGTGTTCCATCGGACTCTTCCTGTAAAGACATGCTGTAATTCTTAATCTTTCCATTCGAATCCAGGCCATGGTGGTAAGTCGTAACCTTTAATTCCTGCCTGCTCAGGCTCACTTCGGAGGTATTCGGGGATGCGCTCAGCGACTGCATGAATGCAGTAATCGCCCGGCTGAGTTCCTCCGGCATATCAGGATTTTGCCTGGCCATTTCTTCCGTTGTTGCAGATGGGTCAAATCTTACATGATTCAGCTCGAACTGCATATCTTCGATGCCGACATCCGCTTCCTGGGCATACTGCTTCATGGCATTCAGGATCTGCTCATGATCCATGTTTTCTTTGATCACTTCCGGCAGATCCGTGTAATTCCTCGTGAATTTTACCTTGTTTCTGAACCAGTTCATTGCCTGAATGCATGGCTGATAATTCATCGCACAGGCAACAGAAAAATACAGCTGATTCGGGGCCACAGCTGTGCTGATCAGTTCCTTAAACTTCTTATCGGAACCTGCCGGAAAATAGAATTTCTGTCCATTTCGCTCAAATATCACGGCAGGGTAACGCCTGGGAAAATATCTCAGATACTCCTCGGTGATTCGCTCTGTTGTTGCCTTGAATCCGTAAACATACCTGACCGAATCTTCAACAAACGTGAATTCAAAGGTTGTCGGCTTATCTTCCGTGCTGTCACAAAGACGGAATGGCCTGACCGGAACCCTGGCTCCTTCATGCTGAGTCATTTGCGAATGCGTAATAAACTGCACAGCGAGCCAGAACGCTCTGATCAGATTGCTCTTTCCGCTTCCGTTTTTTCCGAGTATCGCCATCGAAGGAAGAAGCTTATACTTTCCCCAGGTTGTCAGCCCGCCCGCATCATCCTGGATTCCCCGGGCTTCCATGGACAGAATATTCATCTCCTGATAGGAACGATAATTTGAAAATCTGAATTCAATTAACATTTTTCACCGCTTCCTGTCACAGTCGCTGATGTGCTTATCTGCTGCAGAGATATACTTCTTCAGTACTCGTCCATCTTATCATATAAACAGCATATTTTGCGGACATTCTGCGCATTTTTCGTATTTCTTATTTTGAAATGGAGCCAGAAATGTTCGTCTATGGGAGCATACCGGTCGACTGCAGCCGGCTGACACTGCCCGTTTACTATAGCAGCCCGCCTGTGTCTTTCTTCACCGCAAAGGCATGGGATCCTCAGGGGAACACTGGATACGGTTGCCTTTTCGGGAATAGCTTCCCTTCTTCAGTACCTTTACGTAGAGGATCAGATCAAACATGTTCTCCACATCCTGCCCGTTCAGATTCCGGAGGCTCTTCGCCAGTGCTATTTCATGGCTCCTTGCGACCTTCGGCACTCTCTGTCTGTCCGGGCTTGAAATGACGCCATACGCCCGGGATTCTGCCTTCCAAGCCATCCATTCCTGATGGCAGCTGTCCTTCTTCAGATATTGGATCGTTCCCAGAATCTCATCATAGGCAGTGTCCAGATTCGCACCTTTCAGCTCGATAAAGTACTTCACCTCACAGTCATCGGTGATGGCCAGGAAATCACACTTCTTCTGCCCGTTACTCTCCGGAATGATCCCCCTGTCAACCGCATAGATCTGTATCCCGTCCCTGGCGGCAACGACAGGAAGGTATGCTCCGACAGCAGAGGTTTCATCGCGTATGGTATATCGATCGTTTTCCTTGAGAATCTTTGCAAACGGTAAATTGTTTTGACTCACTGCAGGTAGCCATCTTGGGTAAGCCCCCGGAAAGGAAAAAATCACCTATCCAGGAAAGCAAAATTGGCGATTCCTCAGAAGGATCATACCCACAGAGGTTATAGAATGCCTTGATCGGGCGGCTGGGAGCATCGCCGAGGGGCCCAGCCGCCTCGACGATAACTTCTGGAGACACGATCATTTTTCCTTCCAGTGCCGCGTCATTTTGCCTTCCGAAGGGGAGCTAATTCTGGGTTCCGCCTGCAGAATCTTCGGCCAGGTAACCTTACCTTCTTTTTTCTCTGCTCTGTGGCCCTGTTTGCTGCTCATTCTAACCCCTCATCAAGATCGTACAGTCTGGTGTAGATCCGGTTGATCTCATCACTGACCTCATCGATCCGTTCTGCCAGAATCTCATGGTCCTGCATCAGGTTTTCGATCTTCCCGCTCTTTCGGTTGAATCGCAGGGCATTCAACTTTTCCTCATCGAGATAACCGTATTCCCCCATCAGCTGCACAACGTCGGCTTTTCTTGTCTTTCTCAGCCTTCCCGCATAACACAGGTTATTGGTCTCCGTGAGAAGATAGGGACTGTGTGTTGTCACGATAACAGATCCGCCGGTCAGGTGCTGATACATCACAATGAAGTCCAGGATATCCTTCTGCATCGTCGGATACAGATGGGACTCCGGCTCTTCGATAATGACAAATGCCTTCTTTTTTCTAAGTATCATGTAATAGAGCTGCTGATAGATCCACAGGACTTCCTGCTGTCCGGAAGACGTATTCTCAATCGGAACCAGTTCTGTTTCCGCACCTGCCGGGATCAGATACTCCTGTCCATTCCTGATGACATATTCCCCCTGAAGGCCATCCCTGATTCTGTGAACCAGCTCATTGGCATCAAAACCTCTGTTCTGTTCCGGATATTGTTCTGCAAGATGTGAGATCCCGTCACTGTACTCCTTTTGCAGGCTCTCCATTTCCCGCATATATGATTCCAGTGCAAAATTAGGTGCATAAGGCTTGAAGCTCTGTGCTACATTTGTTATAATACAATTATAACATTTTATTTTGGGAGAACTATACCCATGGGACGCAGAGCTAAAGCACCTTATGTC
>Ga0256406_1007059_pt1 | contig 10879 bp, 14 predicted proteins | sample RumenRJG_03DNA_FD_185986 | JGI IMG/M metagenome (GOLD analysis project Ga0256406, IMG submission 185986) | Bovine rumen microbial communities from Lethbridge, Alberta, Canada - RJG_03 | ecosystem: Host-associated > Mammals > Digestive system > Stomach > Rumen | place: Canada: Alberta | collected...
TTTGGCGAATGATTCTCTTCTGCACATCCGGGAGAACAACAAGAAATAGTCTGATTACTGTAAGAACATCAAGTAGGGAGAAGAGACGCCTGTGGATCAGTTGTATCCGCGAGGTTGTCTCTTTTTTATAAGAGCCTTTTTATAAGAGCCTTCCGCCGATAGTATGTCCTTTCTGGAATCCCGAGCTCAAGGCAGGCTTTATTAAGGCTGGCACCATTGGAAACCGCCTCTTCGATCAGCTGGATAGCTTCTTCGCGGTCTGAGGCGCTGATCGCGGCGGACGATGGGTTATTAACGAATAAAGTGCAGCAATAATCTATGGCATTGTCAGATATTCTGACCCGAAATTAATGGTGCAGCTCTCCTTTCTTGCATATAATCGGGATGAAGAGGCAAGTTATATCGTTCCTATGATGCCGCTTTGAGTTCGTTAAGGCTGGGAAACAATATTTTGTTATGGGAACAAGTATTGCAGCATAAACTGCTTCCGATGATTGGATAATGGAGATCCTTTTCCAGCGGCACCTTCTTGCCATGATCCTGCATTACCAGCCCGTTCTTCAAAGGGTCGAGCGTTATATTAATCTTTACATCATTCATTTCTTTCCTTTCCGCCCGGAAACAGTTCTCCAGGCTCATTCAGATATATTCGATTTGGCTTTCCCTGCCCCTGCCGTTCCTTCTCAAGTAATCCCTTTCCCTGCAGCTCTGTCATGAGCTTTCCTGCCGTTCTGACCGAGCACCCCAGTTCTTCTGAGATCTGCCGGATTGTGAAATAAATGTATCTCCTGCCTTTTTCGTCTTCCCAGCAATACTTCTCAGCAAGGCAGGTCCGATAACGGAGAAGTCCATATAGCTGTCTCGACAATGGCGTTATCTCTCGGTATGGCTGCGCTTCGTACAATGACAAAGGAATTTGCGTAAAGCTGTTCTGTTCCGGCTTTTCCGTCCGGACACTATTCTGGAATAATTCAGATTCAGTTTTTTCCGAAAAAAATCGTATCATAATCGTATCACGACATAAAAAAGGCCCGAAACCATGTTTTTTTAACATGATTTCAAGCCTTGAAATTACTAGATTTGTTTACTTAACCTCTAAGCCACTCTAGACTCACTCGAGCTCTTCGATTGAAAAGGGGTTAGAGGTCCATAGATCCTATATCAACGCGCGAAACAGTTCGCTTCTGAACTGTTCTCTTCTGATTCATGAATTTACGGATGATTTGAATGTCATTTTATTGTCACGAGTGACAATATCATTATGCCGTGGAGTGGCGTCCATTGCAAGCTGTTTTGACCCAATCTTGGGATTTTACAAGCGTTCTATCTTTTCGTCACCGTCAGAGATATGCATCTGTAAGAACCTGCCGAAGATCAGATGCTTTTACACCGTGTATTTTTAAATTCTTAAGATCCTGATCCGTAACATTCATCTCGTCGATGAAAACGGTCATATCCCTCCTGATTTCCTCAGGAAGTTCACACCGCTCCAATACCATTTCCGATGCTATACGTATAACATCATTCCGATGCTTTTTCAGGTCCCGTGAATCTACATGAATTCCTTGCTGTATTTTCTCTCTCAGATCTAGCCATGCTTTAGCCTTGAATGGAATCAGCCAGCTCGGCCTCAGCACAGAAACGCCTCCGATAATATCACGTCCCTGAAGTAAGGCTCCGTAGTATGCATCATTCAATAGTATTGCGGAGAGACTGGAAACGCTGTCATCAATATGCACAGGTGTCAGAGAGTTATCATAATCAAGTAAATACTCTGATCTGGCAAACAACTCAATCATCAGTGGAAATCTGTCATCAAGTGGTTTATCAAATCTGTAAAACTGCGGTTCACCGCTCGATTTTGCTCTGTTCTGATATCCGCCTTCGTGAATGAAGTTCCAGAAATGCTCTCCGAATTCTTTTGTAAGAGCCTCTACGATAATTACAATATCCAGATCTCTTGTCGCACGGAAATCTGATCCAATGTCTCCGAAGGAAATATCACAAGCGGCTCCTCCAATCAGTACATATTGATCCGTAAAGTCTGAAAAATAGTCGCGGAATGTATCAAGTCCTTTTACCATACATACTTCTCCAACATTTCATCAATTGATTTGCTTATACGCGGTTCCTCCAGTTCATCATCACTTAAACCGAGCATCAATGAAAATGGATCTATTGCTTTCTTGTCTCCGAAAGGTATCTTATACCCAACTTCCTGTACGATGCACTCAGGTATATCTCCGACTCCGGACAGCTTATCCAGAGAAAAATCAATCAAAGAAAGTTCTTTTTTCGCAACTGCAATATAACGGCAGTCCGGTTCATTCAACAGAGAATAATGGGAAAGAGCCGATAGTCCTGATAGCGTGAAAAGTCGTTCTGGTTGCTCCTTAAGCGCATAAATCTTCACAATCGGATTACGGAGTATGGGTCGAATCTGCTCCCACATAGCTTTTTTATCCGTATCAGCGGTAAAATTCCTGGCACGATACTTCACATTTAGATAGGGAACATTCAGTGCTTCCAATTCGTCAAAGCTTCGTGTAATAGACATCTTGGAAACGTTCATTAATTCCGCTGCTTTCGTTACGTTTACGTTCTCCCAGTTCTGATACAGGGAGCAGAGAAGCAGCTTCTGCGTCAGAAATGATATCCTGCCGCACGGAATGGTTTTTTTCCCTTTCTGATCATCTAAAAGAATTCCAATAAAGGGTAGGTATATCTGGTGGTTCTCCCATATAAAAGGTATTCCTTCTTCCAGCAGAGTATCCCGCGTATAGTAGTTAATATTCTTAAGAAAAAGAACACATTTCTGACCGGTTAATATTTCTATCTGCCGATGTTGCTTTCTCAAGTCCACAAGAGTCATTTTTTCAAACGGTTCAGCAGCGAGTACTTTATAGCCCCCAATAATCACCCAATAAAATGTATACGTTCCCCTAAGTGCTAGTGGTAACTTATTTGCCTCTTCATAAGGAAAGATCTGAACATACTGATGAAGGATTTTTTCAATATACTCTTCCAATCTGTTACCTCTTAATGCATGGAAAGTGAAAGTTCTGGCCATTTTTAATTGTAACTTATTTTACGTTACAATTCAAATCATTTCCAATAGACTTCATCTCCACATCAATCGTAACGTAGTATTCAATCCTTCCAAAATGCCGGAAATATCGCTCGTTATTTTACAATGCTTGTAGGAGGCATGTTTCCTCTTTTCATTTCGTCTCTCACTCTTCCCACCTGTTTCAGCATCGAATACCGATTCAGGGCATTTTCCGCCTCGAAGACATTATGCTGCAGACATTCTCCTTCTTCGCCCAGTTCCCTTTTCTCTTCTTCATATTCATCCACAATGTCTTTCGGAAAAAAAACTTCGAAATGGAACGGTTTCGTATGCCCTGCCTTCACTTCTTCTTTCGCTTTGTCCAGTTTATTTATAGCGTCTTCGAGACCTTCCTGCTCGTATCCGAACCATGATGCTTCATATAAAACATCAGCCATAAGCTCAAAAAGGTGATGCTGTGTATATGGCGCGTCCGATACAAGAAAGCTCATAATTTCTTCCTGCGCTGTGAACTCATACGCGTATGGCGTAAGATCAGCATCCGCTTTTTCGAGAATATCCGACTGCAGGAACATTTCCGTTATCGGCTCGATCATCCACTCCGATTCATCCAAACCAGGATAGGAAAGCAGAATGGAAACCTCTTCAGAAACGGAAGGAGTAAGAGAAAGAAGCCGCTCAATGTATGCGTGGAAATTTCCTCTCCTATTCTCATAGTATTCTCTTATTTTCTGCATCACTTCCGGCGGTACTGACATAGCGCTGACATCTTTGAATGCCCCGTATTTACTGCAGTATGTATCATACAATTTGTCCGGATCAAGAGTCTTTAAGTATTCCTGTACTATTTTCATACACAATTTCTATATTCTCCATTTGGCGTGATAAATGGCGGGATAAATCAGTTCAGTCACCGTCCCATATGCAATCCGGCCGCATCTTGGCAAGTGCCAGAAGCTGATATAAAGGTTTTATGGCGTTTGCCGCTGTCGACCTCCAATAATCCGAATCAGGTCCTTCATACCAATCCACTGTTTCATCGCGCCATGAGTACTTGATTCCGCTCTCTATAGCTTTCAGCAGATCTTCTATGGCGTTCCCTTTTTCATCATATGCTACTTGAATTTGTCGTTTTACCGTAATCCATTCGCTGGCTTTTTTGTATTTTTCTTCCAGCTTCTCAATCATGTTGGAAAGGACCGGTATGCTGTCAGCGCCTGACAAGCCATAGATTGTTCTGATGCCATTCTCAGGATACACTTCTTCGTAATAGCGCGAGTAGTTGTATGTGACATTCAAATCAGCCTCAGTATTTAATGCCGGTGTAAATGTGTGCGTTTCAGGATGATAGTCCGCTTTGTATGTTCCTCCAATCATGAAATGTCCCGGAACCTCTGCCATCCTGCCTGTAACAGGATCATTTAAGGAAATATCGTAGCTCATAGCTGATCTCCCTGCTGTCGTTGTATCATGATTTCCGTTCAGTAATAATTATATCCATTGGATAAATTATAATTGATTCTCAGCCCAATATCAAATAGAATCAAATAGAGTATTTAAGAATTTTTCCAGAATCCAGGAGATAATGAATACATATGGCTTTCAGTCCCGAGCGGTTACAGGAAATCCGCACCAGCCTAAATATCAATAAATCAGAAGCAGCAAGAATGCTTAATCTGTCCCCTATGGGATACTGGAGATATGAAAATGGTGAGCGGATTCCTTCATACCAGATGATCTGCTTCATGGCACAGACATTTCACTGCTCTTATGAATATCTCTGCTGTGAAACAGACGATCCTTCTCCGACTGCGATCGTTGTATCCAAAAAAGACGATCCAATACTTTTCGAGATAATTAAAAGCATCTCGGATGATGAGTCCGGGATGCAAAAAAGAATGATCTCCTATTACGAAAAAATCAAAACGCTGAATGGCAAACAGCCGGAATAATTTTCGATTAGCAATTTTCCTTTATCTTCAGGCAAGTGGACGTGATCCGATTTATTACCCATGTTATCACCCATTACAGCACGAGTAGGTGGATGATAACCTCTCTTGAAGGTTATAGCCCACACCAGAACATTGCCGGGAACATGCCGAAAATTACATTATTGAATGAATAATCGTCAATAAAAAACAACAATAGCCACTCGCAAATTTCATCTCTTGCTACCAATTGCATATCACGATATCTTCCGATCCGCGCGTGGTAAAAAGCGCCCGGTGAAACGGTAAGCCACTCTCCCTGACACGTTTAACTTGCTGAGCTCAATCATTTTCACCTCAGAGAATGACAGAAGCCCTGTATTTTCAACGTTTTCCGGGTGTACTTTAACTTGCTTTTAATTTGCTCATGTAGTCTCATAGTTTGAAAAATATCCCGTTGTTGAAAATCTCACCCTGTCTGATGCATTCAGATGCTCCAAGTATCATCCTATTTGACCTTATAAGCCAAAAGATGCCAATACCGCGCCTCGTTACATGAGATACATTCCAAGCTGGGCATAACACCATACCAGATTTGCGTCTTTCTTATTCCCCAAAATTGCGAATTTAAGCATTTTGGGGATTAAGTAACCAATCAACAGCGTCAATAATACGAATTCCTTGATATTCCATTTCCGGCTGATAAGTCCTCGCAATCAGCATTCTCGGATATCCATCGTAATTTGCCCTCTTTCGGTCTTGCAAATATGCTTATGATTCACATTTTTATAAGCATATCTGCAAGACTTCCCAGTTAATAAATCCATCAAAGTAAAATGTTCCTGCCATTGACAGTCTATATCAAAAAAGGCACAGCCTCCTAAGCCATGCCTCAACGTAATTCTGTATTCTCTTTTCAAAGCTCCCTACCGGTTATACTTCTCCAGATACTCCTCAAACTTCTCGCAATTGACCAGCGGCGGGAGCATCGGAATGTGATAGACTGCACCCGCTTCATAGGCGAGTGTCTGAAACGCATACATTCCCATGCTGTACAGCTCACAGCCTTCATGCTATTATTCGAACTCGATTGTTCCCGGCGAAAATAAGGCTTTTTTGCGCTCGGCCGATCATTCAAATTCGAAAATGAGATATAGATTCTAACCCGTTTCGGTTAAATTCTATAACGTAATTTGATTTCTATTGATCTCAGCTATCCTGCCTCTACAGGATATACGAACGAATGTTATCAAAACGTTATCAGAGAATGTTATCACACCCTCTGTCATACCTTCTCCAGCGCATCATTCTTAGAGAGCAGGTATACACAATACTGGTTCATGCTGACACCTTCTTTCTTGGAATGCTGAGCAAGAGACCGGTGAAGGCTTCTCGGAATCCTCAGCTTAAACTGCCCTGAATAGTCATCCAATGAATCCGGTTCTGCTATTTCCGTACCTTCCTCCAATGCTGCCTCCAGCCATTCTTTCTTTGCATCCGCAGCATTTTCTGCAACAGATTCCATCGTTTCTCCGACGGTAATGCAGCCCGGAAGCTCCGGATAGCGGGCAACATACCCTCCTTCATCCGGATCGGGAATAATCTCAAGTCTATACGGAAGATTCATATAATAATCAATCGTTTTCATGCAATGATTCCTCCTCGACGACTTCTCGTACCATTTCCACGTATATTTTCTTAATCGGCTCATGCTTCGGGATCGTGATAGGACTTTTCCCAGCCTTGCGGAAGGTATAGTGACTGCTTCCGCTTTTGGGCGCATTCATCACATAGCCGTAACTCTCCAGCACTTTTTTCAATTCGTCAAAGCGCATATCCTTTGAAAGAGAAAGGATGCGTCCTAACAACTTATCCCATTTCGACATAATGAACTCCTGGCATCAATATAGCATGGTGTCACGTTTGGTGTCAATATCGATTTCCAACTCCGAAATCCTTTTTGAATTATAACTCCAATCTCATGAGTACAAGTTCCTGAAAGCCTGACGTGCGTGAAAGAAACCCTCTCGGATTTCTGCCATATTCGATAAACCCGGCCTTCTGATATAGCGAAATGGCCCTTTTATTGTCTGCAACAACCTCGAGCTCAAGTTGCTGATAATTGGCTGCTCGTGCACATGCGATGCATACTTTCGTCATCTTCCATCCAAGTCCAAGGCCCCAATACTTCTTATCGATACTGATGCCGAATTCTGCCCGATGCCGCGTTTTTTCTGTGCTTCCAACGGTGTTAATGCCAGCCATTCCTGCAATCTTTCGATCGATTATGGCAACGATTTCAATTTCGCGCTTGCTGTTTCTCTTTTCTTTCAAATATTGGCATTCCTGCGAAATGCTAAATCCTGGTTCATCCGGATACGTAAGCAGGTAATTGGTCTGCCCATGCGTTAATAGAAAATGATCCAATGCCGCCTGAGCATCTCTTTCCACTCCGTTTCGAATACAGCATTTCATGCCGTCTTTCAATATAAAGATTTCAAAATAGTTCAAAGTATATTTCCTTTGTAGATTTCGGCTGGCATTTTCGGAACCATTCATCCAGGAACCGCATCTGTTCCTCCGTATGAAACCAGTGCTCACCATGTTCCATCACAGTAAGACCTGCATGATGTTTTTCTGCAAAACTGCAGATGGTTACAGAAGATGTCAGGTTGTCATCTGACCCATAGAGAATCTCTGTCGGTACGGACCAGTCTATGGGATGGCTCCGCACATAGCGAAGATACTCCCATGAGAGGTCTTCGCCAATATCGGTGTGGATCACGCCTTTGATCTTCAACTCTGTCTCTGTCACATTTGCCCATTGCATCATATTGCAGATCAGCTTCTCCATATCGACGATGGGAGAGATAAAGTACGCTTTCTGAATCATGGTGCCGATCCCTGCGTACATGCTGAAAAAGGCACCGATACTGTTGGCGATCAGGATGACATGATCGTACCTGGCTGCCAGCTTTTCTACCGCGGTACGAATCTCTGCACCGGTTTCCCATGGCGTAAAGGTCTGATAATCCAGGCCGAAAACCTCACAGTCAGAAAACAGCCTTCTGTAGTGCTCACATTCCGCCGCACTGCCGCCTTTTCCGTGGATGTATAATACTGATTTCTTCATAATTATAATGTCAAAACAAGTTCGATCTCGTCTCCGTCTTCGACGCCTGTGGCAGCAAAGCCCTTTCGTTCATAAAGTGTTCTTGCAATCGGATTGTCTTTGTTGCAGGTCAGGGCAACCCGGTTAGAATCGCCGAACGGTTTCGTGCGAATATAGTCAATTACCCGATCCAGCGCTGCACTTCCGTAACCGTGTCCCTGTTTTGCGCAATCGATCATCATATGCCATATATCATATTCAGGAATATCATAGTCATAGATCACCATGACATACCCGACCATTTCATCCTCATCATAGATTCCAAATGGCTGACACTGATTTCGATACACATATGCCTGCGCCAGACTGCGAACCGGATTGGAAACAAATTTTGCCTGACCTTCTGCCAATTGCAGCTGAAATGCGTCAAGAAAATTATGTTCGTCTATTTTTTGTAGCTGAATCATTATTTCAAACCTCTTTCTTCGCTTATAGCGCAGCAAGCCGTGCTGTTTCTGCTCTCTGAAGCCACGCGTAATTACAGATGCACAAAATGACATTTGCCCCTATGAAGCAGGCCATATATCTTGTAAACCCCAGCACCCATCCGGGCAGGAGCAGGAAACCGGCGAACAGCAAAACCGTGTAACCAATGCCGACAAACAGAGTAATCATGACAGGAGCGCTCTGCTTAATGGGCATGATTTCATTCGTCCAGGACAGGATGGACATCTTTAAGCCAAGAATCAGTCCAAACAGCGCCATCAGCAACGCATAAGACCCGGAGAACAGAATCACGATCAGGAGTTGCATCACCGGCATGGGATAGACGATCGCCATACAAATCATACACAGGAACAGCGGCGGTATCGTCAGTATCAGCTGCATCCGCAGTTTTGCCTGCAGAACTTTCCACGGCTCCACCGGGAGGGATTTTATCTGCCACAGACTTTTCCCCTCCAGAGATACAGAGGGAGCCGCCATCAGATTCATGGATGCGAGGGCACAGAGCATTACGCACAGTAGTACCGGAACACTGCCTGAAGTTTCTGCAAACATGGCATTCAACACGAGGAACAAATTTCTGCCCTTCCACAGAATGACGATAGCACACAGAGGCATGAGGAAAGTCCCCAGACCACAATTGAGCATATAGCTTGGCCTTGCAGAAAAATGCACCAGTTCCCGATTGAGGAGCGCCGTTTCGATTCCACGCTGGCGAAATACTTTTTCCCGATACTCCTTGTATGCCGTCTTTCCGGTAGATGTGGCAAGGCGCAGGAAACTTTTCGACAAGAGTACCCACATGAAACCAAACAGCGCACTCACCACTGCCGTGACGATCAGCGAAGCCCTGAAGCTTCCCGTCCCGACACTGCCGAACAGATACACAGGATATGCACTTGCTTTGATCTTCCCACCATAGAATGCGGCATTGGCCAGCAAATCTTCGATCATGCTCTGCGCCTTGAAATAAACAAAGTAGTAGATGCCGATAAATGCCAGGGATGCCAGCACGACGATAAAACTTTTACGTTTCAGCTTCTGGCTGAGTTTTGCCACCATCCAGCCCAGGACACAGGAGAGCGTCAGCACAAACACAGAGATTAATGCCGTGAGCAATATTCCGCCCAGCACCGTGGGCAATGTCGTGCCTGCAGTCGTCCAATAGACGATCACTGCGGGCAGGATCACAACCGCGGAGTACATCAGTCCCATCAGGTAGACGCTGAACAATCTGGATGCCACCAGTACAGAAACCGGGATCGGCAGCGCCAGCAGCAGATCATTGTCTTTCGGAAGGTACAGCCCCGCATAAGTGTTAAATATGCTGCCGAAGGCACCCAGCAGGATTGCAATACCTCCCATAATCGCGAAATAGAGCCATTCCAGATTTACCGATGTCAGGGGAGCGCATAATTTGACAGAGAGAAATGTAAAGATCCCGCCCAGCAGACCGACAATCAGAAGCGCAAACAGAACAAAATACAGGATCGTGGCCGTCTTTGATCTCGCTTTGTTCTTCTTTGCATCGTAGAAGTAGGGGCTGAAAATCTCGAATAGCTGCTTTTTCAGAAGAAGTTTCAGCATGATTCTCCCTCCATTTCCAGGAAGACATTCTCCAGCGAATCATCCCCTTTGACCTCCTCCATTGTTCCGGAGTGGATCAACCTTCCGCTCTTGATGATTGCTACCTTATCGCAGAGCTTCTCTGCCACCTCCAGGACATGCGTGGAGAAGAAAATTGCACCGCCTTCACTGCAGACCTCCTGCATCATTTCTTTGAGCAGGTGAGACGCCTTGGGATCAAGACCGACAAATGGCTCGTCCATGAGGATCAGCTTCGGTTGGTGCATCCATGCAGAGATGATTGCCAGCTTCTGCTTCATGCCATGAGAATAGGCGGCTATGGGCTGTGCCAGATCGTCCGTCAGTTCAAACACTTCAGAATATTTCCGGATGCGCATCCTCCGATCCGTGGCGCTCACCCCGAAAATATCCGCAATAAAGTTCAGATACTGGATACCCGTCATATAATCGTACAGATCGGGATTATCGGGGAGATAGGCGAAGATGCGCTTGCACTCTATAGGCTCCGTCCGGATGGACTTGCCGTCGATATAGATTTCGCCGGCATCAAACTGCTGGATTCCAGCCACGGACTTCATCGTTGTCGTTTTGCCCGCACCGTTGTGACCGATGAAGCCATAAATCTCGCCAGGCGCGATATGCAGATTCAGGTCATCGACCGCTTTTTTTCGCCGTATG
>Ga0256406_1007060_pt1 | contig 10878 bp, 6 predicted proteins | sample RumenRJG_03DNA_FD_185986 | JGI IMG/M metagenome (GOLD analysis project Ga0256406, IMG submission 185986) | Bovine rumen microbial communities from Lethbridge, Alberta, Canada - RJG_03 | ecosystem: Host-associated > Mammals > Digestive system > Stomach > Rumen | place: Canada: Alberta | collected...
CTTATTCAAACTTGTGGCAGACATGGCGCCAGGGGAGGATTTCATAGAAAAACTTATTGCTGAGAATGACTAACCTTAGTCATTCCGATTAATCATGCCCAAAAGACTGAGTAGTTACAGGATTTTAGGACAAATTTAGTTCAAGATAAGTGATTTACGTTCCAAATGAATTTCTACCTTTGCAGGCTGAATTGAAAAGGTATGCACCGCTAAGAAGCGATTCTTAGCTCAGGATAGACAAACATTCAATACATAATAAAGTCAAACTAATGAACAAGTTTTACTCGAGACTGCTCATCTTGATGGCACTGGTCGGCATTATCCCCCCCCCGTTGCTGCAAATGAGACAGTTGCCGCTGTAAACGCAACGACAACCCAAACGGCGGATTCTCGCCCCATGTATCAGGACACAGATCCTACTGGCTCGAACTACCTTTCACGCCACCGCGCCTTAGTAGGTTCGCATTGTATGGTAAACCGTCTCAGCCCTTCCTTGGCTAAGGTGATTTCCGTAAATTCACATTTTCAGTATCTGGTCGATACGGACCTTACCAATTGCGTCTCCATGACCAACGTCGTGGATGCAGCTGTTGGCGTGGAGCCCTCTATCACCGTGCGCGATATGGCACATTGCTATGCTGCAGGAACCACGGCGGGTTTCGTGGTGCAGATTGGTCAGAAAGAGTTGGTAAATCTTAAAGTGGTAGGTCTTCCCTTTAAGATATTCTTTTATTATAAAGGGAACCTCCAGGAGTCTATGGACTGTCAACAGGTAAAAGGTTCCGGCTCTCTTCTTTCCTTAAATGTCATCAATGTGTCTGGTAACAATGCAACCTTTGAGGTGACGGCCACAAGCACAAAGCCCTTCGACGAAATAGGAATCTGCGCAGTAGCAGGTATCTCTGCAAGTGTACTCAATACTACCTCTCTTTATTACGCTTTTGTAGGAAAGAACGGCAAATATTACCTCACAAGTTCTGCTTACAAGTCATCAGATACCAATGCACTCAACGGCTATCTCTATGGTTCTGAGCATGATACCTCTACGGGTGGTATAGGTGCTTTCAAGAAAGCTACTGGTTTTGGCAGTAACATAACTTTGGGGCAATGGCCTGCAGGCTGGCCACACAAGCACGTAGCCATGATCAATGATGAACCGAGCAAAGATAATGATGCGATCGTTCTTAGCGGCGAACGTGATGTTTTTGCCTTAACTGCAGATGGCTCAATGCCTTTCAAAGCGGGCATGAGAGCAGGTGTTGAGATTAAGAAGCTTGAACTACTGAAAGCTCTGACGGTCTCCGGCGTTCATTTGTATCAATATCGTCCCAATGGTTCAACTGATAACAGTAACGACGAGAAAAAAGGCCATGACAATACATGGGTCGACGTAACACCGGAAGACTCTAAAAACTTCCAATTCCTGAGTGTCAATCTTGGGTTTAGCAAACAAGAGATGTCTGTTACAGCAACCCAGGATTTCAACGCTATTGGCATCAAAAACGTTGGTATCGACCTCGGTGTTATCACCGCCTATCGTGCTTTCGTCGAGCTTCCTCCCGAGGTAATCGACGACGACGAGCCTTTGAACATCTCTGCCGACCGCAGCCTTTGCGACGAGAAGCAGCAAGTGACTCTGCACAGCGATGTTCCCGTGAAGTGGACTTGCAGCGATGCTCATGGAAGCTCACTCACTTTCTCCACCACTAACTATGCCACAGAATGCACGGTGAGCGGCATCACGCGCGCCGGCAACTACGTCTTCACAGCTACAGCTAAAGACGGGCGTACCGCTACAACCAAGGTGACGAACGGTATCAGCCGTGTGTACGACTTAGGCATGAAGCCTTGGGTGAACAACTTCACGGAGAAAGACGAGAAAGGACATCTGATACACTACACCTCCAACATGACGGAGTATAGAAAGAAATATAAGATCGTTAGCGGCGACCTTATTCCCTTAGCTGGCACGAAGGATACGGCCAATATTGTCACTCCTTCGCTCGACGACCATGCCACCTACATTGGCGGATTACAAGTCGGTAATGACCGAATGATTGCCGGTGTATATCGCGACCACCCCGTCACAATTACCGAGCCTACGATAGTTGGCTTCGTAATAAGACCGAGATGGAAAGGTATCGATGTTGGACTGCTTAACGGACTGGAAGTAAAGGTCTACAATGCCGGAAGCGACATTACAGGCAACAACACGGTGAAGGCTAATAACAACTTCAAAGTGCTGTCTGCAACTGTCATTGGTGGTGAATCTTCAGCTAACACTGAGTACACGCTGGAGATCGATGCCAGTAAGTCCAATCCAGTTACCTTCGACGCCATCACTTTTTGGGACAAAGGTCTGCTGAATCTCGACATTTCGGGTATCGACATCATTGATGCCTTCACAGAAACTGCTGCTGACGCAACAGACTATCAGAAGAGACTTGATGAAAGTGGAGAGATGGTGTCGCACTATACCACGGGTGCACGCATCGACGAGAGCCTCATGAATGGTGGTAGTGCCGTGGATGTAGCACAGACTTGCAACAATCTTACCAGCATCATTGATGGTCAGGTAGACACCTACATGGACTACGTTGCTCCTGTGTCCGTTGCCAGTTTCGTGCCTATTCCAATCAAGTTGGGAAGGAGATATGATGCAGGCCATCAGATTACGCTCATCTATTCAACAGATAAGAGTCTCAATGTGAAGGTCGGCAAAGCTATCAACATCGTGACCTATCTGAATGGCAATAAGGAGCCGCAGGAGACAAAGGCAAACTTCGATATCGTGAAAGCTGACGTCATTGGCGGTAGCGACAAGAGCGAGATTGTTTGGACTCCGACGAAGGATTTCGATGAGATTTCCATCCATTTGGCTGGCGTAGCTGATGTGGTCGGCAATCTGCGGATTTATGGCATCCGCATCGAGAACGATGCCGACCAAGACGGTATTCCCGACAATGAGGACGACCAAAGCTGCGACAACCCGTTCCTTATTGATGAAAACGAGACAAAAGAATCGCTTGTGAAGGACCACGACTACGTGAATGGCCGCATGAACCTGCGCCGCTACATGAACCCCGAGCGCAAAGACAAAACGACGGGCAAACCCTCGCAGTGGTTCAACATCTGTCTGCCGGTGAACCTGAGTTTCAACCAGTTTGTCAGTACCTTTGGCAACAATGCAGAGCTGGCTAAACCAGACAACTTCAAGGAGAAATACCCGAAGTATCTGCACTTCAGCATCCCCTATGTGTATGGCAACAACACCTTGCTTGAAGCTGGTGTGCCCTATATCATTAAGATAGACACCTTGAATCTTGTGGATGTGGACAAAGCCTTAAGCGATGAGCTGACAAACAACGACGCATCGGCTCAAACACAAGTATACAAGGTGCAAGGCGTAGACTTCCCGATGGCTGAATCCGGGCGAGAGATTAAAACCATCTTATGCCAACAACAAAACAAAACGACCAAGGCAGGCAATGTAACGTGGCAAGGTGGATACTACAAGGACCAACATATTGATAAAGATTTCTATATGTTTAACCAAGGAGTGTTAAGCTATATCGCTGCCGACGTCGACAAAGTGCTCGGCTTAAGAAGCTGGATGCGAGAAACCGACGGTACGCATGAGGCCAAATTCTCCGGCATGAACATCAATGGCACCCTCTTTGGCGACACCACCACGGGTATCAACCAGGTGAACGCCGGAGAAAAGGACAACCGCATGTTTAACCTTCAGGGCATGAGAGTGGACAATGAAGACGGCAAGCTGCCGGAAGGCATCTACATCATCAATGGTAAAAAGGTAATCATTAATTAAGCAAGAGATGAAAAGAAAATATATCAGCCCCATTGTCTACTGCACGGAAATGGAAGAAAACCTATTGAAAACCAATTGGTCGGGGGGCAACGTACAAACTCAGGGGGGCAATGAGCCTATCAAGGTTAACAACAATCCATTCACACCCGAGGATGGAGGCCAAAGCCTTGGCGCAAAGTCAGACGACTTCTCGCTTTGGGACGACTAAAGAAATTCAGACTCTATAACGATTCAGGCGAAGCCATCCACGGATGACTTCGCCTGATTTTTTTCATCTTGCCTGAGGCAAAACTGACTGATTAGTTGCGCCTATTTAAAAAGGTATTCTGCTATCTGCACAGCATTGAGCGCGGCCCCCTTGCGTATTTGGTCGCCCGTGAGCCAAAGCGTGCAACTGTTGTCGTCGGCCAAATCCTTGCGCACGCGTCCCACGAAGACATCATCCTTACCGGCACTCTCCAAAGGCATGGGGTAGACATAATGCTGCGGGTCGTCCTCCAACGTCACACCCGGAGCCTTGCTCAGGGCCTCACGGATTTCATCGACGCTGAGCGGCCGTTCCGTCTCAAACCACACACTCTCGGAGTGAGAGCGAAGGGAGCTGACGCGCACGCAAGTGGCACTCACCCTCACATCGCTGTGCATGATTTTGCGCGTCTCGTTGAACATCTTCATCTCTTCCTTCGTGTAGTCGTTGGGCGTCATCTTGTCAATCTGTGGAATGACATTGTAAGCCAACTGATGGGGGAACTTGCTGATGGTCTTCACCTCACCCTCTTCCACCATCTCACGGTACTGCTGTTCCAGTTCCTTCATGGCCGCAGCTCCAGCACCACTGGCACTCTGATAGCTTGCGACATGCACCTTACGGATGTGGCTCAGCTTCTCAATGGGATTGAGCACCACAACCATCATGATGGTGGTGCAGTTAGGATTGGCTATGATGCCCTTCGGACGGCGGAGAGCATCCTCGGCATTAATCTCGGGCACCACGAGAGGCACATCGGGGTCCATGCGCCACTGGCTGGAATTATCAATCATCACTGTGCCGTACTTGGTAATGGTCTCAGCAAACTCAGCCGAGGTACCGCCCCCGGCCGAGACGAAGGCGACATCAATGCCACGGAAGTCATCATTGTGCTGCAGCAACTTCACCTCGTAGTCCTTGCCTTTGAAGTTATACTTGCGGCCGGCACTGCGCGTGGAGCCAAACAGCACCAAATCATCGACTGGGAAGTTGCGCTCTGCAAGAATGCGAAGGAACTCCTGACCTACAGCGCCGCTGGCGCCAACGATAGCTACTCTCATAAATATATCCTTTCTTTAATGTTGTCAGACTGTTATCACATGCAAAAGTAATAATTTTCAAGTAACTACACGGCAGAACGGGTGCAAAATAAACATCACGCCCCCAAAAAGTCCTGTCCTGCTATCTGCGTCCGCTTCTTTCGTCAGTCATGCGAGGCCCCGGCTCCTTGAAGGATGAGCAGACGGAGCTTCCACAACTGCCGACTCGAAGAGAGAACGGCAAACGCGCTATTCTTCTACCCAAAAAGACAACTTGTTTGCAATAAAAACGAAGCCGGGGAGCAGGGTATCGGCAAAAAACACTAACTTTGCAAAAAAGTTGGCATCATGCTTAACCTCTCACACTACTTCCCTATCACCAACCCTACGCTGGTGTTCCTGGTCGTGCTGCTGGTCATCCTGTTTGCCCCCATCATCATGGGCAAGCTGCGCATACCTCACATCATCGGCATGGTGCTGGCCGGAGTTCTGTTAGGTCCCTACGGGCTCGACATTCTGGTGCGCGACAACTCCTTCGAACTCTTTGGCCGCGTGGGACTCTACTACATCATGTTCCTCGCCGCTTTGGAGATGGACATGGAGGGCTTCAGGCGAAGGCGGAAGCGCATGTTGTTTTTCGGTGTGCTCACCTTTCTCATTCCCTTCACGCTGACCTACATCGTGGGCATTGTGGCTCTGCGCTATTCCATGATGGCGGCCCTCGTGTTAGGCTGCATCATGTCGTCGAACACGCTCATCGCCTACCCTATCGTGGGACGCTACGGTCTGCAACGCAAGCCCAGCGTACAGCTCAGCGTGGGTGCCACCATGATTTCGCTGCTGCTCGCCCTCGTGATGCTCGCTGCCGTGACGTCGAACTACGGGGACTCTAACGGGTGGCTGTTCTGGCTGCTGTTTGTCACGAAGTTCATAGGCTACTGTGGCCTCTCCATCTGGCTCATCCCCAAGCTGACACGCTGGTTTCTGCGCCGCTACAGCGATGCCGTGATGCAGTTCATCTTCGTGCTCGCCATGATGTTCCTGAGCGCTTCGCTCAGCGAGGCCATCGGCATGGAGGGCATCTTCGGGGCCTTCCTCGCAGGACTCATCCTGAACCGATACATTCCGCCCGTCTCGCCACTGATGAACCGCATTGAGTTCACCGGTAATGCTCTCTTCATCCCCTATTTCCTCATCGGTGTGGGTATGCTCATCGACCTGAGACTGCTCACTGCCGGCGGAGGTGTCATTGCAGTGGTGGTGTGGCTCGTCGTAATAGGCACCCTGGCCAAAGCTCTCGCAGCCTACATCTCAGGTCTGGCTTTCAGACTCCCGCTGTCGTCGGGCAACATGATGTTTGGCCTCACCTCTGCTCACGCTGCCGGTGCTATCGCCATGGCCATGGTGGGCATGAAGACGGAAGTGTCGCCGGGGCACTATCTTGTCGACGGCGACATGCTCAACGGGGTGGTTATCATGATACTCTTCACCTGCATCATCTCCACACTGGTCACTGAGCACGCTGCCCAGCAGATAACGCTGCGCGACCGCGACCTGCCTATGGAAGAAGAGAAAGGAGCCAACACCGAGCGCATTCTCATCCCTGTGAAGTACCCTGAATACGCCGACCGGCTGGTGAATCTGGCCATGCTCATGCGCGACCCCCGACGCGGTGAAGCTCTCATCGGTCTCAACGTGGTCTACGACGACGAGCATATGCAGGCCAACCAGGCACGTGGCCAACGGCTACTCGAACAGGTGACACGCTACGCGTCGGCAGCCGACGTGAAGATGCTCACGCAGGTGAGGGTGGCGGCCAATATTGCCAATGGCATCAAGCACGCATTCAAGGAGTTCCAGGCCAGTGAGATTATCATAGGCATGCACATGCACTTCAACGTGTCGAACAAATTCTGGGGAGAATTCCATCAGAGTCTCTTCAACGGACTGAACCGACAAATCATTATGGCCCGTCTCATGCAGCCTTTGAATACGCTCCGCCGCATCATCGTGGCAGTGCCCTCACGCGCCCAGTTCGAGCCCGGTTTCTACAGATGGCTTGAAAGATTGGCACGTCTGGCTGCCAACCTGGAATGCAGAATACAGTTCTACGCCCGCCAGGACACGCTCGCCCTCATCAACGAATACCTGACGAACAATCACAACGACGTGCGCGCCGAATACCTCGTGATGGAACACTGGAACGGTCTGCCCAGACTGGCCTCACACATAGCAGGCGACCATATGCTCGTGGTGGTGACAGCGCGCAAAGGTACTGTCTCTTACAAGGACGCGCAGGAGCGGCTGCCCGAGGAAATAACAAAGTACTTCAGCGGCAAGAATCTTATGATAATCTTCCCCGACCAGTACGGCGACGCCATGGACACCATGACCTTCGCCCAGCCGCAGCACACAGAGGAGCAGTCGTTCTACAAGTCGCTTGGCGACTGGCTGCACAACCTGCCGCTACGGGCACGCAGAAGCGCAGAGAGGCTCAAGGGAGCAAAAAGAAAACGACAATTAGACAATAAAAAACAATGATAGACATTAAGGGAATAACCAAATCATTCGGCTCCCTACAGGTACTCAAAGGCATCGACCTGCACATTGACAAGGGCGAAATCGTGAGCATCGTGGGAGCCAGCGGCGCCGGCAAGACGACACTGCTGCAAATCATCGGCACACTCGACAAGCCCGACAAGGGCACAGTCTGCATCGATGGCGTCGACGTTGGAAAGCTCTCCTCACGCAAACTCAGTGACTTTCGCAACCAACACATCGGTTTCGTTTTCCAATTCCATCAGCTTCTGCCAGAGTTTACGGCCTTGGAGAACGTCATGATTCCCGCCTTCATAGCTGGTTCCAACCGCGAGGAGGCTACGAAGAGGGCTATGGAACTTCTCGGCTTCATGGGACTCGCAGACAGAGCCGGACATAAGCCCGCAGAACTGTCGGGCGGCGAGAAGCAACGTGTGGCTGTAGCAAGAGCTTTAGTCAACAATCCTGACGTTATACTCGCTGACGAACCATCAGGAAGTCTTGACAGCAAGAACAAAGCGGAACTCCATCAGCTCTTCTTTGACCTGCGCGACAAATTCGGACAGACCTTTGTCATAGTGACCCACGACGAAAGTCTGGCCAAGCTCACTGACAGAACCATACACATGAAGGACGGGCAACTGGAAGGAGAGGAAAAGAAGGACAACGACAACTTAACAACCGTAATATGAACAAAGACATCAAGTTAGGCGACTACAACTCGCTCAAGATGATAGAAGAGGCCCGCCGTCCCGACCCTCACGCCTACGGTGGTGAGGAAGTGTTCGGAATCTTCTTGGACGGTGGACGCGAAGGCAAGATTCTCATGCCGAAGAAATATGTGCCCAAAGGTGTCAAAGTGGGCGACAGCGTCGACTGTTTTGTCTACCTCGACCAAGAGGAACGTCTCGTGGCCACCACGGAGAAGCCATTGGCCAAGGTAGGTGATTTCGCCTATTTGAAATGCTCTTGGGTGAACGAGTACGGCGCTTTCCTTAACTGGGGACTCATGAAAGACGTGTTCTGCCCCTTCCACGAACAAAAGATGCGTATGCAGGTGGGACGAGGCTACATCGTCTACATCTATATAGATGAGGACAGCTACCGCATCGTGGCCACAGCTAAAATTGACCGGTTCCTGAAAGAGAATGAGGAAGAAACCGCACAACTGAAACACGGCGAAGAAGTAGACTTGCTGGTATGGCAGAAGACAGACCTTGGCTTTAAAGTCATCATCAACAACAAACTGCCCGGCCTCGTCTACGAAAACCAAGTATTCCGCGGACTTCACACCGGTGACAGGGTAAAGGGCTACATCGCAAACGTAAGGACCGACGGCAAGGTCGATGTCACCCTTCAGCCCACAGGACGTCAACAGACCGAAGCCTTCAGTACTAAACTTCTCGACTATCTGAAAGCTCACGGCGGTCAGTGCCCCTTTGGTGACAAGAGCAATGCTGAAGATATCAAAAGGGAGTTCGAGGTAAGCAAGAAAACATTCAAGAAGGCTATCGGCGAACTCTACAGAAAGCGTCTCATAACGCTAACCGATAACGGGATTGCCCTCACTGTCAACAGCTAAATCAAGTTTAGCAAATGTAAACGTCCGCCACTTTCCTGCCAATCGTCCAACCCTACAGTTAGCCTTCGCTGTCGAGCCTTCCCCGCCAGAGATATTTACGCGTCTCATGTACCAGCACTCCACTCAATCCCAAGAGAGAGACAAGGTTGGGAATGGCCATAAAGGCATTCATGCAGTCGGAAATATTCCACACAAGCTCCAGGCCCGTGATGCTGCCCACGAAAACAGCCACGATGTAGATCACCCTGTAAGCAAGCATCCAGCGCCTGCCTTTGAGGTACTCGATGGCTCGCTCTCCATAGTAGCTCCAACCCAAAATGGTGCTGAAGGCGAAAGTAAGCAGACCGAACGAAAGCAGAGGTTTGCCCACATAGGGTATCTTACTGAATGCAGCCTTCGTGAGTCCCGCACCGTCGTGCCAGGAGATGTCGGGATAGGCGATAATGCTGCTCACGATGACCAGACCGGTGAGCGCGCAGATGACAACAGTATCCCAAAACGTACCCGTCGACGAAACCAGAGCCTGACGAACGGGATTGCGCGTCTGTGCGGCAGCAGCTACAATGGGAGCCGACCCTAACCCGGATTCATTAGAGAACAATCCACGGGCGATGCCGAATCGTGCGGCCATCATCACAGTGGTGCCGGCAAAGCCTCCACCAGCCGCTTGAGGCGTGAAGGCCGACGCACAGATAAGTTTCAGAGCCGACCATACATAAGCACCGTTGCAAATGAGGATGTACACACAGCCTAAGGCATAGAACACTGCCATGAAAGGCACCAGCATGCCACACACCCTCGCAATGCTCTTCACGCCCCCGAGAAGCACCGCCCCCACAAGGAGGGTAAGGATGATTCCGGTCAGTGTAGGCGCTATACCATAGGTCTCATGGGCCAGTGTGGCGATGGCATTGGCTTGAACAGTGTTGCCTATGCCAAAAGACGCACAGGCCGTGAACACTGCAAAGAGTACGGCCAGCCACTTCCACCCCAACCCTTTCTCCAAAGCATACATGGGACCGCCAAGCATGTGACCGTCGGGCATATGCTGACGATACTTGATGGCCAACAGTCCCTCACTGTACTTCGTGGCAATGCCGAAAACACCGGTGAGCCAGCACCACAATACAGCTCCGGGACCACCAAGCGATATGGCCGTAGCCACGCCTATAATGTTGCCCGTACCAATGGTTGCCGCAAGGGCCGTGGCCAATGCACCGAACTGGGACACATCGCCGTTTGCATCCTTGTCACGACTGACCGACAAACGAATGGCGGTGAATATCTTACGTTGCGGAAAACGAAGCCGCACCGTGAGGAAAAGATGAGTTCCGAGGAGCATCACTATCATGGGGAATCCCCAGATGAAATTGCTCAACTGCTGAAAAAAGCTTCCTAATGACTCGATCAACATTATTACTACGTTTCTTGTTTTGTCGCTAAGGAGGGTTGTCACATCCTGTAAGAAAGCCAGCAACGGCTCAACCACAATGACGCACAAAGCGGCCATACATATACAATACAATTGCAAAGGTAGTAAAATAGTTTCAATATGCCACACGAACGCAAATAATAGTTTTCTTTTTGTTCACACACGCTCTACAACAAGCCATCATGTCAGCCAGGCAAACAGTCAAAGTAG
>Ga0256406_1007061_pt1 | contig 10878 bp, 8 predicted proteins | sample RumenRJG_03DNA_FD_185986 | JGI IMG/M metagenome (GOLD analysis project Ga0256406, IMG submission 185986) | Bovine rumen microbial communities from Lethbridge, Alberta, Canada - RJG_03 | ecosystem: Host-associated > Mammals > Digestive system > Stomach > Rumen | place: Canada: Alberta | collected...
CTTATCATCCGGGAAAACATCAAGGGCGCACTGCCCAAGGTGACACCTGTGACAACAGCCAAGGAGATATTGGAGGCGAGGAAAATAGTCAACGAGGTCTATATCGACGAGAAGATAGAGCAATACATTGCCGACATTGTTTTCGCCACACGCTATCCCGACCGCTATGGTCTGCCAGAGCTGAAGGATATGATAACCTATGGCGGAAGCCCGCGCGCGAGCATCAATCTCGCTAAGGCTGCCCGCGCCTACGCTTTCATCAAACATCGTGGCTACGTGGTGCCCGAAGATGTCAGGGCTGTAGCCCACGACGTGCTCCGCCACCGCATAGGACTCAGCTACGAGGCCGAAGCAAGCAACGTGACGAGCGAGGAAATCGTAAGCAAGATTATCAATAAGATTGAAGTGCCCTAAAAGCAACACTGGACCAGTGGCAGAAAGCCTCAGACACTCCTCCAAAGGCATAAAACCTCAAGCGCAGCTGAAAATGGAAGCCGGAACAAAAACTGACAAGCATGCACCGGCAATTGATTAATTTGTAACTCGTTGAATGGATACTCAGGAAATACTTAAGAAGGTCAGGAAGATAGAGATTAAGACACGCGGTCTTAGCCAGAACATCTTTGCCGGACAATACCATTCCGCTTTTAAGGGGCGGGGTATGGCCTTCTCCGAGGTTAGGGAATACCAGTTCGGCGACGACGTGCGTGACATCGACTGGAATGTGACGGCCCGCTTCCACCATCCCTATGTGAAGGTGTTCGAGGAAGAACGTGAGCTGACAGTGATGTTGCTCATCGATGTCTCCGGATCGCTCGACTTCGGCACAAGGCGACAGCTCAAGCGCGACCTCGCCACGGAGATTGCTGCCACACTCGCCTTCAGTGCCATCCAGAACAACGATAAGATTGGAGTTATCTTCTTCTCCGACCGTATAGAGAAGTATATTCCGCCCAAAAAAGGAAGAAAGCACATCCTCTATATTATACGCGAGATGCTCGACTTCCATGCTGAGAGCCGAAACACGGATGTGGCCGGAGCCGTAGAATATCTTACAAGGGTGATGAGGCGACACTGCACGGCTTTCGTCATCAGCGACTTCTTCGACCCTTCGCTATCAGCCCTGAGTGACCATTCGGAGGCCTTCAGGCACACACTGACCATAGCCAACAACAAACACGACGTTGTGGCCATACAAGTCTATGACCCATTGGCCCGTATGCTTCCCAACGTAGGACTGATGAGGGTGTGCGATGCCGAGACGGGGCATGAGATGCTCATTGACACGAGCTCGGAGAAATTGAGGCAGGCTCACACAAGGTATTTTCTCCAGCGGCAGAACAACCTCAAGCAAGCCCTGGCCAAGAGTCGTATCGACTGGATTAGCGTGGCTACAAACGAGGACTACACAAAAGCCCTAATCATGCTGTTCAGGCAGAGAGCAGGTAAAAGACGCTAAAAGAACTTTAAGTGACTAATAAAAAAAGATAGCAGACGTTTTGAGAACGCATTTTTCATATTTGGTCATGCTGGTTGCCATGCTGGTAGTAAGCCTCGGAGCAACCGGACAGGTGAGGGTGGAGCAGAAAGTGGACTCCATCGGCATCCTGATAGGGCAGCAGGCACATCTGACAGTGACGGTGACAGCCCCCGAGGGAGCACGCGTGGTGTTCCCATCCTTCCGCCGCGCACAGCCCATCACGCCTGGAGTGGAAGTGCTCGGAGCCGCCGAAACGCAAAGCACGGATATCGGCAATGGCCAGATGCAATGGCAGAAGGCCTACACCATTACCTCTTTCGATGAACATCTCTATGCCATTCCAGGACAGAAGGTGAAGGTAAACGGGAAGACGTACTCCGGCAATACAGTAGCCCTGAAGGTCATCACTATGGATGTCGACACACTGCATCCCAATCAGTTCTTTCCGCCTAAGGACGTACAGGACAATCCTTTCATGTGGAGCGAATGGAGCCCCGTGTTCTGGCTTAGCCTGCTCATGGTGCTGCTCTTCGTAACTTCAGCCTATCTCTTCATTCGACTGAAACAGAACAAGCCCATCATCACGCACATACGCATAGTGCGCCATATCCCGCCCCATCAGAAAGCTCTCGGCGAAATAGCCCGACTGAAAGCCGAACATATGACTACCTCTGAAGACCAAAAGGCCTACTACACCCAACTGACCGATACGCTCAGGGAGTATATCAAGGCACGCTTCGGTTTTAACGCTATGGAGATGACAAGTTCTGAAATCATCTATCAGCTCCAGCAAACGGGTGACAAAAAGATGATAGATGAGCTGAAGGAACTCTTCGAGACTGCCGACCTGGTGAAATTTGCCAAATACTCAACGCTCATCAACGAAAACGATCTGAACCTCGTCAATGCTGTCAACTTCATCGACAGCACCAAGACCGACGCCAAGGAGACAGAGGAGAGGGTCGTGCCTAAGCTCAGTGAGAACGACGAAAAAACTAGGAAGAGCCGCATCACCATCAAGTCACTGCTCTATGTCACACTGACAGCCGTGGCCGTGCTGCTCATCTATATATTATATAAGGTATATGAGCTGCTCATGTAGCAGCTTGGTGTGAACATCTCCAAAGTTGCAGGTTTGCCACTGCGCACAAGGAGAATATAACAGAAGAAGAAATTGGAATTCGTAAATAAGGAGTACTTCCTGCTACTCATCCTTCTCATACCATACGTACTATGGTATTTCCTCTATAGGAAGAAGAGTGAGCCAACCATGCAAATGAGCGACACTCGCGCCTACGAGTTCGCTCCCAAAAGCTGGCGTATGCGCATCATGCATCTGCCGATGGCACTCAGGTGCCTGACGTTTGTCATGATCGTATGCGTACTGGCCCGGCCTCAGACCCACAACGCCTGGGACAAAAAGCAAGTCGAAGGCATAGACATCATGCTGGCCATGGATGTCTCAACATCCATGCTTGCCGAGGACCTGCGACCCAACCGCATGGAAGCAGCCAAGAATGTAGCAGCCGAATTTATCTCCGGCAGACCTGACGATAACATCGGTTTGACTATTTTTGCAGGTGAGGCTTTCACGCAGTGCCCTATGACCACCGACCATACGAGCCTGCTGAACCTTCTGCAAAGTGTCAGAACCGACATCGCTGCACGTGGACTTATCAGCGACGGTACCGCCATAGGAATGGGACTTGCCAACGCAGTCTCCAGACTGAAGGACTCCAAGGCGAAGAGCAAGGTGGTGATTCTGCTCACCGACGGAAGCAATAACATGGGGGACATCTCGCCAATGACGGCAGCACAGATTGCGAAGAGTCTCGGCATCAGAGTCTACACTATCGGTATCGGTACCAACAAGGTGGCACGCTTCCCCATTCCAGTGGGAGGCACTGTTCAGTACATCAGTCTGCAGGCTGACATCGATACAAAGACGCTCAGCGACATTGCAGCAGAAACCGACGGTAACTTCTACAGAGCCACCAACAACCAAGAACTGAAGAACATCTACAAGGACATCGACAAGCTGGAAAAAACGAAGATGGACGTAAAGAAGTTCTCCAAGCGCTACGAGGCCTATCAGCCCTTCGCTCTGGTAGCTGTGCTCAGCCTCCTGCTCGAGATTCTCCTGCGCAGCTTGGTGCTCAGAAGGATTCCATAGCACGAAATGAAAAGGATTTGCAAGAATGTTTAGATTCGAAGACCCTATATATCTTTGGCTGTTGGCAGCCATCCCTGTGTTGGCCCTGCTGAGGTTTGTCGGCATCCGGCTGAAACGGAAGAAACTCCGTCGGCTGGGTGACGCTGAGCTTCTTAGCCAACTCATGCCCAACGTGTCGAAATATCGACCCGCAGTGAAGTTCTGGCTCATGCAAGCAGCTCTGGCTCTGCTTATATTGCTGCTGGCACGCCCACAGATGGGCTCTAAGGTGTCACACGACAAGCGTGAAGGCATTGAGACGATGATTTGCCTGGACATCAGCAACTCTATGCGTGCCACAGATGTTGTGCCATCACGCCTTGACAAGAGCAAGATGCTCGTAGAAAATCTTGTCGACCACTTCACTAACGACAAGATAGGCTTGGTGGTTTTTGCCGGCGATGCTTTCGTACAACTGCCCATAACAAGCGACTACGTCAGTGCAAAGATGTTCCTGCAGAACATCGATCCTTCGCTGATTTCCACACAAGGAACGGATATCGGAAGGGCCATCAATCTGTCGATGAACAGTTTCACACAACAAGACAAAGTAGGAAGGGCTATCATTGTCATCACCGACGGAGAGGACCATGAGGGCGGTGCCATTGAAGCGGCTGAGGCTGCACGCAAAAAAGGCATCAGAGTTTTTATCCTCGGTGTAGGCGATCCCAAAGGAGCTCCCATACCAACAGGCAACGGAGGCTACATGAAGGATAATTCCGGGCAGACTGTAATGTCGGCCCTCAATGAGCAAATGTGCCAACAGATAGCCCAAGCTGGGAAGGGCACTTATATCCATGTGGACAATACATCGGATGCAGAGGAGAAACTCAACGACGAACTGGCTAAACTTCAAAAGGGAGAGACAAGCAGCGTTATATACAGTGAATACGACGAACAGTTCCAGGCTTTTGCCATACTGACTCTCGTACTGCTTGTTATCGAGACTTTCATTATGGAGAGCAGGAATCCCCTGCTCCGCAAAGTAAGCCTCTTCCGCCGTCCCGGTATGACGACAAAGAGACAAGAAGAAAAGATTTAGACTGCAATGAAGCAATATCCCATCATATCCATAATCATGCTAATCCTGTTGTTGGGGGGCAGCTTAAGGACTGAAGCGCAGAGCGACAGGCAGTTCATTCGCTCAGGCAACAGACTCTACCGGCAACAGAACTATGCTAAGGCGCAGGCTGAGTACCAGAAGGCTTTGCAAAAGAACGCCCGCAACGCCCAAGCTCACTATAACCTGGGATGCGCACTGATGATGCAGCAAAAGGATTCGGCTGCCATCGAACAGTACGAGCAAGCAGGGAAGCTCGAGACCAGTGCCTCGCGCAAGGCCATGGTATACCATAACATTGGCGTAATCTGTCAGGGTAAACGGCTCTACGGAGAGGCTATAAAGGCTTACGAAGAGAGTCTGCGCAACAATCCCAACGATAATGAGACACGCTATAACCTCGCACTCTGCAAGCGACTCCAAAAGAACCAAAAGCAGAATCAAAAGCCCAATCCGCAAAATAACAAGAAGAATAAGAACAACAAAGATAAGGATAAAGACAAGAACCAAAAGCAAGACCAAAAGAATCAACAACAGCAGAAACAAGACCAGAAGCAGATGAGCAAGGACAATGCCGAGCAACTCCTTAACGCTGCCATGCAGGAGGAGCAAGCTACTCAACAAAGGCTCAAAAAGGCTATGCAGCAACCTCGTACAAGGAAACTTGAGAAGAACTGGTAAAGCCCTAAAGATATGCAGACAAACAACATGACAGGTCTATATAGATATTTCGCCTTCGTTACCTTCATTATGGCTTCCTGCCTGGCAGCCACAGCACAAGGTATCTCCGTGTCGGCACCTGAGAGGGTTGCCGTTGGAGAGAACTTCCGTGTCTCTTACACGGTAAGCACGAAGGATGTCGACGAATTCCGTTCCGCACTCCACACCACAGATGTCGTAGAAGTAATTGCAGGTCCTTACACCTCACAGCAATCGAGCTTTCAGATGATAAACGGACACACAAGCTCCTCGTCGTCCATCACATACACATACACACTCTATGCCTCAAAAAATGGCATCTACAGCGTCGGACCGGCACATGCACGCGTGGGCGGCAGAACGCTGACATCCCGTTCTATAAAAATAACTGTATCCGGGCACGCACGGTCCACTTCGAATGGCACTCCTCGCATGCACGACGATTATGCGGACGAACCACAAATGCGCGCCGCAGGTTCGCGTATCACGGGCAAAGACTTGTTTATTAAGGTGAGCGCCAACAAGCGGCGGGTCCATGAGCAGGAACCCATCCTGCTGACTTATAAGGTGTACACATTGCTCGACCTTACCCAACTCGACGGCAAAATGCCCGACCTCACAGGCTTTCACACCCAGGAAGTGCCTCTGCCTCAACAGAAGAGTTTCCACGTTGAAAAGGTTAACGGGCGCAATTACCGCTGTGTGACGTGGAGCCAGTATGTGATGTATCCCCAGATGACAGGAAAGCTGACCATACCGAGCATAACCTTCAAGGGCATCGTCGTAGAACAGAATCGAAATGTCGATCCCTTCGAGGCTTTCTTTAATGGTGGATCAGGCTATACAGAAGTTAAGCGCAACATTGACGCTCCGAGTCTCACCATCCAGGTAGACCCGCTGCCGGCAAAACCTGCCAACTTCTCGGGAGGCGTGGGCAAGTTCAACATCTCTGCTTCTATCGACCACAATAATGTGAAGGCTGGTGAACCCATCAACCTGCGAGTTGTAGTGGGTGGTGTGGGCAACCTGAAACTCATCAAGCAACCCACATTGACATTCCCTAAAGACTTTGACAAATACGACCCGAAGGTAACCGATAAGACGAAGCTCACTGCCAACGGCGTGGAAGGCAACATGGTGTACGATTTCCTTGTGGTACCACGCAATCAAGGGAAGTATACCATTCCGGCCGTAGCCTTCACTTACTACGATACAGGTGCAAATGCCTACCGCACCATAAAGACACAGCCCTTCGACATTACTGTGGGAAAGGGCGACGGCAAGTCGTCGACTGCAAAGGACTTCAGTTCCGACGAGGACAAGGATATCCATGCTCTGAAGCTTGGCAATACTGACCTCCACACCACCAACGACTTCTACTTTGGCTCCGGAGCATATTGGGCAAGCCTTCTCATTCCACTTTTTGCATTCTTATCACTACTGCTGATTTTCCGGCAACGTGCTATCAACAATGCCGACGTAGTAAAGATGCGTGGAAAGAAAGCCAACCGTGTGGCAACACGGCGCCTGAAGAAAGCAGGCGACCTGATGCTGAAAGGCAGACAGAACGAATTCTACGACGAAGTGCTCCGCGCGTTGTGGGGCTACGTAAGTGACAAGATGAACATGCCTGTGGAGAAACTCTCAAGAGAAAATATCGAGGACTGCCTTAAGGAGAAAGAGGTTGACGATGCGACCGTGCAGAAGTTCATCTCCGCACTCGATGAGTGCGAATTTGAGCGCTATGCTCCAGGCGACGTGACAGGCAATATGAACAAGACTTTCGAATCGGCCATGACAGCCATCATGAATATCGAAGAAGCCATAAAGGCTCGTCCGCACAGAAAGCACAGCACTAAGACCCCGGTAGTTCTGCTTCTCCTGCTGGCCCTACTTCCGGTGAAGTCGTTTGCCGTCACCAAGGCCAACGCTGACGCTGAATACAACAAGGGCAATTACCAACAAGCCATCAAGGACTATGAGGAAATCCTCAAAAGAGGTGTGAGTGCCGACATCTACTACAATCTGGGTAATGCATACTACCGCACGGACAACATCCCTCAGGCTATCTTGGCCTATGAGCGTGCACTAAAGCTCTCACCTGGCGACAACGACATACGTTTCAACCTGCAGTTTGTACAGGCCAAGACAATAGACAAGATTACCCCCAAGAGCGAGATGTTCTTCGTCACATGGTTCCGTGCGCTGGTCAACTTCACCAGCGTCGACCGCTGGGCCATGCTGAGCGTGGTATCCATCAATCTGGCTCTTCTGCTCATGCTCATCTACCTCTTCTGTCCGCGCATGAGCCTCCGCAAGGCCGGCTTTTATGGTGCGACAGTGTTCGTGATTCTCTTCCTTCTCGGCAACTTCTTCGCATACATGCAGAAGCAACAATACGAGAACAGCACTGGCGCCGTCGTCATAGCGCCTTCTTTATCTGTGAAGAAGACTCCTTCGGCAAGCGGAAGCGACGCCTTTGTTATTCACGAGGGAACACGAGTCGACATTACAGACTCGGGCGTCAACGGTTGGAAGGCCATACGCCTCGCCGACGGCAGAGAGGGCTGGGTGCCCACAGGTAAGATTGAGAACATATAGAATGAATGTCATTGTGGTTTCACATTGCCGGTTGCCTATGCTACCGGCGTTTTTAACAAGCTTATGGACTGGCAAGCTTTTCTTGGGATAGACAGGGCCGTGTTGGAGTTCTTCAATGGTTCCAACTCACTGTTTCTCGACCATCTCATGTCGCTGCTGACATCGGGCTTCACTTGGATACCCCTTTACCTCGCCCTGTTCTATCTCTTTGTGAAAAACAACGAGACGATGGCTCAGATTGGGCTTGCGGTAGGCTGCACTCTACTCTGTCTGGCACTTACCGAAGGTATGGCCGACGGACTGATAAAGCCACTTGTAGCCAGACTGCGTCCTGTCGACGACCCTTCAGTGGCTGGCTCTGTCGACACTGTTTATGGTGTCTTCGCCACAGGCTACAGCTTCTTCTCTGCCCATGCTGCCAACACGATGGGTATAGCCGTGTTCTTCGCACTGCTCGTGCGCAACCGTGTCTTCACTTGGTTCATGGTTCTTTGGGCTCTGCTTAACGGATACACGCGGCTCTACCTCGGCGTCCACTATCCCTCCGATGTCCTTGCCGGCTTTCTTTGGGGAATGGTAGCTGCCACCCTATCCTACTTCATCTACCAGAAAGTTTACAAGCGCATCACACCTGCGCTCAATTATATTTCCTCACAATACACGTCAACTGGTTACAGCCTCAAAGATGTTGACGTAGTGCTCTCAGTGCTTGTCTACACTATAGCCATCGTTATTCTTGGCTCGCCTTTCATCTTCCACTGACGCACACCCTTCTCTTTATAGCACATGGATACAAAACATATACGCATCAGCGACTACAACTACAACCTGCCCGACGACAGGATAGCCAAGTTTCCCGTCACACCTCGCGACCACAGCAAACTACTGCTCTATAATCACGGAAAAGTGGGCGAGGACATCTTCTACAATCTCCCGGACTATCTCCCCAAAGGAGCACTCATGGTTTTCAACAACACCCGGGTTATCCAGGCACGCATACATTTTCGTAAAGAGACAGGGGCTCTTATAGAGGTATTCCTCATGGAGCCTGTGGTGCCTGCCGACTACGAGCAGATGTTTCAGACCTCAGGCTCATGCTCGTGGCTCTGCATGGTGGGAAATCTTAAGAAGTGGAAGGAGGGTACGCTCAGACGTGAATTCCACATCAAGGGACACGCTCTCACCCTCGAGGCTTCATTGCGCCGTGGCGACAGCCTCACTGCAGAACAGCTCCAGAAAACTCACCACTCAGGCGGTACCAATTACTGGGTGGATTTCACATGGGACAATCCCAACGTCTCATTTGCAGAAATATTGGAAGCTGTAGGCGAGCTGCCCATCCCCCCCTATCTCAATCGTCCAACAGAAGAGAGCGACAAGACTACTTATCAGACGGTATATTCAAAGATTAAAGGCAGCGTGGCTGCCCCGACGGCTGGTCTGCATTTCACCGACAAAGTTCTTGCTGAGATCGATCAGAGGGGAATCGTCCGTGACGAAGTGACGCTGCATGTGGGAGCGGGTACTTTCAAGCCCGTAAAGACGGAGATGATAGAAGGGCATGAAATGCACTCTGAGTACATAGTGGTGCACCGCCACACCCTCGAGCATCTACTTTCACACAACTGCGAGGCCATTGCCGTGGGCACGACGAGTGTTCGTACTCTCGAAAGTCTTTATTATATGGGAGTTCACTTGCATTTTCATCCTGATGCAAGCGAGGAAGAATTGCATGTCAACCAATGGGCACCCTATGACGGGAACCGGAACGGCGGACTTGCCGAAGGTGTCACGCCACAACAGTCCATGCAGGCCATCCTCAGCTACCTCGACCGCAACTCTCTGGACGCACTCCATAGCAGTACACAGCTCATCATAGCTCCCGGCTACGAGTACAAGATAGTAAAAATGCTCGTCACCAACTTCCATCAGCCCGAGAGCACCCTATTGCTCCTCGTGAGTGCCTTTGTCCATGGTGACTGGCACACCATCTATGACTACGCGCTCAATCACGACTTCCGCTTTTTGAGCTACGGTGACTCTTCACTGCTCATCCCATAGACATCTTTCATTCAAAGCAGGGAAAATCCTTGCTACAAGGAAACAGCAACAAGACAGAAAACAGTATAATCATGAAAATAGGAGACAAAGTAAGGTTTCTCAGTGAGACCGGCGGTGGTGTCGTCGCCGGCTTCCAGGGCAAGAACATTGTTTTAGTGGAGGATTCCGACGGCTTCCAGATACCGACGCCTGTCAACGATGTCGTTGTCATTGATAGTGACGACTATAGTATAGCGAAGGTGGCACAAGCCTCCCTGGGACGCCAACAGCCTCAACACGACGGGAAGAGCATCAGCCAGCTCATGAAGGAGGGAATGGACGAACCCGTGGACAACACTGTCGACGACTACGATCCCGCTGACCGTGAGCTTACCTTCGAGCGTGAGCCCGAGGAGCGAAAAGGCGGCAACCGGCTCACTGCCTTCCTCGCCTTTGTGCCTATGGATATCAAAGCCATGACCTCCACACGATTCGAGGCCTACTTCGTAAACGACAGCAACTACACAATGTACTTCACCTATCTGAAAGCCGAAGGTGCCAGCTGGACACTCGCCGCCTCGGCCGAGGTAGAACCCAACACAAAGCAATTCATTGAGGAGTTCGGGCACGACGATCTCACTACCATCGGGCACGTGGCAGTACAAGTAGTGGCTTTTAAGAAACAAAAGCCCTTTGCCATAAAACCGGCCATCGACGTACAGTTCCGCGTTGACGCTGTGAAGTTCTACAAACTTCACACATTCCAGGAGAACGAATTCTTCGAGC
>Ga0256406_1007062_pt1 | contig 10877 bp, 7 predicted proteins | sample RumenRJG_03DNA_FD_185986 | JGI IMG/M metagenome (GOLD analysis project Ga0256406, IMG submission 185986) | Bovine rumen microbial communities from Lethbridge, Alberta, Canada - RJG_03 | ecosystem: Host-associated > Mammals > Digestive system > Stomach > Rumen | place: Canada: Alberta | collected...
ATGTCGGATTCATCACGTTCACGCCGAAGGACACGAAGGCCGCCGGCAAGGGGCTTGCCACTGCTGCCACTCCGGGCCTTGCGACGCTGAATAACCCGACGCTGTGGCTGTTCCTTATCGGTCTGCTGCTGGCCATTGTGTTCACGGTGACGAAGGTGAAGGCCGGCTTGCTGCTGACGATCATCATCACTACGATTATCGGCATTCCGATGGGCCTGACGACGATGTCGAATTCCGTGTCGATCGGTGAAACGTTCTCTCAGCTGCCGACCACGTTCGGCGCGATTTTCAGCGCCAAGGGCTTCCCCGCCCTGTTCTCCGACCCGGCGCGCATCCCGCTGGTGCTGGTGACGATTTTCGCGTTCTCGATGTCCGATACCTTCGACACGCTGGGCACCTTCATCGGTACGGGCCGCCGCAGCGGCATCTTCTCCGATGAGGATGAGAAGGCTCTGGAGAACGGTTCCGGCTTCAGCTCGAAGATGGATCGTGCGCTGTTCGCCGATTCCATCGCCACGTCGATCGGCGCGATTTTCGGCACTTCGAACACGACGACGTACGTGGAGTCCGCGGCGGGTATTGGTGCCGGCGGTCGCACGGGGTTGACTTCCGTCGTGGTGGCGATCTGCTTCGCGTTGTCCGCTTTCCTGTCTCCGGTGATTTCCGCTGTCCCGTCCGCTGCGACGGCCGGCGTGCTGGTGATTGTCGGTTGCATGATGGCCGCAAGCCTGAAGGAAATCGCTTGGGACAACATCGAGGATGCGATTCCGGCGCTGTTCGCCGCCGTGTTCATGGCGTTCTCGTATTCGATTTCGTACGGCATCGCCGGCGGTTTCATCACGTACTGCATCGTGAAGACCTGCAAGGGTAAGGCCAAGGAGGTTCATCCGGTGATTTGGGTGGTCTCTGCGCTGTTCATCCTTGATTTCGTCTGCATGGCGGTGCTCTGACCGTAGAGCGGTGAATTGCCGGCGGGTGTCTGCCGGGGTGTTGCGGGGCTGTCGCGTTGCGGCGGCCCCGCTCGCTATGCCGCGGGGATGGTGTACCGTGGGGAGGATTCGCTGTGGGAGATACGACGGGAATCTGGGTGGTGCCGGCGTGTCGTTTTTTCTGAACGCTGTAACGGTGTGGTAAGGCTGCCAGATGATTGAGACCAAGCGTTCGACGAAAATCATTTGGCGGGGCTTCACTCAAGGAGGTGGAGCGGGTATCCGGCAGGCGAATGAGGAGGGTGACACATGGTGAAGCCTTGGAAGGCGAGGACCCCGAAGCACAGTGGTGGCGGGGCGGCCAGGGCTTCCGCTTCGGCGTGGTAGGCTTCGGCTCCCAGTTCCGCCCTGCCGAAACGGATAGTGAAGGAAACCCTACCAGCGTGCTGGCTGTGCGCGGTTTGGACAAATCGGGCATTTTCCAGTTGATGACCGACAAAGGCATTGATGTTGCGGCCTGGGGACCGGGCAGGACAAGAACTACGGCGGTGGCTGGGTTGGTTACCCTAGCGATAGTCGAGAATTCCATTACAAGGCGACGGTACCGTCTAATTCATCAGTTTCCCGTGAATGGGGCAAATCTAAGGACCCCAAATACACCTCTTTGGCACTGGTGTCAAAAGGTACTCGATTTGAAAACAGGTGGGACACGCTCGATGGCGAGGGCCAGAACCCTTCCACCTCCTTCAAGATCAACGGTGTCCAATACGCTAACTTCGGCACCGATACCCTGACACAATCATTAGAATTCGCCGGCTTCAAGGCCAATGGCACCTACACCACGGGCAGTGCGCCGGTCCTGGACGAGGAGGGCCTGACACGGTCAAGTATGATTACTTCAAGCATGAGGTCTACAACACCCAGACCGTTGACAGCTACAAGTTCAAATTCACCAGCGGTGTGAACGAGAAGCTCATCACCCTGACCGGCGATGGCGAATCGTCCCTGCAGATCTTCAACGTCAAGGCCTCGGATCTGTCGAACGGCACATACTCCGGTGTCGATTTCTGGTTCCGCAACATCCCCGACACCGCATCCGTGGTGGTGAACGTGGTCAACGATGACGGCACCCCAACAAGCACGAACACCGTGGACTTCCACAACGGCTGGCGCATATGGTGGGGTGGCGACGCGAGCTCCAATATCACTGATTCCGACGTGACGGAAATCGGCGGGTACTACTCCTACACCAAGTCGGGCAACGATAACGAGCCTAGCATATATGCCAAGCGTGCCCAGCAGGTGCTCTGGAACTTCCCGTACACTACGCAGCTGACCATCCGCGGCGGCCAAGGCTCCGGCACCCAGACGGTGAAATCAAAGGACGGTGTCATCAAGACCACCAATCAGATGACCACGAGCGACGACCCTGCGGCGGCGTGGATCGGCAGTATTTACGTGCCCAACGGCGGCTTCCAGTCGCATGTGTCCACCAACGGCCGCGTGTATGTGGGCGGGGACTTCGAGGTAGATAACCCCACGCCGGTGAAATACACCGACGGCAGCCTGTTCACCAATTTCGAAGGCGGCAACTCCGCGTCCGTCATCGGTATGGACCAGGAACGCCATAACCTGCCGTGGAACGCGTACTACACGCAGGACAGCTCCGCCATAGGCTGGGGCAAAGTCGACAACTCGACTAACGAAACGCTCTCGGGAGCCTCGTGGAGTGTATACGGCTCACTCGAGGACGCGAAGAGAGGCACCAGCGCCATCATCTCGGTGACTGACAACGGCAGTAACGATTGGTCCACCGAGGAAGGCAAGGTCGTTGTCAAAGGGCTCAAGCCGAACGCGAACTATTTCATCAGAGAGACGAACGCGCCGGAAGTACCGGCCCAACACCAACATCTATACCGTTCAGACCCTGCAGAAAGGCGATGCCAACGTTAATTTCCTGACGTCGTTGGTGTACGACAAGACGGTAAACAAGTCACCACTTCCGATGACCAGATGATGCACTCCTTCACAGCCGCTGACGGCCGTACCGCTTACGCGATCGGCGACAAGAAGAAGGGCGGCAGCGTCAGCTGGACGAAATACGCCAGCGGTGACGATTCGAAGACCGGACTCGCCGGATCAAGCTGGACCCTCACGAAAACCGATGCCAGTACAGCCACCAGTTGGACAGTGAACGACAACACCACTGCCGCCACCGGCATTACCCTGACCCAGGGCGACACCACGGTCAACGCCGTCAATGTCAATTCGTTGACGGTGACAAGCGACGGTTCCACCGTGGCCAAAGCCTCAGGCGGCGCTGACAAGCCGGTGAGCGCCGAGGCGGACGTCAAAATGTTCGTCAACAAGACGCAACTGTTCCAAGCGACTGTCGACCCCCCGAACACCGTGGCAACCAGCTGGTCCGCGTTGGATCCCGACATCGTCTCGGTGAGCGACTCTGGCCTGGTGACAGCCAAGAAAACCGGAAGCACCACGGTGGTCGCCACCGCAGGCAACAAGTCGGTCCGGCTCCATGTCACCGTCATCAATGTCGACAGCTCCAAGATGGTGGTGTACTTCCACCACACGGAGTCCGGCTGGACGGGTGACGTCTACCTCAAGTACCAGAAGAATGATGGCTCGAAGTACCAGAAGAATGATGGCTCGTGGCTGACTGAAGGCAACTACGTCAAGATGAAGCAGGCCTCCTGCAGCAGTGATTACGTGTACGCCATCATCGACAAGGCGACTTCCGGCAAGCAATTCCTGTTCTCGAACAACAATACGAATGACCGCACGGCGAACTGGTACAAGGCCACCGGCAACGCGAACTTCTCGTTCACCGGCGGCTCCGCCATTACCGTGGGCGTCGGCAAGGCGACGGATGGCGCCCCGGACGGGACCAGCTGCCCGACCGAAGTGACTTCGGACCTGGTCGATTCCCAGACCACTACGGCCGCGGCGAAGACCTCGGGGACCGTTATCAATGCGACAGGCAAAACCTTGTCAACCGGCACCGGCACGTCGCATGCCTCGGATGCCGTCGTGAGAACCACGATGGACAGTGCCAAGCCGTCCCCGCGCCTGGCCGCTGACACCGGCACGTTGGAAGACACGGACAGCGGCGTCGGCAAGTTCACCGTGAAGGATCTGGACGACGGCACGTACACGCTGAAAGAGGCGACCGCTCCGGTGGGGTATACGCTCAACGCCACGTCGTATTCCTTTACGGTCAAGGACGGCAAAGTGAACTGGACAGGCGACGCCCCAAGCCTCGTGAACGCCGACGGCGTGCTTCAGGTACCCGACACCCCGACCGTGGTGACGTGGTACAAGGTCGACGGCAGCAACGCGAACGATCCCAGCCATTCAGACAAGCTTGCCGGCTCACAATGGCAGGTCGCCGATGCGGCGGGTGACGTGTTCTGCCTCGCGGACAACAACGCGCAGATCGATGCCTCGCGCTGCGTCGGTAACGCGACCACATACCAGGATGCGGATGGCACGGATGGCGTCATCAGCGTCATCGTCGCGCTGGTCGCCCTGTTCGCGGTCCGCGCCCGGCGCCCGTGTAGCGCCCCCGTGCCATACCCCCTGCGGCCCCGGGATACGGAACCCTCCGCATCCCCGGCCGCAGGGCTCCACGCATTCTCCAGACCGGAACCATATTGCGCAACCCTCTTGTTTGAACCGGCTACGCTGACGGGCCTGAATGTAGTTGGTCGAATATCTTCCCGAACCGGCGGCATAGACGTGCTTTCCTCCATAGGCGGACAACAGCGTCGCTTTATTAGACAACGCCCGGCGTGTTGATGCTTCATACCCCCCCCCCTATGCCCATATGATGGGAAATACCTGACGGCGATGCCGATGATGGCAGCGGGGCAGGTGCAATATTGTCCGATTGCGCGACGATGAACGTTCGGACGGGCACAACGGTGTTTGTTGGGCTGTGCGGAAGAGATGAATAACGAAGGAGCTATCATGAAGGCTTCATGGAAGAAGTTCCTCGCGGGTGTGGCCGCTGCGGCCATGACCGTAGGAGGATTCGCATTGGGTGCGGGTACGGCGATGGCGGCCATCGGCAGAGGAAGCTCCGACGACAATCCCCTCAATTCAACGACCACCGATACCACAGCCCGAATCGCAGTACGCGATGATTCCTACGAGAGCCACGCCGACCGGTACAAGGCGTACTTGGTCGCGGCGTACGACATGGACAACATGAAACCCGCCGCGTCGAATGCCGATTACCTTGATATCGAGACACTCAAATACACGCAGGGCGACCTTCCCGATGCCACGCTCAAGACGGCGCTCAAGGCCGCCGGTGTGGACAGCTCGACCCTGACCGACACCGACGCGATCTACTCCGCGCTCAAAGCCGTGGCCACCCAATCCCCGGACGCGCCATACGGCTACACCGACACCACGCACCCGGGCACGCCCGTGGCGACCGAACGCAAGTTCGCGGACGCGCTCGGCTTGGCGCTCGACGCGATGAGCTCCACGGACCTGGGCAAACTCACGTCCACGAAGATCACGCCGGTCGGGCATGATACGTTCGGGGATGCCTACACGCTGACAGACGAGAACAGCACCGCGGTCCCGAAGACGGGCCTGTACCTCGTGTGGGACACCATGAAGGACACCCATGACACTACGGAGATCTCCACGCGCTCCGTGCCGATGCTCGTCTCCTCAACCCTGTACAAGGCGCCGAACACCGTATACCCGGGCCTGTGGCTCTCCGACGGCAATCACACCAATGTCAGCGGCATCATCGACGTCAAGAACACGCATGGCGACGTGCTCAAGCAGGTGGTGGAGAAAGACGGTACCACACCGAACCTGAACCCTTCATATTCGATTGGCGATATCGTGACCTTCCAGCTGCAGACCGCTATCCCGAATTACGCCGGCTACACGAAGAACACCGATACGACGGCGGCGGACGCGCGCAAGCTGCTCGTCACCGACACCTTCGAAAAGAACGCCAACAACAAGATCCCGTTCAGCGATCCGAAGGTCACCAGCGTCAAGCTGTACCGGGCGAATAATGTCACGGACGTCTACGAGGAGCTGACGAACGGTGCATTGACGGAAAATGAAGATTACACGGCGGTGCCCACTAAGGCCAGCGACCAGAAGACGGTCAACGGCATGGAAATCGACTTGGCCAAGCTGGTCAACGGTAGCGGCACCACTAAAGCGGGAGCCACGTGGCAGACGGACGACCGCGTGGTAATCACCCTGACCGCCACCTTGAACAAGGACGCGTTCGTCACGAATAAGGCCGGCGCCGAAACCACGGACATCGACCTGAACGGCAACGCGAACAGTGTGAAGGTCGACTTCTCCGACCATACCGCCACCGGGCATCATGAGGTGCTTGGCCCGACGGTGAACGTGTACTCGTTCAAGTTCAGCCTCGTCAAGCAGTACCGCAAGGACAACACGCCACTGCGGAACGCTCAGTTCACGGTCAAGAGGTCCTCCGACGGCAAGTATTTGACGCTGTCGGACGGCGCGTGGGGCACCGTCGACAACGAGCCGACCGCGGATACCGCCTATCCCACTAAAGCCTCGCCTGATGAGAAAACGCTCAACACACTCAACGGGAAGGGTGTCTTCCTGACCAAAGGCGATGGCAAAATCGACTTCAACGGCCTGGAGGAAGGCACGTACACGGTCCACGAGATCAAGGCGCCGCAGGAGTACTTCCAGAACGCACTGCCGTCGTTCGACATCACCATCGACCCCACATACACGAAGGATGACAGCAACGGGAGCCAGACCACGTTCGACGCGAACGAAGATGAAGATGACGCGAACGAAGATGAAGATGTCGTATCCGGCGATCACATCCTCACGACGCTGGAATACAAGTACGATACGTCGAAGAGCAATGGCTTGGTGACTGCGACTGATGGTCCGGTGACTGTGACCAAGAACACCTCGAGCGTGACCGTCGACAACGTGAAGTCCATCACCGAGCTGCCGAAGACCGGTGCCGCGGGCATCGCGTTCTTCACCGTGATCGGCGTGGCGATTGTCGCGCTGGCGGGCGTGTTCGCGGTCCATGCCCGCAAGGCCTCCCGTCTGGCCTGAACGCGTATGACGTGGTAGCGGCGCGCCCGGCGCCCGTGTAGCGCCCCGCGCCATACCCCCTTGGAGCCCTGCGGCTTCCGGATACGGAACCCCGCATCCGGAAGCCGCAGAGCTCCACGCATTTCCTCCTCCCGTCTGCCTCTGCCGACGTTGCCGCCGTGCTCACCGTCGGTAGAGGGTGGCGGGTTGTTGACTGATGTCGCTCGCCGTCGCCATACGGTAAGGTTGTAGCGGAGGGAGCGGCAATGCGACACAACCAACACCGCGGGCACGCCACGGATCAGCAGGACGCCAGCAGCGTCAGCCGCCCAGACACACCATCCACCGCTGGCGGCACGCAAACCGAGGCCGCGCCATCCGGCACGGCATCACCCGGTGCCACGGCATTCGTCCCCAACCCGGGCACCATGCCCGAACTGTTCGCGCCCGACCACGCCGAACGTATGCGCCGGGCCCGCTCGGCACGCCTGCAGGCGCGCATATTCACCGCCATCGCCATCATCTGCGCCATCGTTGGCGTCTCCATTATCGGTTACCCGTATGCGCTGCAATTCATCGACCACCAGCATCAGGCCCAGCTCGCCGCGCAAGTCGACAAGAACGTGAATGACTGGCCGCCCCCGCAAGCCAAGGAAACGCTTGCCGCGGCTCGCGCCTACAACAGGAAGCTCGCCGCCGAAGGCCAGCCGACCATCGGCGAGGCGCAGGATCCGTTCACCGCCGACTCCGGCCGCTCCACCACCAACGACGACAACGATTCGATGTCAGCGCAGGACGCCACGTACATGAGCCTGCTCAACGCGTCCAACGACGGCATCATGGGCTCGATCGTCATCCCGCAGATCTCCGTGAACCTGCCCATCTACCATGGCACGAGTGCGAACTCCCTGAACCGCGGGTCCGGCCACCTGTACGGCACGTCGCTGCCGGTCGGCGGCAAGAACACGCACGCCGTGCTTACCGGGCATCGCGGCATGGTCAGCGCCCTCATGTTCACCCGCATCGACGAGCTCAAACAAGACGACGACTTCTACGTCAAGGTCATGGGGGAGACGCTCGCCTACCAGGTGGATTCGATCACCGTGATCCTGCCGACCGAAGGCGACCGGTATCTGCGCATCCGGCCCGGCGAGGATAGGGTTACGCTCATGACGTGTACCCCGTACGGTGTCAACACGCATCGTCTGCTGGTGTCGGGCCACCGCGTGCGCATGCCCGCGCCAGCCCCCTACCCGCAGGGCGCCCGCAGCGACTCCCGCCTGCTCGGCGTCATCATCACCGCCGCCGCTCTCGCCATCACCCTCATCGGCTGGACGGTGCTGCACCGCAACAACCGCTGGATGCCCATCCAACACACCACCAACCGCCACGGCTACTGACCCGACACGCCGGTGGCGGCCCATCGGACGCCGGTTGGGCGCGGAGGCGGTTCATAGTAGCATTATCCATAACACCGGCCTTTCCTGGTCGATTGGTATGCTAGCAAGTTGCTTTCGGGTGACGCCGGCGGCATACGGTCCGGACCATGAGGCGACGCAAGACCTCGGTATCTGTCACAAGGAGATGGCATGCTAAGCTCGCTTGAACTACAGAACTTTCGGCCCTTCGAAGATGCTCACATCGCTTTTGACCCCAGCATGACCGTGCTCATCGGCAATAATGGTGCAGGAAAATCGGCGATTCTGGATGCCGCAGCCATCGCGCTCGGGGCGTTCCTCATCAGGCTGCCGGACTCCAAAGGCAAGAACCATTCACGCAAGTTCAACAAGGACACCGATGTCCGCAGAGTATCTTTCCGGCAAGGCGATCAGGTCCAGACTGAGCGGCAATATCCCGTCCGCGTCACCGCTCACGGCTATCGCGATGACTTGCCACATGACCAGGCGCCCGAGATGATGTGGGCGAGACAAATCCGTTCAACAGGGCACGCTGGCAAAGGCGATTGCAAGGAAATCAACGCGTATGCGGATGAATGCCAGCAACGCGTCCAAGCGCATGATGAGAACCTGATTCTGCCGGTGCTCGGATATTACGGGACCGGGCGCGTCTGGACGCACAAGAAAACCAGCGCGTACGTATACGACCGTGATTTCAGCGGCGGTGTATCAAGACTGAACGGGTATATCGACTGCCTGGACGCATACACGAATGACAACCTCATGAGGTACTGGTTCATGCGTATGGCGTTGCAAAGCGCAACCCGCAAGAAGGAAAGCCCACTGTATACCGCGGTCCGTAAGGCGATGGCAAGTTGTGTCGCTCACCTGCAGAGGGAAGACGCGTCGGCAATCGATGTCGAGTATTCGGTTGACCTGGGGCAGATCATCGTGACCTACCGTCATGATAACGATGTCACTGTGTTGCCGATCGGCATGTTGAGCGACGGCTACCGTAGCGTCATGAGCATGGTCGGCGATATCGCCTTCCGCATGGCGATGCTGAATCCGGCGTTGGGTGTGCAGGTGGTGTCCCGCACCTCCGGTGTCGTGCTCATCGACGAGATCGATCTTCACCTGCACCCGAAATGGCAGGAACACATTCTAGAAGTGCTGACGGAAACCTTCCCGAAAGTGCAGTTCATCGTCACAAGTCATGCGCCCTTGGTGCTTTCCTCGGTGAAGGACTCGTCCTGCCTGCGGATCATCGACGAGACAGGCGGACGGCCATATCAGGGGCATGTGACAGGCAGCAGCTCGAACGACGTCCTCACCCATGTCATGGGCGCCCACGATCGTCCCGGCGAGGTCAGGGATATGTTCAAGCGGTTGGAACAAGCGCTTGACGATTCGGCATATGATCAGGCCAAGACGCTGTTGGACGAACTTGAATCGCTGATCGGCCCGGATGACGCTGAACTGGCTCGGGAACGGGCAGCGTATGACTTCATGACGCTTGGTGGCGAATAATCATGCTATATGTGGATAAAACGGGCGGGGTGCCAAACATATACGTGGAAGCCGTCGGAATAATGAAAGTGACTCCTGACACCTCGCAGGACTATGACCACTTGCCACCTGAAATCAAGCCCCCTCTACTTGAGGATTTGACCGAGAAACAGCACAGGTTGTGTGTGTATTGCGAGCGCAGAATCCACGCCAGGGAAAACGGAAGCGGTTCCCGGGCGCATATTGAGCATTGGCATCCTCGCCATAGCGAACGAGGGAAACATGATTCGCAGGCCGCCAAGGAAGATGACAAGCTGTCGATTGAATACCGCAATATGTTCGCATGCTGTGACGGTGCTACCGGTGACGGCGAGCAATGTTGCGACAAGAAGCGGAAGAATATCGAGTTGCACGTCGACCCTGCGGAAGAAGAATGCAGGCGGCGGATTTCCTACTGTCCGGGCTCCGGGTATATGCGCGGCGCCGATGGCGACGATGGTGCTGAGGCGGATATCACGGTGTTGAATCTCAATGAGCGACAGCTCGTCGCCAACAGGAAGAGCTATATCAGTGAGTATTTGCGAAGGTTGTTCGCCCGGTGCAGTGGCGGATCGGCAAAGACCCGGAACGAGCTCGAAAAGGAGAAACAGCGTATTCTGGCGTTGCGGCAGTGGCCGGAATACGGGGGAATCATCCTTGCGATGATTGATAAGAGGCTCAGGCAATATGGTGGATAGTCAAGCATGAAGCGAGAAGTTGATTATGCAGGTTTTCCGGGGTCCAAGACGGTACGACACGCCGGCGTCCCGCCAGTCTGCATCGTCGCGTAATCTAAGTACCCGTAAACCACAGACCGTTGGTGTGGCCGCAAGGTCACCGAAATTGGCATGCCAAGCCAGCGCAGGTTGAGAGAGCCGCTTCGGCGGCATGTGTGCTCTGCCTGCGTGCA
>Ga0256406_1007063_pt1 | contig 10876 bp, 9 predicted proteins | sample RumenRJG_03DNA_FD_185986 | JGI IMG/M metagenome (GOLD analysis project Ga0256406, IMG submission 185986) | Bovine rumen microbial communities from Lethbridge, Alberta, Canada - RJG_03 | ecosystem: Host-associated > Mammals > Digestive system > Stomach > Rumen | place: Canada: Alberta | collected...
GCGCCATGCTGCTCGCCGACACCGAGATAGCAAAGCTCGTCCACGGCACCGTTTCATTCGACAACGCATTGAACCGCCTGCAGAAAGAAGTCAATGCGTATCTGCAGCGATGACAAAAGAGCCTCTTCCGTCTGTCAGTATGGACGGAAGGGGCTCTTTTGGGGCGTATGGGGAAGGGATTCATGCGAGGAGGCTGTCCTGGTAGAGGGCGCGGAGATCTTCCCGCGTCGTGTCGATGATGGCGCCGTGGCTGTTCTTGCTGGCAAAGGCGTAGGGCACGTAGCGGTCGATTTCCTCTGTGGTGAAGGGTTCCTTTTTGCCAATCAGCGCGTCGATCATCGCATGGAATGCGGCGAGGTCGTGCTGGCCGGTCGCAGAGAGGATGGGGGCCGTGACGCCCGGGGCGCGGTGCTCGAGGAAGTCGAGATATGTGGCGAGCGTGAGCGCATTGGCGCGGCCGTGGTCGATGTGGCGGAAATATGTCAGCGAATATCCGAGCGCGTGGACGATGTTCGTCGCGGTGTGCGCGATGGCGATGCCGCCTGTGAGGGACGCGTAGAGCAGGCGCGTGCGGTCGTCCATCGTCAGCGTGCCATCTGCGAGGGCCGCCCGCGTCTCGGCGAACGCGCGGATTCCGCTTGCGGCCAGGGCGGAGATGAGCGGCGTGCGGCGCGCCGAGAGCATGCTCTCGATGTTGTGCGAGAGCGCGTCGAGCGCGGTGTTCACCGTCGTGCGATGCGGCAGCTGTGCTTGGTACTTCGGATCGAGCAGTGCGACTTGCGGAAAGAGCAGCGGCGTCGCGATGGAGCGCTTCGTCTGCGCCTCGTCATCGCTGAGAATGGCGTACGGCGTGACTTCGCTGCCGGTGCCCGACGTCGTCGGGATGTGGATGAGCGGCAGCGCGGCGGTGTAAGGGCCGGTGAAGAGCTGGTCGCGCGTGAGCGGTGAAGCGGCGAGGAGCGCGATGGCCTTGCCTGCGTCCATCGGCGATCCACCGCCGATGGCGATGACGAAGTCTGCGCCAGATTCTTTTGCGAGGCGTGCTCCTTCATAACACGTCGCGATGCCGGGGTTGCTCGGCACGGCGTCGTAGAGGACGTAAGGAATCTGGTGCTGCGCGAGTGCCGCGACGACGTCATCCTGCGCGCCATTCCGCTTGGCGGACGTGCGTCCGGTGACGATCATCGCTTTTTTTCCGCGTGCGAAGAGCGCGGCATGATGCGCGACGGCATCAGTTTCCAGGAAGACCTGGGTGGGCAGGGAAAAATGAATCGGTGACATGGAATCGCTCCTTTCGTGCTTCTCGTGCTTCGGCTGCTGCCTTGTGATTTGGATGTATGGCTCAAAGTGTACGGCCTGTATGACTGGATGTCAAATCAAAAAGAACGATTCGGGAATCTGCACAGAAATCATCGTGCAAGATTGTGCAGGCGTTCTTACAACAGGTCACATGTATACACACGAAGACAAAGTGCATGTCACAGGAAATGTGGTATGATAGATATATCTTTGTTTTTTCGGAGGTGACATTTATGGCAGTGACTTGTCAAGAGTTATTGCAAATCTTTGCAGCGCAAAAGTTGAAGCTTTGCGCTGGTGGAAGCGGCCTCGGGCATGCTGTGAGATGGTTCCACGCCATCGAATCCGTGGAGGATACGGAGTTTTTGCAGCCCGATGAAATCGTGTTCTTTACCGGCGTCTCGATCGGCGATGATGATGCGGCGTTCCAGGCGCTTTTGCGCGGCATTCTCATGCATCACGGCGCTGGCATTGTCGTGAATCTTGGAAAGTATATCCATGGGATTTCGGAGGCCGCCTGTGCTTTTGCGGAGGCAGAGGCGCTGCCTCTCTTTGTGCTGCCGTGGTCCGTCCGGCTCGGCGGCGTGACGCAGGCGCTCGGCACGCGGATTCTTTCCGAGCGGGCCAAGGAGAAGAATATCCGCGGCCTCATCAAGAAATGCCTGTTCTCGTCACCTGGCAAGGCCGCGATGCTCGATTTATCGCTGCTCTACCATCGCGGCCTGCCGTCGCGCATCCGCGTGCTGGCGATTGCATTCCGCGATTTTCCGCAGGAGCAGGCGGCCCTCGTGGAGCGCGTCGAATCCGCAGCCGAGCGCGTGTTGCGCGAGGCAAAGGCACCTACGCTCTACACATGGAATGGCAACGAGATGCTCTGCCTGCTGCCGCCTGATTGCGATGCATGCAGCCTCGCGGAAAAGCTCACAGCTTCATGGGCAGAGACCGGCCTCGTGGCAGATTACGGACTCGGCAGTGTCGTGGAGGACGTCCGCCTGCTCTCGCAGAGCCACCAGGAAGCGCATTTCGCGCTGCGGATTGCGCGGGGGATGCCGCAGCATTTTGCAACGTATGAAGATGCTGGTGTCTTCCGCCTGTTTGCCCGCATGGAGGATGACATCCTGCTCAGCACGTATGCTGAGGAGTCTCTGGCAGCGCTTTCCGCATACGACCAGAAGAATCATACCGCATTCACGCAGACGCTCGATGTCTATCTCATGGAGAACGAGGATACGGCGGCGACGTGTGCCCGCCTCTTCATCCATCGCAATACGCTGGCGTACCGTCTGAAACGGATCGAGGAAATCACGGGGCGCAGCATGGGGAGCGCGGATGCGCGCCTTGACTTCCGCCTCGCGTTCAAGATTCGCAAGTACCTCGCCTTGATGTCCGAACAGCAAGGGCTTTGTGCAAACTGACGAAAAGAAGGCGGAGCGCTTCGGCGGTTCTCCCGTAGACGGCAGCCGGCCATCCTGCTAGACTGTGAAGTGTCGAAAGCAAGACAACAGAACATGTTTCAGGAAGCAACGAAGCTGCCGCCACGGGAAGAGGTCTCCTCGTCTCGGGCGGCTTTTTGCATGAAAAGAGGAGGTACCGCCATTGTACACGGCAGAAGAAATCCGAGACAAGACACGCGCCTATACGCTTACGACCTGGTCGAAACAGGGGAACCGCAATCCCATCGTCATCGAGAAGAGCGAGGGCATCTATTATTGGGACAAGGAGGGCAAGCGCTACACGGACATGTCATCGCAGCTCGTCAATATGAACCTCGGCCACAGCTGCCAGGACATCATTGATGCGATTCACGCACAGGCAGACCGCTACTGCTTCATCTCGCCGGCCATCGCCAATGAACCGCGCGCGCTGCTGGCCGAAAAGCTCGTGAGCCTCCTGCCGGACAACTTCGGCAAGATTTTCTTTACGAATGCGGGCGCGGATGCAAATGAGAACGCCATCAAGATTGCGCGTCTCTATACGGGACGCAAGAAGGTGTTCAGCCGCTATCGGAGCTATCACGGTTCTTCGTTCGGTGCGGGCAACCTCACGGGCGAGCCGCGCCGCTACCCTCTGGAGCCGGGCATCCCGGGGTTCGTGAAGTTCTTCGATCCCTATGTCTATCGCGAGAAAATCCGGTTCGCATCGGAAAAGGAGGCGGCCGCGTTCTACGTCGCAAAGCTCCGCGAGCAGGTCATCTACGAGAATCCGGACGAAGTTGCGGCCATCGTCGTCGAGACAATCACGGGCTCGAACGGCGTCATCATCCCGCCCGAGGGATACCTGCCGGGCATCCGCAAAATCTGCGACGAGTTCGGCATCGTGATGATCTGCGACGAGGTCATGGCAGGCTTCTGCCGGACGGGCAAGATGTTCGCGTTCGAGAATTTCGGCGTGAAGCCCGATCTCGTCAGCTTCGCGAAAGGTGTGACCTGCGGCTATACGCAGCTCGGCGGCGTCGCCGTTTCCTCGAAGATTGCGGAGTATTTCGACGACCATTTCCTCTCGTGCGGCCTCACGTACAGCGGCCATCCGCTCTCGTGCGCGGCCGGGCTCGCCTGCGTGAACGCCTATGAGAAATATCATATCCTCGACAAGGTCGCAAAGACGGGCAAGGTGCTCGGCGAGATTCTCGAGGAATTGAAGAAAAAGCACGCCTGCGTCGGCGACGTGCGTTACAAGGGCCTGTTCTCCGCCATCGAGCTTGTGAAGGACAAGGAGACGCGCGAGCCGCTCGTCGCTTATGGCCGCGACCCGGAAGGCATCATGCCGGGCATCATCGGCGAGCTGAAGAAGCGCGCGTTCATGACGTACTCGCACGAGAACATGATCATGGTGGCGCCGCCGCTCATCATCACGGAGGAGCAGCTGCGCGAAGAGATGGCGAAGATGGACGACGTGCTCTCGCTCGTCGATGCGAAATACTGCTGAAGCAGGAATGAAGCGGTTTTGTGGCGAATCTTTCCGAAACACGGTTTTGGAGGGGAGGTCCTGTCATGGAACCATCGGCAAGAGATGTCCAGCTGGCCGTCGGGCGCGTCCTGCGCCGGAGGCCGGAGAACTGGCGGAAGAATGTCGCAGCATATGTGAACCTCGTGGAAGAGGCAGACCAGCTGCTGGCGGCGCTCCCACTCGATGCGTTTGAAGCGGTGTTTCCCGAAAAGGGGAACTGTACCGTCAAGGCGCGCTGGGAGGTCATCTGGCTGCGCGAGGCGAATCCGGGAAAGACGGTCGGCGCCTTCGGCCTCGATGCGTTCCTGCATGCCTACCGGATCAATGAAGACATTCGGACGTATACGCGGCTGCATGATTTCGTGCAATCCATCCTGCGGCCGCGAAATGTAGCGGCGCGCGTGCAGACATTGTTCTTCCGTGCCTGCAACATCGTGCCATAAAAAAGAATCATATCAATCTTCAAAAAGAGCAACGGAGCTCGCCAAAACGCAGGTCATCACTCTGCGCGTCGGCGGGCTCTTTTGATGAAAAGGAGGCAGACCTCTATGAAGACGCAAAGGAAAATCGAAGGGCTCTATGAGCTCACGTCGGATGCGCATGATTCCATCCGCAGCAGCCCTTATTATAATGAAGATCTCGCGCCGACGCAGGTCGAGAAGCGCACCTGGACGACGTACAGCATGGCGACGCTCTGGATTGGCATGAGCATCAGCACGTCGGCCTACATGCTGCCAGCCAGCCTCGTGGCCGTCGGATTCTCCTGGTGGCAGGCCATCCTGACCGTCACGCTCGGCAACATCTTCGTCCTCGTGCCAATCATCCTCAACGCCCATGCGGGCACGAAGTTCGGCATCCCGTTCCCCGTGTTCGCGCGCCTCTCGTTCGGCGTGCGCGGCTCGAATATCGCGGCCATCGCGCGTGCCATCACGGGCGCGGGGTGGTTTGGCATCCAGTGCTGGCTCGGCAGCGAGGCGCTCAACAGCATCCTATCGACGTTCAGCTCCGGTTGGGCGGCCTGGGACTTCAACAGTGCAGCGGCCTTTGCCATGTTCTGGGCACTCAATGTCTACATTATTTACCGCGGCCCGGAGACCATCCGCTTCATGGAGTCCTGGGGCTCGCCGCTCCTCATCGTGCTGTGCCTCTCGCTGCTCGTCTGGTCAGTCAGCCAGGTCTTCGCGATGGGCAAAGGCTTCTCGGACATCCTGGCGAGCATGCCGACGACGATTGCGCCCGATGCGTTCTGGCCGACGTTCCTCGGCGGCCTCATGGCGAACATCGCCTATTGGGCGACGCTCGCACTCAACATCCCCGACTTCAGCCGCTATGCCAAGAATCAGTCGTCGCAGGTCAAGGGGCAGCTCATCGGCCTCGTCCCCGCGATGTTCGGTATTGCCGTCATCGGCACGATTGTCACGGGGGCCGTCTTCGTCACGACGGGCAAGATTATCTGGGATCCCGTGCAGGTCGTGGAGAACTCCGGCAATCCGATGATGGTGCTGCTCGGCGCCATCGGCCTCGTCATCGCGACGCTCACGACGAACATCGCGGCGAACGCCGTCGCGACGAGCAATGATATTTCCAACCTCGATCCGCATCGCATCTCGTTCCGCCGCGCTTCCCTCATCACGGGCGCGCTCGGCGTCATCATCATGCCGTGGAAGCTCCTGTCGAGCGCTGGTGCCTATGTCTTTGGCTGGCTTGGCACGTATGGCATGATCCTCGGCCCGCTCGCCGGCATCTTCATCGCAGACTATTATCTCCATCGCAAGATGCGCGTCGATGTGTTCGCACTCTATGCGGGCAGCAAGGACAGCCGTTATTGGTACACGGGCGGCGTCAATGGGCGCGCCGTCCTCTGCTGGGTGCTCTCCGCGCTGCCGGCGTTGCTCGGCACGTTCGTCCCCGCACTCTCGTTCCTCGCCAATATCGGCTGGGTGCTCGGCTTCGTGCTGGCGCTCGTGCTCTATCCGCTGCTCATGAAGAGCGAGAGGGGCTCGCTCCTCACGGAGGAAGAGGACGAGATCATCACGGAATATGGCGAGTCCGTCGTGCTCCCCGCTAAAGAAAGCGAAGGTGCAGGCGCCGTGGCTGGCGAGGCCATGCACGTCCGCAGCGAGTAAGGACGCCGTGCTGCATGCAGGAGAATCAAAGGAGGCTGTTTTATGGATATGGTGTTTCGTGGCGGCACGGTCGTCACATCTCATGCGCGTTTTCCAGCAGATGTCTATGTCAAGGGGGAAAAGATTGCGGCTATCGGCACGGACCTCGCCGTGCCGGAGGGGACGAAGACCATTGATGCGACGGGCAAGCTCGTGCTGCCCGGTGCCATCGATGCGCATACGCATCTCGAGTTCCCGTTCAATGGCACGACATCGGCGGATGATTATTTCGCCGGTACGCGGGCGGCGGCCTGCGGCGGCGTCACAATGGTCTTCGACTTCGTCACGCAGCGCAAGGGGCAGGGCATCCGCGAGGCCGTGCAGCCGCGCAACGCGCTCTGCGCGCCGAAAGCGTGCATCGACTATTCGTTCCATGTCGCTCTCACCGACCTCACGCCAGCCGTACTCGAAGAGTTCGCAGACGCGGCCGCGGCAGGGCTGCCGAGTTTCAAGCTCTACATGGTCTACAAGAAAGACGGCCTCATGATGAATGACGCCGATATCGTCGCCGCGCTCGAGCGGTCGAAAGAGACGGGGACGCTGATCGCCGTCCATGCGGAAAATCCCGACGTCATCGACCGCAACATCGATATCTTCCGCGCCGAGGGAAAGCTCGCGCCGTGGTATCACTACAAGAGCCGTCCCGAGGCCGTCGAGGCCGAAGCGGACATCCGTGCCATCCATTGGGCGAAAGCCGTCGGCGCGCCGCTCTACATCGTCCACCTCGCCAACGACGAGGGCATGAAGGCCGTGCGCGAAGCCGTGAACGAAGGGTATCCAATCTATGCCGAGACGTGCCCGCAGTACCTGCATTTCACTTGCGATGTCTACAAGCGCGACGATGGCAGGAATTTCATCTGCTCGCCGCCGATGAAGGGGCAGAAGAGCCAGGACGCCCTCTGGGAGGGCCTGAAAGAAGGCTATATCCGGACAGTTGCGACGGATCACTGCCCGTTCACGCAGGCGCAGAAAGATTGGGGCAAAGACGACTTCACGAAAGTCCCGAATGGCTGCATGGGCGTTGAAAACCTCTATCCCTATCTCCTGAGCGAGGCGACGCGCGGCCGTATTCCCTATGAAAAAGTCGTCGAGGTCTGCGCGGAAAATCCGGCAAAGATTTTTGGCTGCACGGAAAAGGGAGCGCTCGCGCCGGGGAAAGATGCCGACATCGTGCTCTACGATCCGACGATTCCGTTCACCATCACGAACGACAAGATGCATTCCGACTGCGACTATACAATCTGGGAGGGCACGGAGCTCTCGGGCTACATCACGGAGACGTATTCACGCGGCAAGCTCGTCTTCGAGGATGGCGCCTTCGTCGGAGAAAAAGGCTGGGGCAAGTTCGTCAAATGCGTGCCGCGCAAGGTCTGAAAGACATTTTCGGAAAGCACATTTCGCAAACAAGTACACGAAGAAGAGAAAGGAACAATATCATGGCAGATACAGAGTGGAAAGCAGGAGCAAAGAACGTCATCGGCTATCTCAAAGAACTTCGCAAGCTCACCGCAGATGCAGACGGTGCGCACCGCGTGGCGTGGACGCCGACGTGGGACAAGGCGCAGGCGTGGTTCAAGGAAAAGATGGAAGCTGAAGGCGCGGAAGTCAGCGTCGATTCCGCGAACAGCGTCTGGGCGAAGATTCCGGGCGAGACGGAGGAGGCCGTGCTGATTGGCAGCCATCTCGACTGCGTGCCGAATGGCGGCTGGCTCGATGGCGCGCTCGGCGTCACGGGCGGCATGGGCGCCATCTGCCGCTATGGGATTCATGGCAAGAAGCCGAAGAAGACCATCTACGTCGTGAGCTGGGCAGATGAGGAGGGCGCGCGCTTCGGCCGCAGCTGTATCGGCTCGTCGGCCGTCAGCGGTGCGCTCGATGTCGAGGAAGCGGCCAAGCTCAAGGACAACGATGGCATTTCCTTCGTCGATGCCCTGAAGCGCTATCATCTCGACGTGCATGATTTCCCGAAAGCGCGGGATGAATTCCTCGCGAAGAACATCAAGGAGTATCTGGAACTCCATATCGAGCAGGCGCCCGTGCTCGAGAGCCAGAAGAAGTCCGTCGCCTGCGTCTATGGCATCACGGGCTGCGAGCGCCAGTACATCACGTTCCACGGACAGCGCACACATTCCGGCGCGCCCATCCCGATGCGCCATGATGCCTTTCTGGCCGCGGCCGAGGCATCGCTGGCCTTCCGCGACATCGGCCTCAAGCATGATGCCTATTGCACGGTCGGCAAGGTCAGCGTCGCGCCGGACGTCGTGACGATTTCTCCGGATACGTGCACGATTTCGCTCGACCAGCGCTCCATCGACCCTGATGTTCTCGCGACCATCGTCAAGGAGGCAAAAGAGGCCTGCCTCGAGGCAGCAGAACACAACAAGGTGACAGTGACGTTCGAGCCGGTCTGGAGTATTCCGCCGACGATCTTTGACGAGCACCTCAAGAAGCTCTGCCAGGCAGCCGTCGAAGAGGAGACGGGCGAGCCGACGACGATGTTCTCCGGCCCGCTGCACGATGCGGCCGAGATGGCAAAAATCGTGCCGTCCATCATGATGTTCGCGATGTCGAGCCGCGGCCTCTCCCATTGCAAGGAAGAGGATACGCCGGAAAAGGACCTCGAACTGGCAATTGCCGCGTTCCTGCGCCTCGTTGACAAAGCCGTTGGCGAGTAAGACAGAACATGTGAGGACGTTGGGGGCTTCCTCATGCGCAGTGCGCATGGGAAAGCCCCTTTTATTGGATGGAATGATGAAACAGATGGAAGGTGAAGATGATGAAAGAACTCGAACTCTCGCGTGCCGTGACCGAAGAAGCGGCGCGCTGCCTGCTCTGCTATGACGCGCCATGCGCGGCGGCCTGCCCGCTCGGCCGTGCGCCCGACCGCCTCGTGCGCTCGCTCGTGCTCGGCAATCCGCTCGGCGCCATGCAGCAGGAACTTTCCGGCGCGTGCCCTGCCGACTGTGCGCGTCATTGTATGAAAGACTGCTTGCGCGCAAAGATCGATCTGCCGATTCGCTTATCGTTTTTGCGAAAAGCCCTGCGCGAAGCGGCGCAGAGCACATCCATCACAGCGATTGCGGCAAAGGAGGCGGCATCATGAAGGACTTGTCCATCACATTCTGCGGCGTACCGTGCGAAAATCCCTTCTTTCTCGGTTCGGCCTGCATCACGGCAACGGAAGACATGTGCGCTCGCGCGCTGGAAGCAGGCTGGGGCGGCATCGTGTTCAAGACCATCGGATTCTATCGGGCGCACGAAGTTTCGCCGCGCTTTGACGCCGTCCGCACGGGGAGCGGTCATTTCGAGAGCTTCCGCAACCTCGAGCAGATTTCAGACAAGGCGCTCGATGAAAACCTCAAGGCATTGGCGCATCTGAAGCAGCGCTTCCCGGACAAAGTCATCGTGGCGTCCATCATGGGGGAGACGGAGGAAGAATGGGAAAAACTCGCCCGCCTCGCGGAGGAGGCGGGCGTCGATCTCATCGAATGTAATTTTTCCTGTCCGCAGATGGCAGCCGAAGCGATGGGCGCGGATGTCGGCGTCAATGCAGACCTTGTCGGCACGTTCTGCCGCGCCGTGCGGCGCGGGACGCAGCTGCCGTTCCTCGCAAAGATGACGCCGAACATCACGGACATCACGCTGCCAGCACGCGCAGCTGTGGCGGGCGGAGCTGATGGTATTGCTGCCATCAATACGGTGAAGAGCCTCACGCATGTCGCGGGCGGCGTCGTGCCATCGGTCGGCGGTCGTTCCTCTGTTTCCGGGCTTTCCGGGCGGGCCATCCGCCCCATCGCCCTGCGCTTCGTTCATGACATCGCGTCGTGCCAAGAGCTTGCGGGCGTGCCGATTTCTGGCATCGGTGGCATCACGACAGCGATGGATGCGCTGGATTTCCTCACGCTCGGCGCGACGAACCTCCAGGTTGTGACGGCCGTCATGGAGTATGGCTATCGTATCATCGACGACCTCGCGGACGGCCTGAGCCGCCTCCTCGATGCACAGGGCGCCGAGCTCAAGGACGTCATCGGCTCGGCGCTCCCAGAAATCGTTCCCTGTGACGCGCTCGACCGGCAGACTATCCGTTATCCATCCTTCGCACAGGATGGCTGTATCGGCTGCGGCCGCTGCTACGTCTCCTGCGAAGATGGCGGCCATCAGGCCATCCATTGGCAAAAAGACCGTCGGCGTCCGATTCTCGACGAAACGCGCTGTGTCGGCTGCCAGCTCTGTCGCCTCGTCTGCCCCGTCGGCGCCATCAAGGCAGCAGGGTGACGTGTACGCAAACGCATTAAAACATAAAATCGTGGAACTGCATAGATTTTTCGCTCATAAAAGTGTAGAATGATACGCAAAGAACGCTCATAAAAGTGTGAAGGAGGCGTTTTCCTATGGCGTATCTTCGGCGGAAAATCGATGCGTTCCTGCGCGGCTGGAAGGCGGCGGAAGAGAGGCAGCCGCTCATC
>Ga0256406_1007064_pt1 | contig 10874 bp, 6 predicted proteins | sample RumenRJG_03DNA_FD_185986 | JGI IMG/M metagenome (GOLD analysis project Ga0256406, IMG submission 185986) | Bovine rumen microbial communities from Lethbridge, Alberta, Canada - RJG_03 | ecosystem: Host-associated > Mammals > Digestive system > Stomach > Rumen | place: Canada: Alberta | collected...
GGGCGCGCGACCATGCGTTTATCACGGTGGAAGAGTGTGATGAGGCGAATGCCGAAAAGACGTTCCGCCTTCTTGATTTCTGCTTCAACGGCTGGGGCGACAAGTTTCCCGCTGCGCTGGATAACGCCATCAACAAGCGCCTGTTTGACAGCGGCATGTTCAATGGTGCGTATGAGAATCACCTCGATTTCGTGCTTGAGGGAGGCTCCATCGAGAGCGACGGACGGGGAACTGTCTTCACTACGGCGCAATGCCTGCTTGCTCCCCATCGAAATCAACCGCTCCACCGCAACGAGATTGATGAACAATTGTGTCAGCGACTTGGTGCCAGGCGCGTCGTGTGGCTCGACCACGGAAACCTCATTGGCGATGACACCGACGGGCATATCGACACCATCGTACGCTGCGCACCCGATGACACCCTCATATACATAAAATGTAACGACGAAAAGGATGCCCATTACGAGGATTTCTTGCGGCTCGAGCAGCAACTCGAAACCCTGCGGACGACCGACGGACTACCCTATCGGCTGTTGCCGCTGCCCTTCCCCGATGCCATCTGCGAGGACGGGGAGCGCTTGCCGGCAACCTACGCCAACTTCCTCATCGTCAACGGTGCCGTCATCTGTCCCACATACGCTCAGCCGGAAAACGACCGTGCGGCACTCGAAACCTTACAGCTGGCATTCCCGACACACGAAATCATCGGCATCGACGCCCGCACCATCATCCGGCAGCATGGAAGCATACATTGCCTGACCATGCAATTCCCGGAAGGAACCATCCATACGAACCCATAAAACACATGACAAAAGATGAAAACAGGAATCATACAACAGCACAACACGGCTGACATGCAGGACAACATGCAGCGCCTTGCCGAGAAAATCGCCCGACTGGCACACGACGGTGCCGAACTGATTGTGTTGCAAGAACTGCACAACGGGCTGTATTTCTGCCAAGTGGAAGATGTCAACAACTTCAACCAGGCAGAGCCGATACCCGGTCCATCCACCGACTTCTTCGGCAAACTGGCTAAGGAACACCACATCGTGCTCGTCACCTCGCTCTTCGAACGGCGCACTGCAGGACTCTACCACAACACGGCGGTCGTCTTCGAGCGCGACGGAAGCATCGCCGGCAAATACCGGAAGATGCACATTCCCGACGACCCTGCCTATTACGAGAAATTCTATTTCACACCCGGCGACCTCGGATTTCGCCCAATCGACACCAGCGTCGGACGGCTGGGCGTCCTCGTTTGTTGGGACCAGTGGTATCCGGAAGCTGCCCGCCTGATGGCGCTGCACGGTGCAGAAGTGCTCATCTACCCCACTGCCATCGGCTATGAGAGCAGCGACACGGAAGACGAACAGGAACGGCAACGGGAAGCATGGACGACCGTTCAGCGCGGACATGCCGTAGCCAACGGACTGCCCGTCATCACCGTCAACCGCGTCGGACACGAGCCCGACCCCTCCCGACAAACAAACGGCATCGAGTTCTGGGGTTCCTCATTCGTTGCCGGACCGCAAGGCGAACTCCTTTTCCGCGCTCCGAAAGATGAAGAGACCTGTCAACTCATCGACATCGACCTACGACGTAGCGAACAAGTGCGCCGCTGGTGGCCCTTCCTCCGTGACCGCCGCATCGACCATTACGACAACCTTCTCAAACGATTTGCCGAGGAATAAAGGATGAAACGTGCATGAGACAATTATTATCACATGAGTGATTCGATAGAAAACTTGAAGCAGTTTCGCCTTTGCACCTGTTTGACTTTTGAGAATTTTGTTTGCAACTTTTGAGAATTTTGTTTGCAACTTTTGAGAATTTTGCATACCTTTGTCCCACGTAATCAGAATAGTTATGTTTAAAAGGGTTCAGTTTAAAGAGTTGTCTTCACGTATATCGGAGCCACGTGACAAGATTCAGGTAATCTCCGGTCCTCGTCAGGTTGGCAAGTCCACGGTAGTAAAGCAGGTTTTGCAAGAGACGACCATTCCTCACATATTTGTGAGTGCCGACAATATTGAAAAGACGAATACTGCATGGATTGGAGAAATGTGGGCTACTGCGCGAGCACACATGAAAGTTTCACATATTCCTGAATTTCTGTTGGTGATAGACGAGGTTCATAAAATCGACAACTGGAGCGAAGCTGTAAAGAAAGAATGGGATGAAGATACGTTCAATGACCTTAATATAAAAGTAGTTATCTTGGGGTCTTCACGCCTATTACTGAAAGATGGCTTGACGGAATCGCTTGCAGGTCGTTATGAACTCATACGGATGCCCCATTGGAGCTATACCGAAATGCACGAGGCTTTTGGGTTAGCCTTGAATCAGTATATTTATTTCGGCGGATATCCGGGAGGAGTTAAATATATAGATGATGAGCGTCGGTGGCAGAGGTACATCAAAGATAGCATTGCAGCTCCTGCCATAGAACATGATGTGCTTCATACAAAAACCATCTATAAGCCGGTGCTTATGAAACAATTGTTTGAACTCGGTTGCGCGTATTCCAGTGAAGAACTCTCGCTGAACAAAATGTTGGGACAGTTGCAGGACGCAGGAAATGTCACGACTCTCTCTAGTTACCTGACAACACTTGACGAGTCAAGACTTCTTTGCGGATTGCATAAATATGCCGCTGACGAAGCACGAAAATATAATTCTGTACCTAAGCTAATGGTCTATAACACGGCACTGCTTTCTGCCCTTTCCGGTACTAATTTCAACAAGGCGTTCACGACACCGAAACTATGGGGACGCTGGGTAGAAAGTGCCATTGGTTCTTTCCTATTGAATCAAGCCGATGAATACGACTACAAGTTATTTTACTGGCGAGAGAGAAACAATGAAGTGGATTTCATTGTGGAGTATAACAGACAAAGTATTGCGATAGAAGTAAAAACAGGCAGACGTACTACCAACAATGGTCTTACCGTATTCCATGACAAGTTTCATCCCATTCACTCTATCGTAGTAGGTTCTGGTGGCATCCCCGTAGAGGAATTCCTAACTTGGAACATAGGTAATTTACTCGAACCCTGACAACAGACTATACATTCAATATAGAAGTGCAATCCTCATAGTTCAGGTCTTGAAAAAAAAATGCACTTCTATATTGAAAATTGGGAACAAAACTACTTTTTTCCTAAAATAGTGAATGAAATCGCGCAAAAAAAAGAATGGGGCAACGGAGAATCTGGGACAGAAAAAAGCCGTGTATATCTACTGGATGGGGCATCACTTTTCTTGACATTTTTCGGGCAGCGGTTTAGGTTTCTTTACAAAAATTAACACGCTACAAGGCTGTATATTTTAGTCGGTGGACTCTCGGAAGGGCGGAAGCGTTTTGTGCGCTCCTGCGAAAAGTTCTCTGAAAATCAACGGGTTAGAAAGCGAAAATTTGGGGTTTATACGAAATCTATGCGAGGTCGCGTTGTGAAAGTTGGACTTTCACCTCCTCAAAGTGCAACTTTTAGCTGCTAAAAGTTATGCTTTTGCAGCCTAAAAATTCAACTTTTGGAAGCCGTTTTCATACTTTTTCGAGGAAAATCGTGCCCGTTTTGCATAATTATTCAGAAAGTTCCGTATATTCATTCAGAAACTTCCGCCTTTCGTGTAAATATTTTTCTGGTGAAATCTTTACATTTTAACAATTGAGAGAGCACACCTTGACCAGCAATAATTAGGGGGAGAGATTTTAAGGACTTTAGAGACCTTAAGGACCTTAGAGACTTTAAGGACCTTAGGGACTTTAGGGAGAGGGGGTGTCCTCATCATCCTCGTCCACGCCCCTCACCCACGAAGCAGCAACGAATGTGAGGATGCCCGAGATGGTGGTGATGATGAAGAACGTGCGGTAGCCGACGGCTTCGACCCACGCGCCGGAGACCATGCCCGTCAGCATGAGCGTGAACGACATGAGGGCGATTCCGATGCCGTAGTGGGCTGCCGTGCGCCGTCCCTGACTGAATTGAACGAGGAAAAGGATGTTGGCTGTCATGCCGAAGCCATAGCCGAACTGCTCGACCATGACGCACAGATTGACTGCCAGCAGGCTTTCGGGAAGCGCATAGCTCAGGAAGATAAAGACCATCTTCGGCAATGCAAAAGCGGCTGCCATCGGATAAAGGCAACGCCGCAATCCATGGAGTCGCACGACATTGCCGCCGACGATGCCTCCTGCCACGAGCGAGATGACACCCACCGTGCCCTGCACGAAGCCGAACTCCTGCAGCGAGAGTGCCAAGCCGCCGATGCTGGCGCGGTCGATGAGAAAGAGCATCGACACTTTTGCGAAGAGTCCTTCGACGGCGACGTAGGTAAGGAGGAAGAAGATGGCGGCACGTGCGTGTGGTTTTTGCATGAAAGTCCTGACGTTGGCACGGAATATGCGCCGTATCTTGTCGAAGGTCACCCGCTCTCCCCTCATCCGCCGCTCTGTCGGAAGGGGAAGCGTCAGCAGATGGACGAGCATGAGCACGAAGAGCAAGGCGGCAACGATATAGATAACGATGGCCCATGAGTTCTTGACTTGTCGGGTAATCACTTCCAGATTGCCCGCCACCATCACCAGCACGCCCTGTGCCAAGACCATCGCAAGGCGATAGAAGAAACGGCGGACGCGAACGAACGACAGCCGTTCATCCTCCTCGACGGTGAGTTGATAGAAACTGTCGATGGCGATGTCGTGAGTGGCAGCGCTGAAAGCCATCAGGAAAAGGAAGAACATGGTGCCCGAAAGCCACGACTTGGAATCAACGAAATGTGCCACGCCACAAAGCGAGAGCGTGATAAGCAATTCGGTAAGAATAATCCACGTGCGGCGTGTCAGCGAGAGGTCGATTGCCGGTCGCCACAGCGGTTTGAGCACCCACGGCAGCAGGAGGCAGGAAGTGTAGAACGTAATCTCCGCATTTCCCATGCCTAAGCGTTTGAACATAATGAGCGAAAGCATCATCAGCACCATATACGGCAAGCCCTTCGCCACGTAGAGCGAGGGAATCCAGCACCATGGATTCTTCTGTTCGGTGCGTCGGAGAAGGCTGATATACTTGTCGTTCATGTTCTGCATTCGTTTAAGAAATTACTGTTCAATCGTTTTTCTTCTTACCAAACTCCGGGTCAATCTTGATGAATGCCGTCACGATGAAGGTGATGGCACACAGGAACATGACGATGACGAAGAACGTGCGGTAGCCGACGGCGTCTTTCAGGAATCCCGAGAACATGCCGGGCACCTGCAAGCCCAAGTATGAAAGTCCCGTGCAAATGGCATAGTAAGAGGTCTTGAACTCGCCCATACTGAAATAGAGCATATAGAGCGTGAGCGCGGTATAGCCCAACCCGTAGCCGAACTGCTCGATGAAGATGCACGAACTGATGAGCACAATATTGTCGGGCATGGCATAACTCATATAGACATACACAATGTCGGGGAGCGTAATGGCGCATACCATAGGCCACAGCCAGCGCTTCAGTCCGTTGCGACTGGCAAGCCAACCGCCGACGATACCGCCGAGCAACAAACCGATGAGACCCACCGTGCCGTAGGAGATGCCATACTGGGTCAGCGTCAGTCCCAGTCCGCCATCTTCCTGAGGACGCGTCAGGAACGTCTTGCTCATCGCATTGAGCAAGGCTTCGGGGAAACGGAAAAACATGATGAAGATAATGGCAAACAGCAGTTCACGCCACGGCATACGCGTGAAGAACGACACGAACATCCGCTTAAGTCCCTGCACGATTTCAGATGCCGTCACATTATTGCGCGTGTCGCCATCAGACTTCGGCATGAAATAACAATGCCAAAGCCAAAAACCGATGAACAGAGCCGCCACACCATAGAACACCAGACTCCAAGCGAAAGCGTTGCGACCGGGATAGCGCTCTTCCAGAATGCCCGCAAGCGGCACCAGCGCCCCGTTTCCGAAAATCACCGCCAGCCGATAGAACGTATTGCGAATGCCCACAAACCACGACTGCTGATGCTCGTCGAGTTCCAACATATAATAACCGTCGGCGGCGATGTCGTGTGTAGCACTCGAGAATGCCATCAGGAAGAAACAAAACATCGTCCCCTGGAACCAAAAGTCGGTGTTCAGCGTGAAAGCCACTCCCGCCAGCGAAGAGCCTAAAAGCAACTGCATGGCAATCACCCACCAGCGTTTCGTCTTGTATAAATCAACAAACGGGCTCCACAAGGGTTTGATAATCCAAGGCAAACCCAACCAACCAGTATAAAGTCCTATCTCTGCATCACTCAATCCCATCCTCATATACAACACGATGGCAACCGACGTGACAATCACATTAGGCAGACCTTCTGCCATGTATAGGGTCGGTATCCACGACCAAGGATTTCTACTCTTTTTCATTATTTATATATCCTTTTAATTTCTGCCCCACGATAGTAGTGCAACAATATTTCATTATAATGATAACCTCTCTCTCCCATCACGGCGGCTCCAATCTGACACAGTCCCACGCCATGTCCCCAACCGGCACCTTTCAGCGTGATGCGCACAGGCTCGCCACTGGCATTGCGCTCCGTCTCCACCTCGAAGTTGGAACTGTACAGGTGGCTTTCACTCAACGCACGCCGTATCTCGAGTTCCTTACCGATGGTAAATTCCTTGTCGGTTCCCACGATTCTGAGCTTCGAGATGCGCCCACTCTTGCCTCGCTCCAGCGGGATGAGGTCGAGAATCTTTCCGAAGTCCATCTTCAACTTCTCGCTGACGAGCGCGGAGAGTTGCTCCTGTGTGTAGGAAACTTCCCAGCGATAGAAGTCGGGCGTCTCCTGGTCATAGTCGTTGAGCACCTGTTTCAGAATGTGTTCGTCGTGCGTGTTGCAGAAAGGTTCGGCAGCGGGATTGGCTGCGTCTGCCGTATCGGGCACGGAAACGAGATAAGGCTTCGGGGTATCTTCCCAGCAATACTGGAATTCTTCGGTCACTCCTCCGCAACATTTCGAGAAGCGTGCATCGCATATCTCATCGCCGAACATCAGTATCTGCCCGCGTGTATCGCGCACCGCCTCAGCCACATGGTTGTTAGTGGCTTTCGTTATGCCCTGATAGCGCTGGCAATGGTCGTCGGCACACACGTCGAAAATAGAGTGGTCTTCGCGGTCGTACCAACGGATGAGTTCATCGTCTTTCTTGATGAACGAGAAGAAACTGTTCGTACCATCCTTCAGTTGTTTCCGCTTCTCCATCTGTGCCAGCAGCCAACTGCGCGATATGACGGCGTGGGCTTTCAGGAATTCGGGCGACGAGGTGGCGTTCATCTCGCTCGAAATGACGCTCGTCAGATAGTTCTCCACCGGCAGTTCGTTGATGGCACAAATCTTATCTGCCTCCACCACGAGCCGGAGCACTCCCTGGAACACCTGCGTCTCCTTCCGCTCCCAATGGAAATGCACTCCGATGGTCACGTCGTCTATTGAGAACGAGGCGTCGCCGCTCTGCGGAACGAAGGTCAGTTCGCGATATTGCCTGCCGTTCCACAAGATGCTGCCTTCCGCAAACGACACTTTCTGTGCACCCTCAATCGTCTCACCTTTCGCCATATAGGGCTGGTTCAACGTGAAATGTATCTCCTCGGCACTCACGATGCCCACCGTCACCTGCGGCTCTGTCTCATAATCAGACAACGACGAGCCCAGCATGCCGTCTATCGACTCGGTGCGTATGCGGCTGATCACCGCTTCCATCTCCTCTGCGGAAATGCTCACTTCGTTGTAAACTTCCTGCAACCGTTCGCTGCTCAGCTGATCGAAATCCTCCTTGCGAGGGGTGATGACCAGTCCTGCCATATCGAGTGCTCCCGGACTTATGAGCAACTGCTGCTCTCCCTCTGCATAATAACATGCCGGGCGGTGCTGCCTGCGCGGAAATACCACCATGAGGTAGTCTTCGCCGTTGCGCCATCCCACGATGTTCATCTGCGGTTCAGGGGATTCCGGTAACAAAGGCAATGCCTGATAGAGGCGTTTGAAAAGTCGCTCGCCCGACTCCTTCCGGCGGGTACGTATCAAGAATGCCGGACAGAAATAGTCGGAAACGATATACAGTCCTTCGTTCTCATCCTCGTTAACGACCACTTCCAACTCGCGACTCAACCGCTGCCAACTTGTTTGCAAAGGCAGTGCGACGCCCATCCCTGCCTGCAGATGCAGATGGTCGGGAGCCGACGCACCGCTCTCAGGACCATTATAGAATATGGTCATCTCCGGATATTCGTCAAGCAACTTATAGAAAACGCCATAGTTGCCAAGAATCCGTTGCGGCTGATGCTTGCGGGCTGCTATTGTGAAGTGGACCGGAAGAATCGGATAGGGATTCACCAATATCTCGAAACGGGAACCGGCTGCCTTCACGAGCTGCTCTGCCGGACGGTTTTTCTCACATAGGAAACACGGACGCTCAGCGATACTTCTCTGGTCGATATTGGCAGCGGTTGAGCGGATGCGGGCAGGATTGTACTGCACCGTCGCAAAATAGTTGCCAAGTCCCAGTTCGCGCACCGCCACATCGCTTAAATCGCGGAAGCGCTGACGGGCATCCGTCCAACGCTCCAACTGGCGTTTAAAGAAACGATGCAAGTCGTTGCCTCCCGCAGAACCGACGGCAGTTCGCTCGTTGCGTTGCCGGCGCGCCAGAATCTCCATCGTGCGCAAGCGATCTTTATATAAGTTGTTGGCGTTCTGACGCTCTACCGACAAAGCGGCATCGCTATTTCCTTCCCATCGCCTGCACAGGTACAACTCGTCGTAGATGCGCCCGATGCGATAGCGTCCACTGAATGCCAAGCCCAAGGCGTAATCTTCGCCATAGCTCGTATTGGGAAAATGTATCTCACGCAACAGCGGTGTGAAGAATGCCCTCGGAGCTCCCAAGCCATTGATGCGCAGGGCATTGTTCGCCCCGTTCTCGTCGGTCCATTCACGATGGTCAATCAGACCGGGAGGAAGAGTTTCCAATGCAAAGTTGCACATGCGGTAAGACCCAATCACCATCGCCGCCTTCTGTTTGTAGAACTCATCCACAATACGCTGCAGCGTGTGAGGCGAACTGTAAAGGTCGTCACTGTCCAACTGAACGGCAAACCGTCCGCAACGGTCGTCATCGACAGCCACATTCCAACAGCCGCCAATACCCAAATCCCTTCGCTCGGGAATGAGGTGAATCAACCGGTCATCATCACACTGCCCGTCCAACAGTTCCGTTGTCCCGTCGGTGGAATGGTTGTCCACCACAATGACGTTATATTTGAAGGTCGTTTGCTGATTGAGTGCTGACCGAACGGCATCGAGAATGGTTTTCGCACGATTGAATACGGGTATTACCACCGAAGCCTCACACTCAAAGGCAGCCTCCCCGAAGTCGGGCGTCTCCAAAGCGGTCGAATCCACCAACGCCCCAATCGCCTCAAGATGGGCGGTGGCTGCTGCCTCCATCTCTATCTGAACCTCGCGGTTACGGGGATTGACATAGTCGAACTGGCGCTCTCCACTCTGGCGCAAATCGAACTCCTGCTCCGTGTACAGATACTCGTCAAGATGGAATATCCTGCCGCGTCGGCTCAGGAAAAGCCGAAAGTCATACAACGCCGCAAAGTGATAGTCGGCTATCCCGCCAGCCACATAGTCATGAAGCGAAGACGAACGGAACATCAGCACCGAACCGAAATCGAAGTCGTCACGCACGCTGCCCAACTGATAATCGATGACAGGGTGTTTCGCGACGTTGACCCCAGTCCCTTCATGGCGCTCTTCATAATAATCGCTGTAAACCAATTCCGCAGCAGTCCTTTCCAACACCTGAAGAAAACGGCTGACAGCATGCTGACCAAAACGATAGGGAGCGGACTTCAGACACAACATCACATAAGCCGACTGCGCATGTTCGCTCATCTGCCGAAGAGCATCAGACGACGTAAGCCCTTCCGCCTCCAGGAACGAGCAACCCTCCGGAGCCTCCTCCTTTGAAGAAAGTTCCGAAGAAGTCAGCAAGAATATACGATTTACGTAGTACGACGACCGCAACGCCGCAACCGTTGACAAGGTCGCATCCAGGTCGCCGCAAGCTAAAAAACAATCAATCTTCTTCATTACAAATACATTTAAAGGGCATCATCATTCCTTTTTAATCAGCGATTATCTACATAAAAACATCCCGCAAAAAAGAGGGAAATAATAACATGCCCGCAAAAATCACCACAAAAATACAAAATAGTTAAGAAATGACAAAAAGAAACGAGTACTTTTATTTCCCATATCCAGTTCACACCACCAACACACACCTTCATTGCTGCACAAAACACGCATTCAACTTAGACTATATTTCCGAAAAACAATGTAAGTAAAATGACATGAATTCGATGGGATGAAGTTTTGGCTTGCAAAAGTTGAAGTTTTAGGCGCTAAAAGACTTTTAGAGTGCGAAAGTTGAACTTTTGGAAAGCACTCTTTAATGTACTGAAATTCAGAAGTTTACAAAACGCCTTTCAATAGCTCTACCTTTGCATAAATATACAAAAGCAGCAAGTGGCTGAACAAGCGGAATGACGGAAACGGAATGAGAGGCATCGCCAAACTCATACCACTCTTATATCGGACTCACGCTAAAATAATGTTTGCTTTTTTCACTCACTTAATCGTAACTCTGGCTGTTGCCCAAGCTACTCACGCTCGGAAAAACTCAGATAAAATTTGGTTTTTCACTCACTTAATCGCATTCTATGTTAAATTCCAAATATTTTCTTCATTTTAACCATACATTAACAATTAGTATTATGCAGCTTTCGCTTTATAGTATTCATAATTAGGATTGTATTTTTCTTGTTTCTTGACC
>Ga0256406_1007065_pt1 | contig 10870 bp, 11 predicted proteins | sample RumenRJG_03DNA_FD_185986 | JGI IMG/M metagenome (GOLD analysis project Ga0256406, IMG submission 185986) | Bovine rumen microbial communities from Lethbridge, Alberta, Canada - RJG_03 | ecosystem: Host-associated > Mammals > Digestive system > Stomach > Rumen | place: Canada: Alberta | collected...
AAAAATGATAATTCCTTTGCACAGATTAACACTAGGGGTGATTATCTGGGGCATAAACAGCCAACATCGACGATAAGTTAGGAAACTTTAACAAGTGTGCTTGAACACTCTCTGCAATGCGGGTTAAACAGATTGTCACTTTATTGTCGAATTTGAGAAATTTTTTTGTGTAGGGAGGTTTGGCTAGTGAAGATCTCGGAGGTTTTGTTACAGCCTCATTTGGGGAGGGCTCTCGGCCAAAGCCAAGAGGGGTAGGTTAATCCTTCTTATGGAACCCCACACCCGACTTCGTCACAACATAGATATTGCCGTTCTTATCGCACCCTACACTTCCTTTCAGATGAAAGGAGCTTTCTATCTTGCGCGTTTTCGGGTCTACGATGATGAAGGTGTTGACCTGATTGATGTCATTGTTGGTGGAGTAGACATTGTTTCCGTCAGAGAAAAACACGCTGTCGGCAGAAAGGAAATCGCAGGTGCCATCATCTTTGATGACGTTCACATCCTGACCATAGACTTCCACCACCAACTGATGGTCGTTGGTGATCACATTCTGCAGGATACCATCTTTATTGACTCCTACGGTATCACAGATCACGTAGTCGAAATGGTTTTCTTGCGGTGCGCGGGCGGTGTTGGGCTTCCATTTTATTTGGTGGACCGTGCTTTCACCCTCTTCGTTGTAGAAAAACTGGTTGTCGGTCTGCCAGTAGGTCCTGCCCTTGACCATTATTCCTCCCATCACCTTCTTCTTGATGTCAATCATCTCCAAAGACAATTGCTTGCCGGTGTTCCGGTCGAAGGTAGCGGTGAAGGGGTGGCCGCATCTTGCTAATATTCCACCCTGGAATGCGATGCCGTAGTTTTGCATGCGAATCTGATCCCCGAAGACTTTGATGTGCGATTTCGAACCGCATCCGTCAGGCAGTTTGGTCGCCCATATGGTCTTGAGGTTCTTGTCGAGGCAATAGATATTTTCCGCATCGGCTACAAAAAGCGTGTCACCGGAGAATAGGATGTTGCTGTGGGTGCCGGTGAGGATGGGACCATAAACATCGGAGTTGAGGGCCTCCTGCGTGAAATCACGACTTGGGAAGGTGTATCTGGCCTTGGCTAAACTGAACCTTGATTTAGTGGGTTCCTTGACTCCTGCCGTAAAGGCATGCCGAAGGGTGTCGCCGGTGACGACATTCAAGCGGATGAGGCTGTCGCCCATGAGATAGTAGATGCGCTGGTCCTTGACACTCTTGTCGATATTCAGATCTGCCTCAATAGCATGTCTGTTACTCGTAATGGTCTTACGCCAAAGCGTCTTTCCGGTTTCCATGTCGTAGGCGACGAGTTGGTCGCCTTTTCGATTCTCCGCACAAACGACGACGCGGGAAATTCTGTCGAACATCAGGCCTTCGTTTTTGCTTTTCCAAACCTGTTCACCTTTGTAGTTGAAGAACGTTGGCTTCCCATAACCGAAAGAGAAAAACTTTGGTAGGGTATAGGTCAAATATCCGTTCTTCGTGAGCTGTGCAAGTTCCTGATTCTTGAAGTTCGGTTCTGCTATTTCCTCGAAGGTTTCCGTGTTGAACAGTTTGTTGTCGTTTTTATCGCCCACGAGCATGAGAGGGGACTCATCAGTGATAAGGAAAGTATTTAATTCCCCATCGGTAGGAATGAAGTGGCAGAGCAATGGTTGTCCGTCTGCATACTTGCCAAGCTGGATTTCTGTGTAGTCCAACAAACTCTTCTTTTGGGCGTGGGCAGACAGCATGGATAAAAGTGCAATGGTTAGAATGAGTAGCTTTTTCATCATCGTCATTGATTTATATTTATTACTAGTATGACGCAGCGTGAAGGCTATTCCCCCATGGCGATGAGGATTTTTTTCTCAAACAGTGGTCACAGAGTCATTCATTCATTCATCCATTCATTCTTTTCTTTTAACGCACAACCTTCGGTCATAAAGAGAACATAGACGAATATTTTCGTTATATTCGTTGATATTCTTTATTCTGCGAAGCTGAGCGTTGAAAACAATTCATCTTGTCTTTCTAAATTATTATCTACGAGCATATTCAAACATTGACCGTACATTGACAGACATACATTTTTTCATTTTCAAGCATTCAAGCAATGTATGTATAATGGATGAAGAATGATAATGAACGAAGATGTATGATCCATGCTTGAAGATGTCACGTAGAATAAAACAATCATCGTGCCCTTTGGCTCTTTGATCCGCTGAGGGCATCGGATCCCCCACCAGGCGTCTATAGCTTGTTTATCCCGCATACTAGCTCCCCTCGCCTTTGGAGAGGGGTAAGGTTGTGAGGCCGTAGAGGAAAGGGGTTGAGACCGTAGGGGTAAGGGGGTGAGACCGTTTTATGCCAGCGCCAGGAGAGGCAGATAGTAGATGTCGGCCTTGCGGTGTCGCAGGTGCTTCAGGGCGTTGCCGAGCAGATGCTCGACGGTCTTCTCGCTGATATCCATCAGTTCGGCAGCCTCGCGATAGGTCTTGCCGTCGCGCTTGCAGAGTAGGAGCGCCTGGCGTTGGCGGGCTGGCAGGTCATCGATAGCCTGCCACAGTCGCGCCTCCAGAAACGACTGGTCCTGCGCTGCAGAGTCGGTGATGGTACCGTCAAGGTCCTGCGGCTGCAGGTCGTGGCACAGTGGGTCGTTGCGTCGCAGTTGGTCGATACAGGCGTTGCGTACGGCTGTGAAGAGGAAGGATTTGTCGTTAGCCGCTTCCTTCTGCCAGAGTTTTACGAAGCAATCCTGCACCACATCCTCCGCACGGTCGACATCGCCGCCGAGGTAGTGCATGGCATATAAGCATAGGGGCCGGTAGTATTTCTGAAAAGCTTGCTCTACGGAAGACATCTATTTCTCTAGAATGGTTGTTTTCTGGGGTGCAAAAATACAACAAATAATCGAAATAGAGCAGGAAGGCATGGAAAAAACACGTCAGACCCACCCCTATCCCCTCCCTGCAAAGGGAGGGGATAGGGGTGGGTCTAGTTGTGGTGGGTCTAGTTGTGGAGGGTTCTCTATTCGTACGGCCCGAAGCGGTTGTCTTGAGGCTCACTGGGCATGCAGAGCAGCACGAGCAACCAGATGGCACCGATGATAGGTATGAGGAAAATCCAATACCACTGACCACCCTTGCCTATGTCGTGGAGGCGACGCCAGGTTACGCCCAGACCGGGCAAAACCAATGCCAGAAGAACAAAATAATAGAGAGCGCTCGTAAAAATGATGGTGCCGGTATCCCCTTGCATGTATCCCCATGCTTGAAGACCACTCAATGCAAAACTAATGATAGCGGCAGCAAGCGCATACCACCAATACTCTGCGCGTTTTGCACGACCGTTGAAGTTGCAGTAATTCTGAAATACTACCTTCTTAAAGGCTGAGAAAATGTCCATAATGAAGTTTGTTTTAAGTAGATGATTAATACTTGTCGCTTTGTTGCAACAAAGTTAAACAAAATACTTTATACTTACAAGTTTTTTGTCTGCTAATTGGTTTGAATAATATTTTCTTCAATTGTGTGACATTCCACAGTCGTTGTAGTCTGTTATACAGTAGAAATACCGGCGCTCCTATGAACATAAGGCGACGAAGTCCGTATCCTGCGGTGACTGGTGGGCACAATTGGTTAGCCAGGAACTTAAATACTGTTAAAGTTGATTTGCATGAATGCCGATGCCATCCATTTCCTACAAAAAGGTAACCATGAAACTGAAATGTGCCCTCTTGTGGGATGTCATTTTTTGTATTACCTTTGCACTTGTAAAACAGAAGACAAGAGCTTAATCTAAACGGTTGATGCTCGCGACAAAAGAAATAATAACAAATAAATAAAAGAAAGGAAACAAAATTATGGCAAATGTAGTTTTAATCGGTGCAACAGGTTTCGTAGGTTCTGCAATTCTCAACGAGTTGCTCTCTCGTGGTCACAAGGTAACAGCAGTGGTTCGCAACGCAGCCAAGCTGCCCAAGAACGACAACCTCACAGCAGTGGAGGAGGACGTGGCTCATGTGGATGCCATCGCTGCCATAGCCAAAGGCAAGGATGCCGTGATCTCAGCTTACAATCCCGGCTGGACCAATCCCGACATCAAGCGTCTCATCGAAGAGAACTATCCCAAGATTGTGGAGGCCGTGAAGAAGAGTGGTGTAGGCCGTCTGCTCATCGTCGGCGGTGCCGGTACACTGTTCGTAAAGCCGGGTCTGCGCGTCGTTGACTCTGGTGCTATCCCCGCAGCAATCATGGATGGCGTTCGTCCTCTCGGCGACTTCTATCTCAACTTCCTGACCAAGGAGCACGACCTCGACTGGGTGTTCTTCTCTCCTGCCGGTGCTTTCGAGGAGAAGGGTGAGCGCACGGGTAAGTTCCGCCTCGGCAAGGACGACCTCATCGTTGACCCCGCTACAGGCACCAGCCACATCTCCGTTCAGGACTATGCCGTGGCTATGGTAGACGAACTCGAGAAGCCCGCTCACCACATGGAGCGCTTCACAATTGGGTATTAAGTTCTTGAGTTTATGAGTTCTTAAGTTTTTGAGCTCTTGAATTGTGAAATTAAATAATGGCGCATCGAGATATACTCGATGCGCTCATTTTTAAGGAGATAGACTATGATACAAAAGGCATTGGACTTTCTGAAGTCGCACATCGAGGTGGCCTTTGCCACCTGTGAGGGCAATCGCCCGCGCATCCGCGTGTTCCAAATCATGAAGCAGGAGGGCACCACGCTCTATTTCGCTACCTCGGCCCGGAAGCAGGTGTACAAGCAGCTGCACGAGAATCCTAACATCGAGATTATGGCCAGCGCCGACAACATATCCGTGAAGTGCACGGGAAAGGCTGACTTCAATGTCGACGGCGCAGTAGCACAGTGGATCTACGACAACAACCCCGTGTTGCAACGCCTCTACACCTCTTACGACAAACTCGCTTACTTCAAGATGGACATTGAGCAGATGGACTACTATGACCTCACGCCCACGCCGCCCGTCTTCAAGCATTTCGACCTCATCAACAACACAGTAGGAGACGGATATGTCGGAGAAAGATACAGCAAGAAGGCTTGACAACCTCGACGCCATCATTTCGTGGTTGATGGAGGACTATGGCCAGCGCATCGCCATTCCCAACGACCTCAAGGGCAAGCAGCAGCTGATGCGGGCGCTGATGAACGTGCGTCCGCCGAAGCCTGCCACGGAGGATTTTTTGAAGATGCAGAACCGTGAACTGCAATGGCAGTTGGGGAACAAAGGCATCGTAGTCCCGGAAGGGAAGGGCTTGCAGGTGTGGCAGGGCGACATTACGCGACTGAAAGTAGACGCAATTGTCAATGCGGCTAACAGCGAATTGCTTGGTTGCTTCATTCCGCTGCACAACTGCATCGACAATGCCATCCACTCCGCCGCCGGCATCCAGCTTCGCGAGGCCTGCTATCGCATCATGCAGGCGCAAGGGCATGAGGAGGCGACGGGTACGGCCAAGATTACTCCGGCGTTCAACCTGCCCGCGAGGTATGTCATCCATACCGTAGGACCTATCATTCCCGACGGACGGCCAACCAAGGAGCAGGAAGCGCAACTGGCCTCGTGCTACCGATCTTGTCTCGACCTCGCCGAGCAATACGGACTCCACAGCATCGCGTTCTGCTGCATCTCAACGGGCGTGTTCCATTTCCCGCGTCAGCGTGCGGCGGAGATTGCCGTAGAGACCGCAAGAAACTATGCAAAGAAAAGCATTGACACCATTATCTTCAACACATTCAAAGATGAGGATGACCACATATATCGACAGCTTATTACGGAAACCAACGACCTTGAATAGCTCGACTGAACAGCCGTTGGCTGAAAAGATATCCCACGTGCGCCAGTTGCTGCGCGAGGCCGACGGAGTACTCATCGGCGGTGGGGCAGGACTCTCCACGGCGGCCGGCATTCGCTATGACGGCGACGACTTCCGGCGCGAGTTCCGTGAGTGGATCAACCGCTATGGCATCACCGATCTCTACTCGTCCGGCTTCTATCCCTTCGACACCGAGGAAGAGTATTGGGCATGCTGGGCCCGCCATATCTGGTTCTGCCGTTATCGCGTTGACGGACTGCCACTCTACCGCACGCTGCTGAAACTCGTCGGCGGTAAGGATTATTTTGTCTTCACCACCAATGTCGACGCGCAGTTTGAAAAGTCCGGCTTCAATGTCGACCGCATCTTCGCCTGTCAGGGCGACTACGGCATGTTTCAGACTGAGAGTGGAAGAACGAAAAAACTCTATCCCAACGAGGAGATGGTGCGCCAGATGATGGCGGCTACGCGTGATTGCCGCATTCCCACGGCGCTTATTCCTCGCGATCCTGAGACTGGAGAGAAACTCGTGCCCAACCTGCGCGTAGACGACCGCTTCGTTGAGGACGATCATTGGTATCAGCAGGCCGAGCGCTACCAGCAGTTCATTGAGCAGCATCGCGGTGGCAGACTCGTGCTCCTGGAGTTGGGTGTGGGTTTCAACACGCCCGGCATCATCCGTTTTTCCTTCGAGAAGATGGCTGTAAGCTATCCTCATACAGCCCTCGTGCGCTTCAACCAGGAGGCTACACCCCTCGTTGCCGGCATCAAAGACCTGACAGTATTTGATGACTGCCAGAAAGCGGAGATAATTCTTAATTCATAATTCACAATTCATAATTCATAATTAGGCTGGCGCGAGGATAATTCTCAATTCAACTCTCGGAAGTGATTTACTGCCTGGAAGGCAGTACCTTAGTAACCGGGTACACGGAAGCGAAGCGGACGTGTGCCCGGTGTGTAATGCAAGGAAGAAGGTGCCTGGAAGGCACTAACTCCTATTATTGAAGGTGCTGCCTTCCAGGCAGAGTAAACCACCTTTCCCTTCAGTCCGGGCACATCCACTTGCTTCGCTTGTGTATGTACCCGGTTACTGAGGTACCGTCTTCCAGACGGTGTCCTGTCATTTTACTTCCATTATGTTGTGCACAACATATCTGCCGAAAGTTGAGTAACGAATACCACGGATCACCATATTTATTATTATTCATCAGATGTTCTCTCCCCTCCCTTTGGAGGAAGGGTAGAAGGTGGGTCCTTTATTATTCGTTATTCCGTGTAGTGGGTCGTTAAACATTGATTGTTATTTAACGCCCACTTCGTGGAAAAAGAATAATAACGAATAAAACTCTATCATATTTTGTTTTTCCTCCTACTCGTCTTCTATGTGATATCTAGATAAATCATGTTTTTTAACACGAATGCCCACTAATGGAACACGAATGTCCGCTTTGCTCCCATTTTTCTGAGGTGTTGCCTTCCAGGTAATTACCCATCTTAGAAACTTAAAGATATTTATCTTTTAATAAAAGTATGCTTGACCGACTGTAGCCTGCAAAATATTTATTATTTTTGTAGATAAAATAAAGAGAGCATACCATGTTTACAAAGGAAATAGAAAGATACGATAAGACCGTTGAAACCTATCAGAAGGTTGTGGCGCGTCCTATGGGTGAGGAGCAGTACCGTCAGCGGGCTGAGATTCTTTTCTCCTGCCATAGCTGCGGCATTGAGGGTAACTCGTTTTCAGTGGACGACACCCGTGCCCTCTTCGAACAGGGCTTGGGCTATTATCCTGTAGGTAAGTCACTGTTGGAATGCCAGGAGATTGCCGACCATTTTAAGGCTTACGAATGGATGCACGGGCATCTGGATCATCCTTTCGACCTGGAGTTGCTTCAGACTATCAACCGTCTTGTTACCCTACATACCTTGCCGTATAAGGTTAGAGGAGCCGAGCCTGGAGCTTTTACTACAGTGGATATGGCTGCAGGAGACACCCTCTTCGGGGATCATGAAGAGCTTATCGAACGGGTTCCGAAGCTGATGGCATCAACAGCGCAGGCCATAAACGAGGCCAAGCAACATCCTTTAGTGCTTGCCGCACGTTTCCATGGTTTCTATGAGTATCTACATCCTTTCCGTGATGGCAATGGCCGGACAGGACGACTGCTCTCCAATTTTATTCTCTTGCATTTTGGAAAACCTGAGTTCATCATCCGGAAAGAAGACCGCCAGCAATATATCGATGCACTCCGGCAGATCCGTACGGAACAGACAGACGAGTTCCTTATCAGCTTCTTCTTCGACAAAGCCATAGAGCAGTTGGAAAGCGAAATCCAGCAGAAGCGAAAAGCCATCCCACCAATATTTGTTTTCTGAATAATAACATCTTTGTGTAGGTGGGGGCGTCAGGAATGACGCCCTCACCTACAGCATAGCAGTGCTTCGTCGTCAGGAATGACGACGCTCATAATACGCTCCTAAGACGTCCCTACGTTTTCTCGAAACTTAATTGTCCTTTAGCGTGAAGCGGATGGGATCGTCGTACTGGTCTTGCAGGCGATGAAGTTCCTCGCGCAACTTGCGGGTGATCTTTTCCGTTCCCGGCTGACCGTAGATATTGTGCATTTGCTCAGGGTCTTTCTTCAGGTCGTAGAGTTCCCAAGTGTCGATGTCGTCGTAGAAATGGATGAGTGAATAGCGCTTCGTGCGTACGCCGTAATGTTTGCACACGCTGTGCTCGGCCGGATACTCATAATAATGATAGTAGAGCGACTTGCGCCAGTGCTTTGGCTTCTTGCCCTCGAGCAAGGGCAGATAGCTCTCGCCCTGTATGTCGCTGGGAATCGGCGCGCCGGCCAACTGCAGGAAGGTCGGGGCATGGTCGATGTTCTGCACCATCTCGTTGACGTCGCCATGCTTTCCTCCGGGCAGATAGACGAGCAGGGGCGTGCGGAAAGACTCCTCGTACATGAAGCGCTTGTCGAACCAACCGTGCTCTCCCATATAGAAGCCCTGGTCGGAGGTGTAGACAATCATCGTGTTCTCGAGCAGCCCGTTGTCCTTAAGATACTGAATCACACGGCCCACATTGCGGTCAACGGAGTGAATCACGCGCATGTAGTCGTGCATGTAGCGCTGGTATTTCCATTCGGCCAATGCCTTTCCCGAGAGGTGCGCCTCCTTGAATTTACGGATGATGGGGTCGTAGTGGGCATCCCACTGCGCGCGCTGCGACGGTGTCATGCGCATGTAGTTGGCGCGTCCCCATTCTTCCAGCAGTTTGTTGTTGGAATGGATCTCGTTCTCATGGTCGGCCATCTTCAGGTCGTAGACGATATCCATATCCTTGATGATGCTCATCTCCTGTTTCTGTGCGGCGAGTCGTCCCTCATAGTTGTCGTAGAAGTTGTCGGGCAAGGGATAAACCACGTCGTTATAAAGGTCGAGGTCGCAGGTGTCCGGGTTCCAGACGCGGTGCGGAGCCTTGTGGTGGAGCAGGAGACAGAAGGGCTTCGACTTGTCGCGCTTGTTGCTCATCCAGTCTATGGCGAGGTCGGTGATGATGTTGGTGACGTATCCTTGTCGCTGTACTTTCTCGCCATTGTCGATGAACGTCGGATTATAGTAGTCGCCCTGTCCGGTCAGGATGTCCCAGTAGTCGAAGCCGGTGGGATAGCTCGTCAGATGCCATTTGCCCACGATGCAAGTCTGGTAGCCGGCCTTCTGCAGCAGCTTTGGGAAGGTTTGCTGGCTGCCGTCGAAGGTACGCGTGTTGTCGGTGAATCCGTTTTTATGGCTGTGCTTGCCGGTGAGCAGACAGGCGCGAGAGGGGCCTGAGAGCGAGTTGGCGACGAAGCTCTCCGTGAACCGCACGCCATTCTGGGCTATCCAGTCGATGTTGGGTGTGTTGGTGAACCGCTGGTCGTAGGCGCTGATGGTCTGGTAGGAGTGGTCATCGCACATGATATACACGATGTTCATGGGTTTCTTGCCGCCATTGTTATTATCTGAAGGCGTTGCGGCGTGAAGAGCGGGCGCGGTAAGTGCTGCGCCGGCAAGGGTCAGAAGTGGGAATCTGTTCATTTTCAGTCTAAGCTATTTAGGCTTTTGATGTAGGATAAGTTTGGGTTATAATTTAAAGCTTAGGCAAATTTACATCTTTTTATTGGCGTGAGCAAATTTGGCGCAAACATTCTTGACGGATTGGTGGCAATTACCTTTTTCCTTTCTACACAAATATCCACAAATAGAATACGATTGAAGTACAGACTTAGGTACTATCCTGCCATAATCATGATGGCGGCAGAACATCGTATCCGTTTATTGACGACATTACCACTCGGTGGTAAAACGATTACCGCTCGGTGGTACGTACGTTACCTCTCGATGGTACAGACGCTACCACTCGGTGGTACGCTCATTATCTCTCGGTTTTCAACATCTGGGGGCAAGAGAAGGGAAGAGAAGCTGATAGGCTTATGGGGTTGAATGGGGTTGATGGGGTGAATGGGGACTGATAGGTAAAAAACAGGACAGGAATTATGAAGAAGAATAATATTTGGGTTGTTGCTTTCTCCTTTATTCTCAAGGAGACCAAACATATTGTGCGGGATAAGCGTACGATGCTCATCCTGTTGGGTATGCGCGACATCACCAACTCTAAGGCCGACCTCATCCTCGTCATCCCGCACGGTGCTGAGCGCGACGCCGTGAGAGGAGAGCAGCCGCAACTGCTCATCGCTGCCAACTCCGTAAACGGTACAAAGGGCTCTCTCGGTGCGTCTTATCTCTCGCAGACAGCGGTTATGGGAGCAGCACAGATGACCAAAGAAAACTCAAAACGCCAAGCCGGAGCTATAGCCCCTCTATACCTATACCCCAGTTCGGGATAATTTACACCGTCTTTTGATTTTATGATTAGGCATGACGTCCCCACCCACGCCATGGGCGTAGGCCTTGATTTCGGTTGGAAGCTGGGGACTTGGGTCTAAAACATTGAGA
>Ga0256406_1007066_pt1 | contig 10869 bp, 14 predicted proteins | sample RumenRJG_03DNA_FD_185986 | JGI IMG/M metagenome (GOLD analysis project Ga0256406, IMG submission 185986) | Bovine rumen microbial communities from Lethbridge, Alberta, Canada - RJG_03 | ecosystem: Host-associated > Mammals > Digestive system > Stomach > Rumen | place: Canada: Alberta | collected...
TTGGAAGCCCCTCCTGAAAGTTAACAAAATTGAAGGAGGGGCTTGTCGCATAATGCTTAGAGCGGGATTCCTTTAAACCAAAGGGATTCCATAAGTCGTTATATCTATTTAGCGGACACCAATATAATTAATATTTTAGTGTTGCAAAGATAACTCTTTTTTGCGAGAATAAAAAATTCGACTACCACCAACATTGATGTGTCTGATGTGTACCTGCCTTTGGTACGGTTAGTTCCACGGCAAGGTACTGACAATACCTTCGCAAGGTATCGACAGTACCAATGCAAGGTATCGACAGTACCTTCGCAAGGTATCGACAGTACCAAAGGCTGATACGATTATGGTACGATTACAGTTGAAGTATAAAACACTATACTTTTATTTGTTTGCTTTGAACATTATTATTGCTTTTGCATCAAAAGTTTATTTTGTCAGACCATGGAACTGAAAGAAGTTATGAAGTCAAGGCGCAAGATGCTGAATATATCCCAGAAGGATCTGACAGAGATGGCTGAGATTAGTCTTGCTACGGTCAAGGATATTGAGCGGGGCAAAGGCAATCTCTCGCTTGCTACTGTCAAGAAAATTCTGGAAGTCCTTGGAATGGAGATTCACTACAGAGTTCGTCAAACAGTATAATAACACAATTACACCCGTTAGACAATGCTCATGCCGAGCATACCCCAAAAGACCGCACTACCCCCGATGGGTAAGTGCGGCCTTGATAAGCTGTTTAATATACTATTATGTAAAGATTACTTTTGGATGAACTTCTTACCGTTCACTATAATCACGCCTTTGAAGTTGGCGTTAACACGCTGACCAGCCAGGTTGTAGCGCACGCCGTTACTAGCGGTGCTGGCAGATACGTGGCCAATGCTGGTGGTGGCATCGTCGTTGAGGCCGTAGAAGGTCTTGGTGCTGCTGGTAGAGTTAATCTTCAAAATACCCTTGTAAGCAGCTACGGTGGTGTAAACCTTTACAGGGTGGAAGCCCACCTCGCCCTTGCTGTTCCGAGCCAGGATGAGCACGCTGTGGTCGGTGGTTACCTCGGTGTCGGTGGTGAAGAAGGTAAGGTTGTTGTCAGTAAGTGCGGTGGTGCTGTTGCCTGCGGTGAGCATGTACTTGCCCTCGGCAGCCTGGAATACCAGTGCGGTGTTGGCAGGAGCCTCAGTAACCTGGTTGAGTTTAATCACATCGTTGGTCTGGTCGTAGCTCACGGTGTAAGCCTTCACCTTAGAGTCGCTGCCCATGTTGATGGCGTGGCGGGTAACATAAGTGGCATAGCCTACTGAAGTAACATTTACTGCATCGTAGTGACCGTCCAGGCAGACAATCTGACTGCCACTGTTAATCTCCAAATTGTTGCTATTGTAATAAAGAGGTGTTCCCTTTACTATTACAGTAGAACCAGCTGTAAGGTCGGTTTCAGCACTGAAGTCAGCACCGTTTAAGCCCTTGCCGCCGTATACTTCTATCTGATTGGTAGTGTTACCATCGTCAGAAATGTAATAGTCAATGGCTTTGCCTTCTGCATAGTAACTCATCTTCTGAGTAGTTATGGTACCCTTAACATACACCTCCTCGGTGGGCAGAGTGTTCTTGCTGTTCATCAGAATGATGTCGGCCACGGTGTAGGGGTTAGCCTCGGTGCCGTCGCCAGTGGTCTTCTTGGTAGCGGTGCCTGAAGCAGCGTAGGTGACTACAACTCTTTGTATACGCCAGTGACCATTTGAAGCAGGATTCTTGAATGTAACCGAGTTAGAATTACCCGTCCATGTTACTGTGGGGTGTTTCTTGACAGTTGTAAGTTTGCATGTTCCGTTGTCAGCAATTTTCCTTACTGTAGATTCGGTAGGAGCTTCATCGGGGTCAAAAGTAATGACAACCTTCTGAATTACATTGTTCGCATCGTTTGCGGCGACCTTCATCGTGTTGCCACCATAAAGTCTGACGGCAGTACCTGTGGTGTACCATGCAGGAGCAGTATTATACTCGCCTCCCTTAGCAAAGGTTAATGTAACATTTGTACCTTTTACCTCGGTAACAGAATCACCATTGGAATAACCCGTCGTCAAATCGAAGGTCTCGTCTTGTGCCAATGCGGACCCAATGCCCACAAAGAGGAGCATGAGGGTGAAAAAGAAACGTAATTTTGTAATCATGATATTAAAATATTATTTCTCTTGATGAGTTCAAAATTAGTAAAAAAAAATCAATTAACATCTATTTTTTATATTAAAACATGCAACTATGGTATTTTATGGTATTTTCAAGGGGATTCTGGGACATTTTCCTATATATAATGAGTACTATAGCGTGAGCAAGCAGTGATAAAATAGAACAATCTCCGTCAGACTCAACAATGCAGAGGACTTAGGACACACCGTCAGCGTTAGATTGAAGGTCTGCTCAAATATGCGTCTCTCTGCACTGATGGAGATCATGATGGTCGCCTTTGACCAAAAATGCGACGCATGGGGATTGATTGACGTGCCAGGGACAGAGAATAGTGCTTACCGACACTCTTGTCGTCAGAAGGCTATTATCCGTCTGACGATGCTGATACCATTGCATCCTATTACCAGCTTGTGAAAGATGGCATTATCAAGCTAAAGACGAGTAGTGAAATCAAGAAGCATTTTGATGACTGGACAGAATTTGCTGTAGGATTGTGAGTTGTCAACATACCCTTCATGGGCCTGATTACAGAGAAGGTCACATCTATATTTTGTCTGAAATATCTATTAAATTTCGGACAAAAGCAAATTGTTGCTAAAAAATTTGCGTAGTCCGAAAAAAACATGTAATTTCGGACAGAATTTAGAGAAATGAGAATATGGACAGCTTAAGTCAACGAATCCGTGACAGGATTGTCGGAGGTAAGAAGGATGTGTTTTACACAGTTAATGATTTTGCCGACTTGAATAATGATTCCCTTGTGGCCAGAGTTCTCTCTCGCCTTGCTTCTGAGGGCATTATTATCAGAATCTCACAAGGCCTGTACCTATATCCCATAAAAACAAAATATGGGGTAAAGATGCCTACGCTCCATGAAATCGCCACAGCCATAGCGATGAAGGACCAAGCCAAGATCATACCCTCAGGCGTAACAGCTCTCAACGAGCTTGGGCTTTCAACACAGGTTCCAATGAAAGTGACATACCTGACTAATGGTTCCCCGAGAAACATTAAAATTGGCAAACGCAGCATAGTAATGAAGCATTCTGCACCGCGCATTTTTGCATACAAGACATCTACTTTTCCAAAGGTTGTACTGGCGATGAAAGAACTCGGTGAGAAAAATATCAGTAATAGTGAAATTCAAATCATCCTGAAACAATTGCAGAAAGAAGATAATGAAAAAGTCAAACATGATTATTATCTTGCCCCTCAATGGATAAGGAAAGTGTTATTTAATAGTAGAGTTCAGGTATGAAAAATAGACAATGGGCCAACCTGCCCAAGAATGACAGACTGGCAATTCTGACAGAAGTTGCTCAAAAGATGAGCCTCCCGGAGTGTGATGGACAAGACCTTTGTAGACAGTGCCATCAATGATCCGGAACTTTACACAGGTATTGTTCGGCATAGAAGTATCATGACCGCTTGGCACGGAATGGACTATAAAAGCCATCATCCATCCAGAATCAATTTTATACCGCCAGAGAGTGTTAAGGGTGTACTGATCGATGATTATAAGAAAATGCAGGACTCATTTATCTATGGAGAGTCACCAACAAACAAAGACCTTGTCTCAAGGCTGGAGGAACTTCTGTCTAAATTCAGGCAAGCAACATGGATGACGGATTTTTTTGAATAAAATGTGATTTCTTGAAGTCTTATTGCCTGCTGGCACAGCTTGTCCGAAGATCTGACATAGCATTGGGTGCTGCTGACCTGCTTGTGACCAAGCAGATGTGCGATGGTGTAGATGTCAACGCCTCAGTCAAGAAGCATCTGGGCGAAGGTGTAGCGGAAGCAATGAAAGGTGATGTGTTTTCTTATGCCTGCTTGCCGAATGAGCTCCGGGAGCTGCTCATTGAGGACGGAGACTGTCAGATCTGGGAAGGCACGGCCTTTCTGCTTTGGATTGACAAGAATCCTCATCGCCTTGTTTGACAGGGGGGAGCCGGACCTCAACCTTTGTCTTCTTTATGATGAGATGCATGCTGCCTCCCTTCCGGTTTCCTACAATGTCCTTCCACTGGAGCTGCAGGATGTCAGAGCGTCGCAATCCTGTATAGCAAGAGAACAAAGCAGCACGCCTCACTTCGTCGTTCTTCTCAAACGTTATGGACTCAAGCTGTCTGAGCTCTGCTTCGGTCAGATACTCTTTCTGTGTATCATGATTCCATGGTATCGGCGCCACATGCTTTACAATATCCTTGCTGATGATATTGTCGTCACCGGCAAGCTTCACGACTGACATGAACACATTGAAATAGGAAGATGCCGTATTGTGAGAGAGCTTTTTCCTATCATGCAGTTTCTTCGCTTCCCTAAGCAGATAGCTGCGGTACCGCTTGCAGATACTTGTGCTGATATCCCGGAACTTGCAATGCCCGTTAGTGAACAGTTCGAAATGCTTCAGTGCCGAAGAATACTGGTTTTTGATAGTTAAAATCTACCATCGTCTCAATGCCGTATTCAATCACAGTTGAAATAGCAATTTCTTATATGCAGATCATTTTTCCCCATTAATACTTGTAGGGATAAAAAATAAATCGTATATTTGCGATGATTATTATAACTTAGGTAAACCATGGACGATAGGTTTAAAATTCCATACATAAACGCAGTGATCAGGGCATTTGCCAAGCACTTCAGCCTTGACATCCAATCAGCATTTCACTACCTGTGGAACTTTAAAGGCATCCAGTTCCTCAATGATTATTATGACATTGAGCATCTGCAGTCCATCGACGATGCTGTAGATGATCTTACAGCCTTGTGCTTAAAAAACGGAGGAAAATTGGCATGAAACTCTATCATGGCACAAATGTCGACTTCGACAGAATTGACATTTCGAGATCTAATCCATGGAAAGATTTCGGACAAGGATTCTACCTGACTGACATCTTTGACCAAGCTCGTAAGATGGGAGAAAAGAAAGCTCTTATCTTTGGCGGTTCCCCTATTGTCCAAGAATATGAATTTGACGAAGCATATCTCTCAAATGATTACGTTAAGGTCTTGTCATTTTCCAAGCCTGATCGAGAATGGGCTTCTTTCATTTTCAAAAACAGGAACAAGAGATTTCATGGAAAACAACATGATTTCGATATTGTCTATGGGCCTATAGCCAACGATGGTGTAGCGTATTTACTTGGTCGATATGAGGAAGGATCTCTGAATATTGATGAATTGGCAAAGATGCTTGAATTTCGACATCTGAACAATCAATATTTTTTTGGAACAGAAAAGGCAATTGCATTGCTAAGGAGGATAAAATGACAACGGATCAACAAGCAGCATTCTTAGTAAACCATACCGTTGACGAGATGTCCAAGTTTCTGACGGAGGATTTCAACCTTGACATCCCGTCTGCGCTGAATGTTATATATAATTCCAGAACCTTTTCTCTTTTGCTAAACAAAGAAACTGAACTTTATATTCAGAGCCCGTCTTATGTATATGAGATGCTAAGAAAAGAATACCTTACTGGCAAGATTAACTAACAAGGCAATCTCGCACTATGGCAAACAAGAAGAACACATACCCCTGATTTACGACAGGAGAAAGTCTTCCCGAGAATTCATTCTCAGAGTCTCTCTTTTGGATGCTCCTCTGCCAATTTACCGGAAGCTAAGCGTCCCGTCCAACATCCGGCTCTGCCATCTTGCTCATTTAATCCTCAGAGCAATGGGATGGGCAGGCTATCACCAGGAAGAGTTTGAGAAGGTAGTGAACTAAAAAAAGACAGAGAATGCTTTGTTAGTTAGGGAAATAGTTACTATCTTTGCCAGCGATGAGATAATTTACTCAATGCATTGAGTAAAATTACTCAAGACTTAACGGTCTTCTAATAAAGCAAACAGAAGTTTATGTTCACAAGACAAGAATACAATATCATCAAGAAGCGGTTGGAGGAGCCCAGAAAGTTCATCCAGGTCGTCATGGGGCCACGGCAGGTAGGCAAGTCAACTGTGGTAAAGCAGGTATTGAAGGACATTGCCATTCCGCATCTGCTTTTCCTGGCCGACGATGTACCGGCAAGTAACCGTGCGTGGATCAGTGACTGCTGGGAACAGGCACGTGTGCTGCTGCGGGTACAGAAAGCTTCAGAGGTTGTGCTTGTCATAGATGAGATTCAGAAGATCCAGGGCTGGAGTGAGATTGTCAAGAAGGAATGGGACATGGACTCCTATAAGGATGTTCCAGTCAAGGTACTTCTCCTCGGCTCTTCGCGTGTGCTTCTGGAAAAAGGTCTTGCTGACTCCATGGCGGGGAGGTACGAAGAGATACGCATGGGGCACTGGTCGTATGCTGAGATGCGCGATGCCTTTGGATGGACTTTGGATCAATATGTCTTCTACGGCGGGTATCCAGGTAGTGCGACACTGATCGAGGACGAGGACCGTTGGAGCGACTATGTCCAGTCAGCCATCGTTGACGCGACTATTAACAAGGACATACTTCAGAACACGGTAATAACCAAGCCGGCCTTGCTGAAACAGACCTTCGAACTTGCCTCCGCCTATTCCGGGGAGATCGTCTCTCTAACCAAGATGCTGGGACAGCTGCAGGATGCCAAGAATACGACGACCCTGTCGGGGTATCTGAATCTGCTGGAGCAGGCCGGGCTGGTTGGCGGTCTTCAGAAATACTCCATTGATATGGCAAGGAAGCGGGCCAGCATCCCTAAATACCAAGTGTTCAACAACGCGCTCAAGACCGTATTCGTGAACAAGAATTTCAGTCAGGCCGTCATGGACAGAAAGCTATGGGGACGTATCTTTGAGTCAGCTGTCGGCTGCCATCTTATGAACGAGGCCTTCCGTCACCGTCTCTCACTCTATTACTGGCGTGACGGCAATAATGAAGTTGACTTCATCCTACAGAAGAGGAGCCAGATCATCGCCATAGAGGTAAAGAGCAATGATGAGCAGGACACCCATGGCCTTCACGTCTTTCAGGACAAGTTTCATCCGATGCTATCAGTCATCATCGGCCGCTCGGGAATACCAGCGGAGACCTTCCTTTCGATGAATCTGAAGGAACTGTTCTGACGTCATCCACCCATTCAGTACTTTACTCCATGATAGCGAATGCAGAGGCACAGATCATATTCAGTGATAGCATTAAAAAGTAAGCATCGGTCACTATAGACACAAGAAGCAAAATGTTCTTAAGTTTTGTCTTGTATACAAGATAAAATTATTATCTTTGCATCGTTCATCATTTATAGAAGAGAAGGAGAGCATCACCTCCACAATAGTCATCAATTATACGAAGTTCCTTTGCGATGCCTATATCATAAGGTTGACCGCTTTGACATCCACGGCCGCCGCATCTTCGAGAGCAACGACAAGTTCTACTTCGAGGACCACGGCATACGCAATGCCCTGGCAGGCGGATCAAGAGAAGGCGACATTGAGAAGGTCATCGAGAACATCATCTATAACCAATTGGTACGGATGGGCTATAAGGTGATGGTAGGACAGCTGCAGGCAGGTGAGATCGACTTTGTATGCACCAAGCCGGAGGGCAATAGGATATTAGCTTATCCGACGACAACGGCATCTATCACCTGAGTCTGAGAAGGTTCCTGACTGAAGGCCTGCCCAATCAATGACCAAGGACAAGATTGTCTGAAGCTGGAGATCAATTAAATTTGTAAGTGAACGAGGCAGGCATTGACGTAATTTGTAGGAGCAGTGCAAGTTTTCATTACCCTTTTAGCTTATTTCCAGCCCAACAGCTTTCCAACGACTGTAGCGAAGCGCAGTGCCCACTTAGGAACGAAAGTCATCATCTGATTCCACATCGGCTCTGGCAGCTGATGGTAGGCAGCGTTGCGGAAGATGTTTGGAATTTTCCGTGCTCTGTTTTCCTTCCCGGTCTCAATCATTTCCACGAAGTTAGGATTTATGAGCACGCCCAATCCTATTGCTACAAAATCGGCCATATGACTGTTGTAAGCTTCTAGAGCCATATCTGGCGTACGCAGTCCGCCCACACCTATGAGCGCCACGCCCTGTCCTTTGAGCCGTTCCTTCGCCAGTAGCAGGCGTGGCTGCCCGGCACCGGCACCACGTCGGGCCTTATTGTAGAATCCATGAAGCGACATGTGAATATATTGTACACCCTTGCGGGTAAGGGCATCGATAAGCGCCAAGGTGTCGTCCATGGTCAATCCGTCCTCGCCTGGTTCTTCCGGTGTGAGGCGGTAGCCGATGATGAAGTCGGGACGCTTCATCTGTTCCCTCACTTTCATGACGGCATCCGTCACAGCCAGTGGCAATCGCATCCTTTTCTCAAGACTTCCTCCCCACTCATCTGTTCGCTTGTTGGTCTTGGCAGAGAAGAACTGCTGGAGCAGATAGCCGTTGGCACCATGCAGTTCGATGCCGTCGAATCCGGCGTTGATGGCGAGCTTGGTAGCAAAAGTGAAGTCGTTGATGACCTGCTGTATGCCTTCCTCTTTCAGAGCTTCCGTCTTAACCTTCAGCTTTGTACCTAAGGTATCAATTGTCTGGTTGTCAAGCAGACTCGGTGCATAGGCCACGCCGCCGTTGAGCGTTGTGAGTGCAGCTGCACCGGCATGCTGAAGTTGGGCAATGGCCAGTGATCCTCCGCTCTTCATTACCGCCGCACGCTTTGCCATACTGGCTTCGTGGACTTTGAGATAAGTAGCAGGTTGTCCGGAGAACCCGATTCCCTCCCGGCTTACGGCCATAGCAGCACTGATGAACAGTCCAAAACCATTGGCGCGGGCTTTCAGGTAGGTGAGCTCTTCGTCAGTTGCCTGCCCGTCAACATCAGCCGACCAATGGGTAAGCGGCGCAATCGCAAGTCTGTTTTTGACAGTGACACCATTATTGAATGTATAAGTCTCAAATAGAGATTTGAATTTTTCTTTCATATATTTCTTTTTATGACTGTAGACTGTTGACTATTTTAAACTTTATATTACGGGTACCCGTCATCCCCGGTTGAGATTGATTCTGCGCCACAACGCCCGTGGTGCCATGCGCATCAATAGCACTACAGCATGCCAGAATCCATCGATATATACAACGTGCCTGTTGCGGTAGACAGCTTTAAGAATACTCTTCGATGCCTTGTCGGCAGACATCGTATGAGGAAATTGATCGCCGTGAAGAAGTGGCGTATCGATGAATCCGGGACGTATGTCGGTGAACCGTATCTTCAGTCCCAATGCATGACTCTGCTGCTCCAGGGCTTCGAGATATGTGCTCTGAAGCGCTTTTGTAGCCGAGTAAGACGGTGACGGTCCCAGTCCGCGGACACCCGCAATAGAGGTAATTACCGCAATGTGACCACTACCTTGACGGACAAAATAACGGTAAGCAGCACCCACCATTCTTGTGAAGCCCACGGCATTGGTGCGCAGGGTGACCTCTTCAGGCTCAGGGTCAAGGTTGGGATTCATCTTTCCCACGCCCGAAGCATAGAGAAAGAGATCCATACCTCCACGTTTCCGGACAAGCAGATCCAGCTGTTCGGCAGCCTGCGCATCAGTAACGTCAATGCTGCTCCACACCACTTGTCCGGGAAAATCGACGGCCAACTGAGCCAATGGGGCTTCTCTTCGTGCTGCCACACCCAAGAGCCAGCCATCATGTAGCAGAAGACGGGCCAACCGCAAGCCTATTCCTGATGAGGCACCGATGACGATTGCCCGGCGGGTATTCTTTTGTATTTTCATTTTGAGTGACTTTCATTAATAGCAAATCAGCAAGTATGCGATGAATATATGCTAATACATTTTATGGTTTCCAGTGAACGAAACTTATATATTGTTGATTTCTTGACGTTTATGATAAACTATAAGATTGACGATTAATCTTCTATGACAAAAGAAAACAAGCATGTGCACAAGAATAACTATTAAGAGTTCCTACATTTATTACAACTGTTTTGCATATAATCGCAATATGTCTCATGTATAGTCCTATCATGATGTTTCTTTTTCATGTTAGGGATGTTTTCAGCATACAACCTTTTTTGCAAAGATACATGCTTTCGATGAGAAAAACAAGAAAATACAATTCTTTTATTAGTAAAAACAACGATTCTGATGCGACAGTTACTTCTTTCCCGTCTAAACAACAACCCCCGCTCTCAACCATTTACCACGGAAAGAGAGCGGGGATTGTTATTGTTGCTGACAGTCATGAAGTCACACTATTACTTTGTGATTTTAGCCAACCACTCAAAGAGTTCGTTGAGGGCGTAGTCTCCACTGTGCGGCCGGTTCCACGCCAGAAGGAAGTTGACATCCTTGCCCTCGTTCTCCAACTTCGTAGCAAGGTTGAGAGCAATAGGAAAGGCAGTGTCGCGGTCGATGGAACCATGACGGATATACCAGTGCGGGGCAACAGTGACTCCCTGCTGACCGATCTGCTCCATGGGGTTGAGCAGATATTCCTCTTCCTTGACCTTGGCAGACACTGTCTTGCCGTTCTTTGAAGCGGAATAGTCGGTGAAGTTGGCAGGCGTGTTGTTCACATCGCCGAACTCATCGTTCTCGCCACTGGCATCGTCGCCCGCCACACCGAGCGCATCGAAGGCAGGAGCCGACTTCAGCGGAGTTTTGCTGGCCACATAGTTCAGATATTTATCCATATCAAGACCTATGACATACTCACCCACCTGCTTAGGCGGCATCTTGCCATCCTT
>Ga0256406_1007067_pt1 | contig 10869 bp, 7 predicted proteins | sample RumenRJG_03DNA_FD_185986 | JGI IMG/M metagenome (GOLD analysis project Ga0256406, IMG submission 185986) | Bovine rumen microbial communities from Lethbridge, Alberta, Canada - RJG_03 | ecosystem: Host-associated > Mammals > Digestive system > Stomach > Rumen | place: Canada: Alberta | collected...
TAGATCTGCTCCTTTTTCTCGACGGCCTGGAAATGCTCGATGACGTCGAAGCAGTCGAGTCCCGTCGCCTGCTCGAGCGGGCCGAAGTCATAGGCGAGCAGCTTGCGGAAGATTTCGAGATCGTTCTCGACGAATCTCCGCACGCTGCCCTCGCTCGCGCCATGCTTCTCGCAGACGAGCGTGAACGGCGTCTCCGTCATCGCGAGCAGGAACGCGATGTAGTTGTGCCAGAGATTGCCATTAAAACCGTAGACCGTCGCGATGTCGAGCATGCGGTTGATCTCCGTCAGGATGCGGCCGGAAAGTTCCTCGGCGTCATGCGTCCCCGACGCAAAGTCGCGGCAGATGCCCGCGAGCCGGAATAAGATGCTGTCCTCGCCGATCTTGCGGTAGACGATGAGTTTGGAAACGAGACGATGCATGAAAAAGACCTCTCTTCGCTATAATTGTAAACCTGTAAAGCATCTGCTCCATCTTAGCACAAAACGTTTCAGTTTGCAAAACGACCGCACTCAGATGCCCTGCGTTCCCTCGTCCAAACCTTCCAGCATGAACTCGTCTGCATGATATTTCAAATATTGCAAGACGGAACGCTTCGCTTCTTTTTCGTCAAGCTCCGCTCCCCTGCCGCCGCGCGGCTCGATCTGGAGCGAAAATGGGACAGCCTCCACCGTGCCATCCTTCCGCGTGAGATGCTCCGTCTCGAAACGGCAGGCATACTGATCCGTCCGAAGACAGATCTTCCGTGTCTGGCCTTCATAAATAGACTGGCTGATCACCATATCACGACTCTTTCCACCAAAAACTTCGGGGAGGTTTCCATCCATCTTCGTCCATGAAGCAGCCTCGGCAGAGAAACCGCAGAAATGATCCAGGATCTGGTAGATGTCCGCCGTGCTCACAAGCTCCGTCGGCCGCTGATAGCGCGGAACGCCTCCACCGCGCACCATGAGCGTGCTGTTCGACCGGAACTCATTGAGCAGCCATGGATCATCGCTGTAAACCGATGGCCCATGATCGGAAAATAGGCAGACTAGGAATTCTTCCTCGTCATAATTTTCCTCCAGATAATCAAACAGCATGCCAAGCTGCCGATCCATGTCACGGATTGAGAGGCGGTTGATCTGCTGGTTCTTTCTGGAGGCCTCCAGACGGAACGCGTCTGCTTCATCGCGGCTGCAACGCTCCGCAAGCGAAATCTGTGTCTGCGCATTCTCAGGATACTGCACCTGTTTCGCATACGGATGCGAATCCGCACAGTGCATCAAGAGGAACTGATCCGTTTCTTCAAATGCTTCAAGCTGGCGGATGACCCGCTCGACGCCGATGAACGCCGGCTGGACATAATGATTGACCAGAATCCTGTCATACCCTCGCATGACGCCGTCAAAAACTCCCTCGCTATCCGACTGGACGGCGACGCAATAATACCCAAGGCGCTTCATCTGTTCTGAAAGCGTATATACTTCCGGCTCCAGGCGCACCTGCTCATTAACAGAGAAAATCTGCGAATGATGCGGCAGCATCCCCGTCTCAATCGTCGCAAAGGATGGCATTGTGAATTCCGATCCCGAATATGCGCGATCAAAAATCGTTCCTTCCGAGAAAAAGCGCATGATGTTCGGGATGTTTTCAAAGTCTTCCCTCTTCATCTCCGCCCAGCTCAGGCCATCGGTCAGGATGTTCAGAACCACGCGCCTCCGTCTGGGACTGTGCCCGAAGCGGACGGGCTCTCCGACCCAGAATGGCTGCTGCGATGTGATCCGTACAGGGGCATCCATGCGCAGGAGCGTCGTCTCAAACTGCCCGAGAACCGTCTTTCCAAGTCTCCCCCCCATAGATGCCTGTTCCGCTTCAATAGACTGCATAGTTGCACTGCCGGCAATCGGCAAGATGCAGCTTTCCCCTTTTGATATCTGGAAATGGAGCTCCTGCGTCTTTTTCGCACGCATCAGGTCAAACGTCATATCCTGATATTCCCCCATCTCCGCGCCTCTTGCCCGCAGCCGCTCTGCGAGAGGGCCACGCATTTCGCGGGAGTACATCGGATTGTACACGCCGACGAAAAAGCCAGGACGGCCATCCGTCTCTGCCTGCAGCTGGCGGCCAACCAGGCAGTCTCGTCCCATTCCCAGCGTTCCGTCTGCAAGATATGTCTTCCTCACGAAGGGCGCAAATCTCGGACTGGAAGCGCCATATCCGAGCCAGTACAGGAACACGTCGCGACGCGCGGGGTCTTCCGGCAGATCGATCTGCCGCTCCCCGCGGGAAAGCAGCACGCCCTGCCAGAACCCCCAGGCCTCGTCATCGCCCAGTTGCTGATCGGCTTCTGCAAAAAGCTGCCAGACACGGGGATCCATCTTTCGGATGCGGTAGGCACTCCATGCACATGCCAGCGCCCTTTCCGCATCGCCCTGCGCCAATGCCTGCCGCCCTTCTGCAAGGTCGTTCAAAAATTGTTCAATCTCAGACATGTCGGATCACCTCCCACATTGCTCCATCTGCCGGAAATATTCTGTATATGGGACATCCGCGCTCATCAGCAGCCCTTCATGGTCGGACGTGCCGCGCTGAAACGTCCGCCAGTCTCCATAATAGCTCTCGAGAGCCGCATCATAGGCGCGGAAGACCGGCATCTGCGTCTGCTCGAACGGCACGACAGCCGTCTCGTCCAACAAAGAGACGGGAAACCTTCCCTTGCCCTCTGTCATGTCCGTGACGAGGTCATGCACGAGCTGCGTGCTCCCCCAGGACGATGCCGCCAGTTCCTCAAAGACCGAAAACCGCTGCACCTTCGTCATCCGTGCGACCGCCTGGATCTCGTTTTCCGGCATCTGCGGCACATAGCTGCCCTTCGCGCACAGATCAAGGAACTGGTCTTTCTGAACGGTCAGCATCCAGAGCTCCTTTTCCAATGCATAGACGAGATCCTGCTCCGTGCTGCTGCCATCCGGCACGGCATCCAAAGGGAAGATGTCGATAAAGATCCCCTGCGGATAACGAGGCGCATCCGGAAACTCGATAGCCATCGTTTCGAGATTGCGGATCTTTGAAAACGCATACAGCATCTGGGAATTGTGCGCATTCTGAAACACGAATGGCGCCGAAAGTTCCTCCGCCGCGACTTGCTGGAATGCCTGATATTCCGGTCGTGCCATATAGACATCGACATCGTCATCCCAGGGAATGAATCCCTGATGCCGTACCGCACCGAGCAGCGTCCCATAGGCCGCCCACCAGTGCCACCCGTGCCGGGCGCAGATGGCGGCAAACTGATCCAGGATCTCCAGCTCCTTCTCCCAGATCTTCTTGCGATCCGTTGTCACAAGAAAACCGCTGCGGAACTCGTCTTGCATGATGTTTCGAATGTACATGATCCTTTTCCCTTTTCACCGATTCTCACGCCATGAATGCATTCTTGTTTTCCAAAGGCGTCGTCTTGGGGCGACCGAGATCTGTGCGCGCGCCGATGGCACAGCGGATCACGAAAAGTGACGGCCCATCTTTTTCGCGCAGGGCAGCCAATGCAGAACGAAGGGAGGACTCGTTGTCTGCCTCAACGACGAAGCGATAACCGCACGATCGCGCAACCGTGCAGAAATCAACATTCTTTGCCGCCGTCGGAAAACCGCCGACGGATTCGTGCGCCTCATTGTCGATCAGGACATGGACGAGATTCTTTGGCTGTGCCTGCCCGATGACGGCCATGGCACCCATGTGCATGAGCGCCGCACCGTCGCCATCGACGACATAGACGCGCTCGTCCGGCCGCTGAAGCGCGTATCCGAGCGCGATGGAGCTCGCATGCCCCATGGAGCCAACGGTCAGGAAGTCACGGCCGTGCCCTTCGCCGCGCTTCTCGCGCAGTTCATAGAGCTCGCGGCTCGCCTTGCCCGTTGTCGAAACGATAGGAGCGTCTCCCGTGAACTCAAGCAAGATTTCGAGCGCCCGCTCACGTGTCAGCATGTAGTCATTTTTCCAATCGACGGCGAGTTCCGAAGTCAGTGCGCCCTTCTCGATGACGAATGCTGCCTGATGGCCTGCCGCCAGCACATCGTCAAACTGCTTGCGCGCTTCAGCCAGTTTTGCCTCCGACGTCTCCTTGCGGACGACGAAGGACGGAATCTCAAGCACGTCCAGGAGGCTCCGCGTGATCTTTCCCTGAAAGACGTGCTGCGGCTCGTCATGAACGCCCGGTTCGCCGCGCCAGCCGATGACGAAAAGAACAGGGATGCCGTAAACATCCGGATACAGCAGCGAGGCAACGGGATTTACGAGATTGCCCTCACCGCTGTTCTGGAGATAGACAACGGGCACTTTGCCTGTCGCAAGATGATAGCCCGCTGCGATGGCAGCTGCATTGCCTTCATTTGCCGCGATGATGTGATGACTCGGGTCGTGCGGATAGCGATGCAGCAGTTCGTTGCAGAGTGCTTTGAGCAGCGAATCAGGCACGCCAGTATAGAAATCCGCGCCGAGCACGCGGAGAAATGTTTCTACGTTCATCATCCCGCCTCATTTCTCATAGTGCACGGGCACCGCGACGCCCATCTCATCCAGCACGCCGCGCAGCACGCGGAAGAACGCCGTGATGTCCTCTGCCGTGATGGCACCGAGCGCACAGAGACGGAACGTACCCTTGCCCTGCATCTTGCCTGGATAAATCGTGAAGCCCTGCGCATAGCAGGCGTCATGCACGCGCTCGAACGACCAGTGCGGATCATCCGGATATGCGATGGCCGCGACGAGGCCGGACTGATATTTCTGCGGAATGACTTCGCGGAAGCCGAGCTTTGCAAGGCCATCATGGATGGCTGCCATCGTCTCAGTATGGCGCTGCCATTTCGCCGCCTCGCCCTCGGCGAAATATTCCTTGAGCGCCTGCCGCGCCGCATAGATGACCTGCACGGGCGGCGTGAAATGCATCTGGCCATTCTCGCGGAAATATTCGTACTGCTGGTAGAGGTTGCAGTAGTACGAACGGACAGGATAATCTTTGCTCACCTCGATGATGTCCTTGCGCCCGATGATGAACGCGAGGCCCGTCATGCCTTGGATGCCCTTCTGCGACGAAGCCATGCAGAAATCAATGCCGTCACGCACGACGTCGATCGGCCGCATCGCGAGCGTCGATGTCGTATCGACGATGAAGATGGCGCCATGCGCATGCACGAGCTCCGCGATTTCGCGCACAGGATTCAAAATGCCCGTCCCCGTCTCCTGATGGGTTGTGTAAACGACGGCGATGTCCTGCGCCGTATCCTCTGCCAGGATGGTTTTCACCCGCGCAAGATCAATGGGGCAATCCACCGGCATCTGCGCGTCGATGACATCCATCGAATAAGCTCGTGCGATTTCAGCTGCACGGCTCGAATACGCACCATTATCGAGCACGAGGAGCTTCTTGCCTGCAGGCAGCAGCGAATTGACGCAGACATCCATCGCAAGCGTGCCCGAACCGCAGAACAGCACGGCCGCATACTGGTCTTCCGGCGCATGGACGACACGCAGCAGCGCCTCCGAGACCTCGCGCATGACATCGCCGAACTCCGCCTCGCGCGGGCAGATATCCGGCACGACCTGCGCGAGCTTCACGCTGTCCGTCGTCGTTGCTGGGCCGGGATTGAGCAGAATATTCCGTTTCACATGTTCGATGTTCATATCAGCTGTTCAGCTTCCTTTCGAGTGCATGGAGTTCGTCGACTGTATCGATCTCGATGACATCGTCTGCCGCGCAGGGACGCACACGGATGTCGTATTCCCCGAGGTGCGCGTCAAGCGCGATCTCGTCCCAGTAGCGCGCATGACCACCCGGCGCATCGTAGACCTCCCGCGCATCATGCAGCAGCCGCTGCCCGTCTTCGACTGTCCAGTATGAACAGCCGACCATCTGCCAGCAGGGCTTGCCGGCGCTGCCAACTGCCATGCGCGTGATGCGGCGCGGCTCGCATGCATCCTCTGTGAAAAAGCACCAGTCATCCGAAGATGGCACGGAAAACGCAAGATAGTTCGAAACGCTGCCGATCTGCTGGAAGACCGCCGGATTTTGAAAATACAAGTCGCCCTCGACGACGAGCGCATCCTGCAGGAGCTCGCCCGCGCAAAGAACGGACGAAAGGTTGTTCGATGTTTCATAGTCAGGATTTTCAAGGAACTGCACCTCGGGATATGCGTCTTTGAGCGCAAAGAGCCGCTCCTTCTTCCATCCGCAAACGATATGGACCTTGTCGATGTCCGCCAGACGCAGGCCGTCGAGAATCGTCGTGATGATCGGCCGCCCGCAGACAGGCACCATCGGCTTCGGCAACTCCTCCGTCAGCGGCCGAAGCCGCGTTCCCATGCCCGCCGCAAGAATCACGGCACGGGCTGGTTTGTGTTCGTTCATAGCATCCCTCTGCCTTCCCTTCCAATATATTTACAACTCATCAATGAGCGTGATGATCTGCTTGATGGGCATGAGCTGCTCGTCGATCTCCTTCGCCCGATGATGGACAAGGATGCTCTTCGCCGCGTTCTTCATCGCAGGAAATGCACTGCGCATGAGCTGGTTCGCGTAAATGACGACCTTGACACCATGGGACGCGAGTTCCTGCTCCGTGACCTGGTTGTACGACGTCGGCACGACGACAATCGGGACGTCGGGCTGCTCGGCGTGGAACGTGTCACAAAACTGGAAGATTTCCGCAGGATCCTTCTTCCGCGAATGAATCATGATGCCGTCCGCGCCCGCCGCCGTATAAGCACGCGCCCGCGCGAGCGCATCGTCCATGCCCTGTTCGAGGATCAGGCTCTCGAGGCGCGCGATGATCATGAAGTCGTCCGTGCGCTGCACGCGCTTGCCCGCCGCGATCTTCGCCGAAAAATGCTCGACGGTGTCCTGCGTCTGCGCAACTTCCGTGCCGAACAGCGAATTCTTCTTGAGCCCCGTCTTGTCCTCGACGATGATGGCCGAAACGCCCATGCGCTCGAGCGTGCGGACGTTGTAGACGAAATGTTCGATGAGCCCGCCCGTATCAGCATCGAGGATGATGGGCTTCGTCGTGACGTCCATGACGTCATCAATTGTGCGGATACGCGACGTCATATCGACGAGCTCGATGTCCGGCTTGCCGCGATCCGTCGAATCGCAAAGGCTCGAAATCCACATCGCATCGAACTGGTCGAGCCCGCCGTCATGCTCGACAACGGTTTTTTCCGCGATAAGCCCCGTCAGGCCGCTATGCACCTCGATGGTCTTCACGATGGGGATCATGTCGATGAGCCGCCGCAGCCGTCCACGCCGCAGTTCCGGCATTGCGAGCATATCGCGCACACGATCATCTGCCTTCTTGACAGCTTCATTATATGTGTACGGCACCTCGATGAGCTGCCCGCCATATTTTGCAAGGTTCTCGATGACATTCTGACGGATGGCCGATTCCGGGCCCGTCCCCCAGTTATCTCCATGGATGACATAGTCCGGCCGCAGTTCAGCAAGCACTTTGTCATACATGATCGCATCCTGCACGACGACGCGCGAGACTTCGGGCAGGACTTCGACCTGATGGATGCGTTCCTCGAGCGTCCGCGTCGGGAAACGGTTGTACCGCACCATCTCCGCATCACAGAGAACGCCGACAATGACCTCGCCATATTTCTGCGCCTCGCGCAGAATGTTGAGATGGCCCTCATGGATGATGTCCGTGCAGAAGCACGCATAAACCGTCTTCATTCCAATCCCTCCAGCATGAATTCCTCTGCATGCGCTTTTAGATAATCGTGAAACGCCTGCCGCACTGCTTCGTCCATGGCCTCGGTCTCTTCCTCGCCTTCGCGCAGGAAGACATGGAGCGAATATGACGAGGCATCAACCGTTCCATCGTCCCGCGTGAACGCTTCCGTCTCGAAACGGCAGGCATATCGCTCCGTCCGCAGGCAGATCTTGCGCGTCTGCCCGCGATAGATCGACTGGCTGACCGTCATCTCGCGCCGCTGGCCGCCGCAGGCTTCGGGAAGATTTGCATCGTGCTTTTCATCGACAGCAAAGCCGACGTAGTGGCCGAGGATGGCATAGATGTCCGCCGTGCTAACGAGTTCCTGCGCATGCACGCCTTGCGGGACGCCGCCGCCGCGGAGCATCAGAGCTGTGTTGCCATGCATCTTGCTCAACAGCCATGGATGGTCGCTGTAGACAGAGCATCCGTGATCCGAATAAAGGCAGACGAGATATTCATCCTCCCGGAAATGTTCCTGCAAGTATGCAAACAGGTAGCCGAGCTGACGATCCATGTCCCGGATGCACTGGCGGTTGCTGACCTGGTTCCGCCGATCCGCCCGCGAGAAAACGGAGTTGTTATCCGGGATGTTCACGATGTCCTCGGGCTGCAGCTGCGTCTGCGCGGCCTCACGGCACTTGATGTCCTTGTTGTATGGATGTGGATCGGACACATGCAGGAAAATGAACTGATCCGTCTCGCCGAACGCCTCGAGCTGGCGGATCGTGCGCTCCATGCCCTCATACGCCGGCTGCATGGTCGAGTTGATGATCATCCGGTCAAAACCGCGCGTCACGCCATTGTAAATGCCCTCGCCATCCCCCATGACATTCACGCAGTAGTAGCCGAGACGCTTCATCTGTTCGGAAAGCGTCACGATGTCCGGCTCGAGGCGCGTAAGCACTTTCGCCTCAAAAATCTGGGACGTCGTCGGCAGCATCCCCGTCTCGATCGTTGCCAGCGAAGGATATGTATACTCCGATCCGGAATACGCCTCGTCAAAGATGAGCCCCTTCGAGAAGAAGCGCAGAATGTTCGGGATGTTCGCTCCGTGCTCGCGTTTCTGCTCGTCCCAGCAGAGCCCGTCAGCGAGGATGTTCAGAATGATCTTGCGGCGGTGCGGCGCATGCTGCAGGAGGATGGGAGCGCCGAGCCAGAACGGCTGCTGCGACGTGAGGCGCAGCGGTTTCTCGACGCGCAGGAATGATACCTCGTGCTTTGCCAGAGAAAATGTGCCCATCGGGAGATTCAGTTCTTGATCTGCCTCGCTGCCGCCGAGCGGCACAAGGTAGCTTTCGCCTGCATCGGGCGTGAGCGTGACATCCTGTACAGGATCGGCGCGCATCAGGTCATACGTCATGTCATCATAATCAACGATCGCCGTGCTGGCCGAGCGGAATTTTTCGACCATCTTCCCGCGAATGTTCATCCGCGCCCAGGGATGATAGACACCGCCCCAATAACCCGGCACGCCTGTCAGTTCTTCTGGCAGCCGGTCGCCGAGCACGACGTCCTGCCGCAGGACGAACCCTGTGCCCCCCCATTGGACATCTGTGCGATATGGAACATCCTGTGGAGAGGTGAACGCCCATCCCAGCCCCCAGAGCATCGCTGCGCGCGCCTCCGCGTTTTCCGGGAGACGGCAGACCGTTCCCTGCTGGAAAAAGATCAGTCCCCGCCAGAAGCCGACTGCCTGCCAGTCGCCGGATGCCTCAGCAATCTCGGCAAGTGCCTGCCAGACCTGCGGATCCTGCTTACGCAGCCGATAGGCACGACGCGCGAGCACGAGCGCTCTTTGCAACTCGCCGCATCTGACTGCCTGATGGCATTCCGCCAACATTCCTTTCCGTTGTTCCTCATTCATCCTGTCCATCCTTTTATCCCAGGCCACAACACTGGCCGATGAAATCTCTTCTATATCAAGGATAACACACCCATCCACGACGGACAAGACGCCGCGCGACAAAACGAGCGTGAAAACAAAAATTCCCGCCATGCAGGCGCATGGCAGGAATCGTTTCAACGAGTTTCAATGATATGAATGCATTCAGCGAGCTGAGATAGCTGACGGGCTGCGGACGGCGCTTTCTTCGAGGTTGCGCTTGCCGTGCAACTTCAGCACGGTCGCGATGGCAAAATTCAGGACGAAGAGACCGGCGAAGAACAAGAGAATCTCCGTGTAGCCCTGCGTCTGTTCGCGGAAGAGGGAGACGAGCGTCGGGCCGACGACGCCGGCGACGCCCCAGGCCGTCAGGACGCGACCATGGATGGCCGAGAGCTCGCGCGTGCCGAAGAGATCGGAGAGATACGCCGGCATGCACGAGAAGCCGCCGCCGTAGCAGCTGATGATGAGCAGCACGAGCGCCTGGAACACGAAGGCGTCACGCGTGCCCGAAAGCAGGGCGAATGCCGCGACTTCGAAGACGAAGAACAGCATGTACGTGAGGCCGCGGCCGAGGTAGTCCGATGCCGTCGACCAAAGGATGCGGCCGCCGCCATTGAGGAGCCCGATGATGCCGACCATCGAAGCGGCCTGCGCCGCATCCATGCCGACGACTTCCTGCGCCATCGGCGATGCGACGGCCAAGAGGCCGATGCCGCACGTGATGTTGACGAAGAAGATCCACCAGAGCGCGCCGAACTGCCAGGTGTGCATGGCCTCAGAGGCCGTTGCGCCCAGCACTTTCACATCAGAAGCCTTCCCCGTACGATGAGAGGCTGCCGCAGCCTGTGCCGCCGTTTTCGCCGGCGGCTTGAGGTAGAGCGACGAAGCGCCGATCAGCACCATATAGACCGTGCCGAGGATCAGGAAGTTTTCGACGAGGCCGAAGCGCGCCGTGAGCTGCTGCATGACGGGACCCGCGATCAGCGCTGCAAAGCCGAAGCCCATGATGGCGAGGCCCGTCGCGAAGCCGCGATGATTCGGGAAATACTTGACGAGCGTCGAGACCGGTGTGATGTAGCCAACGCCGAGGCCGATGCCGCCGATGGCGCCATAGAAGAGATACAGGAGCGGCAGGCTGCCGAGATGGAGCGCAAGCGCCGTGCCGAACATGCCGGCGCCGAAGAAGCACATCGAGACGAGGCCGCTCCGTTTCGGGCCGTACTTTTCTAC
>Ga0256406_1007068_pt1 | contig 10868 bp, 6 predicted proteins | sample RumenRJG_03DNA_FD_185986 | JGI IMG/M metagenome (GOLD analysis project Ga0256406, IMG submission 185986) | Bovine rumen microbial communities from Lethbridge, Alberta, Canada - RJG_03 | ecosystem: Host-associated > Mammals > Digestive system > Stomach > Rumen | place: Canada: Alberta | collected...
ATGACAGCCCTGGTGAAGTGTCAGGACAAGCAAACAGGTCTGTGGTATGACGTGCTCGACGTGAACGATCCGCGCAATTATCTCGAGGCAACGGCATCGTCTATGTTCTCTTACTGCCTGCTCAAAGGCTACCGCATGGGCTATCTCACCGACGAGAAGTTTCAGAAGGCGGGCGCAAAAGGCTACAACGGCATCATCAAGAACTTTATTCGTGTGAACGCAGATTCCACTATTTCGCTCACCAGATGCTGCGAAGTGAGCGGCCTGGGCCCCGGTCCTGGTCCGTATGTGAAGAAGCCTAACTATCGCAGAGACGGCAGTTTCGACTACTACATGAGCGAGCCCATACGCGACAACGACGGCAAGGGTATCGGCCCATTCATCTGGGCGAGCCTCGAGATGGAGCAGGCCGGACTGCCTGTATACGATAAGTAAGCTGTGGCGGTTGCCGTGATGGGGCTCTCCCGCACGGCTTCTGCTGTGGCTGACGATGAAAAACGAATCACTGCTTAACAAATATGAAAAGAAATCTACTATTTACTTTAACCTTTATGCTGGGGCTGGGAGCCTCAGCACAAACACAGGCTCCTGCCTTTCCGGGAGCAGAGGGCAACGGAAGATACGTTACCGGAGGACGCGGCGGAAAGGTTGTTCACGTAACAAACCTTAACGACCGTGGAACGGGTTCGCTGCGCGCGGCCGTCAGCGGCAATGCAAAGAAGATTGTGGTGTTCGACGTTGGCGGCGTGATACCCTTGGCATCTAATCTGAACATAGGCGCCAACACCACCATATTGGGCCAGACCGCGCCCTATCCGGGCATCACCCTGCGCTATTACACCGTAAGTCCGGGCGGCGATAACATCATCATCAGGTTTATAAGATGTCGTCGCGGACAAGAGAAAGACGTGAACGACGGAGCCGATGCCATCTGGACAAGAAATCACACGGGGCTCATCCTGGACCATTGCTCCTTTAGTTGGAGCATCGACGAGGTGGCTTCGTTCTACGACAACAACAACTTCACCATGCAGTGGTGCACCGTTGGCGAGAGCCTTAACAATGCCGGACACCACAAAGGAGCACATGGCTATGGTGGTATATGGGGCGGCAAGCTGGCCAGTTTTCACCATAACATGATAGCGCATGTAAACAATCGCGCGCCCAGGTTCAACGGAGCACGCTACAACTGGACGGGTTACACGGCCAATAAAGACTACAGCAAGTATAACTGGGCCAACGCTGTGCAGGCCGAAAATGTTGACTTCCGTAACTGTCTGGTGTTCGACTGGGGTGGCGGAGGCTGCTATGGCGGCCCCGGTGGAGGCTATATCAATATGGTGAACAACTACTATAAGTCTACACCTGAGACCTCTCGCAAGAACCGTGTCACGCAAGTGTCGATAGCAAACTCCACTACATCGTCTGACGAGAAGACCTATCTCGACATGACGAGCCGCTATTACATCAGCGGAAACTATGTTTACGGCTATGGCGAAAACTACGACTGGAAGGGCGTGGTGTATGACAGCGGCATACAGAACATAGGCGGACAATATTACACGCTCGACTCATTGTATGCCTACGGCCACGACGTGCCACACGTGAACAATGCCAAAGGCGTGCCCTGCGTGAGCATTAAGCTGGACGAGGCCAAGGCTCCGATAGGCGAGGTAACCACGCACACGGCCGAGAATGCCTATAACAAGATACTGACTTACTGCGGAGCATCGTTCTTCCGCGATGATGTAGATGGTCGATATATGGCTGAGGCCAAGGAAGATAAGTCTACTTACGCCGGTTCGGTGACCAAGGTGAAGGGTCGCATAGACCTCGTTTCTGACGTGAACGGCTACACCGAGAAGAACTTCCCCAAGGGTTCGAGACCCGCAGGTTATGATAGTGACAACGACGGAATGCCTGATGCGTGGGAGACGGCCAACGGACTGAACCCCAACGATGCCTCAGACGCCCTCACTTATACCCTAGACAGCCGCGGCTATTACACCAATCTGGAGACTTATGCCAACTCGTTGGTGGAGGACATCATGAAGAATGAGAATAAAGACGCCCTTTCTGCGGTGGATGAATATTATCCTACCACGGTGAAGGCCGACGGTATAGAGTATTATACGGGCAGGTTGGTGGAGCTGCTTTCTGATACTACGCAGAACGACACCACACATGTGGCAGGCACCACGGGCACCCTGACGTGGAAGATGGAGGCAGGCACAGCCGAAGAAGCTGTGTTGGCCGATGCCGCACAGGCCGGGATAGGCTCTTCGGCCATGGCTCTGGGCAGCCATCTCACCTATGCAGGCACCCGGAGCATCAGTGGAGTGGGGCTAGAGACTCTCTTTCAGCCTACCGAACAAGACTCTGTGGCGATGGCCGAGAATGCTGTTGTGTTCTCATTCACTACCAAAGGCGATTATACTTTCAAGCCAACCAGCGTGAACTTTATCACTCAGCGCGTTGGCACCGACGGCGGATTGCTGGATGTGACCTACTATGCCGGCGAGTCGGCCACAGTGCTTGCCACAGGCGTTGTGCCTCCTCGCAACAACGCAACGCCTGCTTATGCTGAGGTTAAATATTCTGTGAGCGGCGTTGAACCCTATGCCGGGACGCATAAGCTGGCCATCAACATCTATAATCTGGGCACAACCAAGACGGTAGGTCTGCGCAACGTGGCTGTCACGGGCGAGCTTATCTCGCCCACAGGCATCCGTTCTACCGTGACGCTCCAAGGCCGTCCTGTTTCCAGCAACTACTACACGCTAGACGGACAGCGTGTCTCTACGCTACAAAAGGGTCAGGTGGTCATCATGAAGAACGTTTATGCAGATGGCCATTCTGATGCACGAAAGGTGGTGGTGAGGTGATATTTTGCCTTATCAGATACGAATAGAGAAGGCACCCAGGCTAGCCTATCAGCTCGCCAAGGTGCTTTTCTCGTTTTCATCCATTCCTGCCCCTCTTACCATATAGGCCTTTTCGCTTTGCGAAATAAGCACTTTTGCCGAGCACTAAGATGGACTTGAAAAGACGGTTGCTTCTGTATTCCTGCAGCGCAACATATTTATAGGCTGATTCTATGAATGAGGTAAAAGAAGTAAACAGTCAAGGGGCGTATGTTATTTCAGTCGTCTTCAGTATCTGTTGACCTCAAATTGTCGAGTCTCATGGGTCATACCATTCGCTATATTCACTCTCCTCCTTAAGTTTTGATGCACTATATCTTGTCGATTACGTCACAACCTGATTCTTAGAGTCTGTCTGTTATCATCTGCATTCATCACGTTCGTATGGTTAAAAAGTTTGTTCTTTTTAGGCTTTTCCGTAATTTAGTATTACCTTTGCACACAATGAAAAGTAAAGCACTATATCTTTCTTGGGTAGTATGGCTAGTGGCCGTGGCCGCAATGGCCCAGTCGAGGCCCCGATATGGGTTGCAACGTGTGCATACGGCTGATGTGCAGACAGGTATGGTGCATGCTTATACTGACTCACTCAATATGCTGCGCGACCGGATATACGGTCAGGGTGGAGTATATGGGGCAGAGGCATCAGCCGACTCGGCTTCCCTGGCCGGTGTGAAGGTGCAGCCCGACGTGCTCACCGCGCCTCTTTTGCTGCCTCCGACGTTCTATCGTCATGCGGCCGACGGGATGTTTGTCATTCCTTCAGCACGGCAGGACAGCACCCAGCATTGGAATAGGGTGGGCAGAGAGTGGATGAGCCAAGCGCTGATGAACCTCTATCTGTCGCGTCCCGACCTGGTGAGATACCCCGCATCGAGGCTCACTGCCGGTGCGGCCGGATTGGGGACAGAGCCTCTAAGTCCTATTAAGCACGAGACGCAACTCACTGATAAGGTGGCACCGGAGCCTCTGGAACCTACGCAGGCACCTGTTGACATCTTCGTGACGAAGCCCAATTTCTGGACTCTCAAGGGCGACTATAACCTGCAGTTCATGCAGAACTATGTGTCAGGCAACTGGTATAAGGGTGGTGAGAGCAACTACTCGGCGCTGGGAACGGTGACCATGGAGGCCAACTACAACAATAAGCAGAAGGTGAAGTGGGACAACAAGTTGGAGATGCGCTTTGGTTTGCAGAGCACACGCTCTGATTCGCTCCACAGCTTCAAGACTACCGAGGACCTGTTGCGCCTCACCTCGAAGTATGGATTGCAGTCTTTTCGCAAGTGGTACTACACGGCACAGCTCATAGCCACCACGCAGTTCATGCACGCCTATAAGGCCAACAACCCTCAAGTGTACAGTGCTTTCCTCGCTCCGCTCACTATTAACCTCTCACTGGGTATGGATTACAACGTAGACTGGGTGAAACATAAGCTAAAAGGCACCATACACTTGGCCCCGATAGCCTATAACTGGAAGTATACGCGCCTCAGAGAGCTGGCCAAACGACTGGGAATAGATGAGGGCAAGCGCTCGCTTAACGACTATGGTTCGGAGTTTACGGTAGACCTGACGTGGACTTTCAATGACATGCTGGCATGGAAGACGCGCCTCTACGGCTATACCACCTACGACCGCACGGAGTTTGAATGGGAAAACACGTTCACCCTGAAGTTCAATCGCTATATCTCAGCTCAGCTGTTTATATATCCCCGTTACGACGATGGCGTGGAGCGCGACGGCCATCATGGCTATTTCCAGTATAAGGAATATGCCTCTATCGGCTTCAGCTACAGCTTCTGATGTAGCAAGCCATGTCTGCCGGTATGTCTGGGCCGGCTATCTTTACAGCCACAGCGCATGATTACAGATTGTAACCAAGATGGCCGAAGGCGGCTGTCTTGTAACTATCTTGGGGCAATTATAATAAGGTGTAAACATTACATCGCTAATTGTGTGCGCACAAAATCAATAAAATGAAAGTTTGATGTTAATTTCTTGTCCAAAAACTTGCATTTTATAAATTTTCAATCTATATTTGTCGCGTTAATCAATCTAATAATTCGTTGCCCTTGGAGGGCGACAATAGTGTGCTAACCTATACAATTTAACGTTGTCCAACATTATCGACTATGAAAGCATCACCTATCAACCCCGGCGCATTACGTGCTTGGCTCAATGAGCTGCCACGCCGGTTGAGCGCTCTGCTACGCTCTAAGCGCTTTTGGAAAGACCTGGTCATCATGACCGTGGGTATGTTCATCGCCTCACTGGGCGTTTACTTCTTTCTGATACCCAGCCACCTCATCGTGGGCAGTATCACGGGTTTGTCGCTGGTCTTGGCCAAACTCATACCCGGCATATCAGTGGGAACGATGATTTTTATCATCAATGCGTTGCTGCTGGTGCTGGCTTTCTTCCTCATCGGAAACGAGTTTGGAGCCAAGACAGTGTACACAGCTCTGATACTTGGACCCATGATTAACTTCCTGGGGTGGATTATCCCCATTCAAAATTCCATCTTCTCTATACCCATACAAGGCACCAGCCAGTATATCACCTACCCGTGGTTCGATTTGCTTTGCTTTGTTATCATCCTGAGTCTTTCGCAGAGTGTGCTCTTCAGCATCAATGCCTCGACGGGCGGACTAGATATTCTGGCCAAGATCATTAATAAGTATCTGCACGTGAGCCTGGGCACATCAGTGACAATCGGCGGCGGACTGATTTGCTGCACGGCCTTTCTCATCAACGACATCAACCTGGTTGTCATGGGCCTTATAGCCACCTGGCTCAACGGCATCATCCTCAATTACTTCATGTCTAATATCAACTCGCGCACCAGAGTGTACATCATCACCGACGATTATGAGAAGTTGCAACGCTTTATCCTTGACAAGCTGGGCCGAGGAGTTACTCTTCATGACGTGATAGGAGGCTATACGGGTAAGAAGCGCGTGCAGCTGGAGGTGGTGCTCTCTAAGGATGACTTCTCAGATCTCATCGATTTTATGAGCAAAGAGAAGATACAGTCGTTCATGACATCTGATGTGGTGAGCCAAGTTTATGGCCTTTGGAACAAGAAGAGTCTGCTAGACCTTTCTGAACAGTAGCCTATAACACGCTGAAAGTCGTGGCCTATGAAACGAATAAGCTTTCTTCTGGTATGTGTGATGTTTGTGATGTGGGCCCCGGAAGCTGTGGCCCAGGACTCGCTGAAACGTGTTAGCCTGGCAGTGGAGGCCCGTGCCGACTGCCAATATGAATATAATGACGGTGTAAAGAATAAGAGTCAGAGCGGTATTAAAGGCAATATGCTGGATGTGTTTCTGCAGGGACGCATCAACAAGAACTTAAGTTACAAATATAGACAGCGCCTGAATGAACTCCATAAGGATAAGGCGTTCTTTGATGCCACCGACTGGCTGTATCTCGAATACACCGTAAACAGACATCTTTCGGTGCTGGCCGGCAAATGGGCCGTGCTTGTGGGCGGATGGGAATTCGACCCTGCGCCGATTGATGTCTTTCAACTTTCTGAGTTCTGTTACCACTTTCCGTGCTACGAGTGGGGCGTAAACGCCCTCCTCACCACGGGTCGCAGCAAGTTTGTGGTGCAGCTTATACGTTCGCCTTTCACCGAAAACTATTGCGACCGGGCCGACCGTGACGATGATATGTGGGCGGGCGCGCTGGTGTGGATGGGCAATTACGGTCCAGTACACACATTATGGTCGGTGAACATGATGGAGCGTGAGCCGGGCAAATGGATCAATTACATCGGGTTGGGCACACGTGTAGACCTCTCGCGCAACGTGTCGATAGACGTGGACGTGCTCAACCGTTATGCCCATCATCAGCGCTTCTTGCTGGCCGACGCCTCTGTCATGTCTCGTCTGGAGTGGCGTGCCGGCAAGCATTTCACGGCCTTTGCCAAGTTCAGCTATGACGTTAACCGTGCCGGTACGTCGGCCGATGAGTGTTTGGCTGAGGGCACTGAGATAACAAGACTAGGCGGTGGGGTGGAGTATTTCCCGCTGGGCACGCCCCAAGTGAGGCTGCATCTGCAAGGCAGTTATGCTTTTGGCAAGAACCCTAGTTGCTGTGCTGTGGTGAGAGACAAGCAGACTTTTGTTGACATGGGCCTTACCTGGCGCATGAAGGTGTTGTGAAAGGCTGACGGAAACTGGCCTTATTGCCTTGCTTAACGACCTTTCTGGATAAACAAAAACGGTACGTTGGCTGAACTGTTCCGCCTGCGTACCGTTATATAATGGACCTCTGTGTGCCAGAGCTGCCTATTTCTTGCCGAGCGAGCGAAGCCACTTGAGCGGCTTCTTGATAAGACTTTTCAGTCCGCCTTGCTTCTTCTCGGTGTCTATTCCGTCGGTGATGGCATATTTGCTAGACTTCACCGGCTCGTTGTTATTCTTTCTTCCGTTGTTCTTACGCCGGTTGTTGCGCTTGTTGCGTGGGCTCTTGGGCTGCTCTTGCTGCTTGTCTGCGCCCTGCTTGCGCTCTTTGTTGGCAGGCTGCCTGCGCTCTTTGCCCTTGCCTTGCTGCTGCGCATTGGTGTCCTGACGTGGTTTGCCGTTCTGCTTGCGTCGTGGTTGTCTGCCCTTCTTTGCGCCTTCGGGCGCATCATTAGCCACGTTCTTATCCTGTTCGTTGCCCTTTGCCACGTTCTGCTTGCCGCCTTGCGCGTCGGCGTTGTTGTTGCGGGGCTTGCGCTTATGAGCCTGTTGGTCGCGGTCTTTGCGTCGACGTGACTTGGCCGATGTGCCCTTCTTTCTGGATGGTTTGCCGTTAGACACATATTCAGGACCTTCGCCCAGGCCCTCAGGCAGGGGCTCCTTCTCCACCTCTTTGCCCAAGAACTTCTCTATTTGTTGGAAGTAATAGATGTCTTCATCGCTGATAAAGGTAATGGCCCGGCCGTCTCTGTCGGCACGTGCCGTACGTCCTATGCGGTGCACATAGTCTTCGGCATCGTGTGGCACGTCATAGTTTATCACCATGGCGATGTCGTCTATGTCTATTCCGCGGGCCAGAATGTCGGTTGCAACCAACACGTCTATCTGCCCACTCTTAAACTTAAACATCATCTCATCGCGCTCGGCCTGCTCCAAGTCGGAGTGCATCTCTCCGCAACTGATGTGTTTTCTTTGCAGCGACATGGCTATCTGCTTTACCTTTTGCTTTGATCCTGAGAAGATGATGACGCGCTTCAGGTCGCCTGCCTTGAATATCTCGCGTATGATTCCCATCTTCTGCGTTTCATGACAAACGTAGGCTGTCTGCTTAATCTTCTCGGCCGGCTTGCTTACAGCCAGCTTTACCTCGACGGGATTCTTCAGCAATGACTTGGCCATATCCTCTATCTTCTTGGGCATAGTGGCCGAGAACATGATGGTTTGGCACGTCTTTGGCAGTTTGGCGGCTATGGTCATGATGTCTTCAGAGAAGCCCATGTCGAGCATTCTGTCGGCTTCGTCGAGCACGAAGAACGATACCTTAGAGAAGTCTACGTTGCCCAGCGAGAGGTGAGAGATGAGCCTTCCGGGTGTAGCGATGATGACATCGGCACCGAGCGAGAGGCTTTTCACTTCCTGGTCGTAGCGGTTTCCGTCGTTGCCACCATATACGGCTACGCTCGATACGCCCTCCAGATAATAGGAAAAGCCCTGCATGGCCTGGTCTATCTGCTGTGCCAACTCACGCGTAGGCGACATGATGACGCAGTTTACGGCATTTTCTGGATAGTTGCCCTCGTCTAGTTTAGACAGTATGGGCAGCAGGTAGGCAGCCGTTTTACCCGTTCCTGTCTGAGCAACGCCCAGCACATCACGGCCTTCAAGTATGGAGGGAATGCATTTTTCCTGAATAGGTGTGCACTCGTCAAAGTGCATATCATATAGTGCATCGAGCACATTGTCGCTTAGTTCTAATTCTTCGAATTTCATTTTCTTGTTTTTTTTGAGTAATTGATGATGTGGAGGTGCCTCGTGGCGACAGCTCTTGGGGCGCTCTCCCTGCTGATAGTTGCCCTCTGCTAGTTAGGTGCCTGCCGGTAGCAGAAGTAGGCAATGACGATAAAGATGATGTTAGGAATCCAGGCAGCCAGCATAGGTGGCGTGTTAGCCTGGATGGCAAAGGTGGCCGATATGGTCTGCAAGAGGATGTAGGCCGTGCTCAGTGCCAGACCAATCCCCAGGTAAAGACCCATTCCGCCTTTCCTCTTCCGGGCGGAGAGCGACGCTCCTATGATGGTAAGAATGAAGGAGGCAAACGACATAGCTATGCGTTTGTGAAACTCAACTTCATAAGGCACCACGTTGCCTGAGCCCCTTGCGGTTTGCCGGGATATGTATGACAGCAGCTGAGGACTGGTGAATGTTTCTTGCTGACCCTTGGAGTAGACCAGGTCTGTGGGCTCCATGAGGATGACGGTGTCACGTTGTTCGCCCGACACGATATGCTCTCTGAGGCCCTTGAGTGTGCGTATCTTCCAGTTGAAGGCTCTCCAGTGATACTTGGAATCGGAGATGGTGTCGTACTGAATCTCGGTAGCTGTCATGTGGCTGATGAGTTTCTTGTCTTCAAACTTATCCAGACAGAAGCCGTAGCCTCGTTTCATCTGGTCGTCGTAATGCTGTATGTAGGCTGTCACACCCTTGCCCACCATGAGCTGAACATTCTCTGCCGAGGTGTTCTTCTTGGAGTTTCGGTAGAGCGAGTTGAAGTTCTGCAGCACCACATTGCCGTGTGGGATGACGTAGCTGTTGAGATAATAGGTTGTACCTGCAATGAGAACGCATGTGAACATGTAGGGTCTGAGCAGCCGCTTGAACGACATTCCCGATGACATGATGGCTATTATCTCGGAGTTGCCGGCCAACTTTGATGTGAAGAAGATAACAGCTATGAAGACAAAGAGCGGCGAGAGCAGGTTGGCATAGTAGGGTATGAAGTTGGCATAATAGTCGAATATGATGGCCCGCCAAGGCGCATGATACTGCGTAAACTTTGATAGGTTCTCATTAAAGTCGAATACTACGCCAATGGAGATAATGAGGATGATGGAGAAGATGTAGGTCCCGATGAACTTGCGGATGATATACCAATCGATAAGCATGATGTGCCTCTTGGGCGAGAGCCACCTCATTACTTTGCCGAGGCGTCCGGCCAGCGGCCTCAGCCTGCGCATTAGGCGCAGCAGATAATGGTATTTTCTGATGTTGCGATAGTTCATTTCAAATCCTTTTACCCAGTTGGTCTATGATGCTAGCCTTCCATTTCGTGAAGTCACCCTGTATGATATGCTGTCTGGCATCGCCCACCAGGCGCAGGTAGAAGGCCAGGTTGTGAATGCTGGCTATCTGCATGGCCAGCAGTTCCTGTGCCTTGAAGAGATGGTGCAGGTAGGCTTTGGTGTACACCTTGTCGGTTTCGCATCCCTCAGGATCGATGGGCGAGAAGTCCATCTCCCATTTCTTGTTGCGCATGTTCATCGTTCCCTGATAGCTGAAGAGCATGGCGTTGCGCCCATTGCGTGTCGGCATCACGCAGTCGAACATATCTACTCCGCGCTCAATAGCCTCCAGAATGTTCTGCGGGGTGCCCACTCCCATGAGGTAGCGGGGCTTGTCTTTGGGCAGAATATCGTTTACCACCTCTATCATCTCATACATTACTTCTGTTGGTTCGCCCACAGCCAGACCTCCGATGGCATTTCCGTCGGCTCCCTTATCGGCTACATACTTAGCCGCCTCAGTGCGCAGGTCCTTGAAGGTGCAGCCTTGCACGATGGGAAAGAGGCTCTGCTCGTAGCCATATAGCGGTTCTGTGGCCTCAAACTGCTTGATGCACCGGTCCAGCCACCGCTGTGTGAGCCCCAGACTTCGCTTGGCATAGGCGTAATCGCTCTGTCCTGGAGGGCAC
>Ga0256406_1007069_pt1 | contig 10867 bp, 14 predicted proteins | sample RumenRJG_03DNA_FD_185986 | JGI IMG/M metagenome (GOLD analysis project Ga0256406, IMG submission 185986) | Bovine rumen microbial communities from Lethbridge, Alberta, Canada - RJG_03 | ecosystem: Host-associated > Mammals > Digestive system > Stomach > Rumen | place: Canada: Alberta | collected...
TCAAAAGTATTGATAAATCTAATTATAGCAGGTGGCTGGATTTCAGTTATTGTAGTACTTGTATTTGTTATTTTTGGAGGAGCAATAGCATTTATAAAAGTGGGTACAAAATCATCAACAGGAGATAATTCACAAATCAATTATGAAATAACATCTCCAATACTATCAGTAGCAAAATCGCAATTAGGTCAAAAAGGTGGACAGCCTTACTGGAGTTGGTATGGATTTAATGATAGAGTAGTGTGGTGTGCATGTTTTGTAAGTTGGTGTGCAAATCAATGTGGACTAATAGAAAATGGACAAATTCCACGATATTCAGTTTGTGATAATGGAATAGCATATTTTAAAGAAAAAGATAGATGGCAAGATAGAGAAACTGGTTATTTACCAGTGCAAGGGGACATCATCTTTTTTAATTGGCTTGAAAAAGATGAAAATGGAAACTTATATCAAGATGAAAAGTCAGATCATACGGGAATTGTTGAATATTATGATTCTTCAACAAATAAAGTTTATACAATTGAGGGCAATTCAGGTGATGAGTGCAAAGAAAGAAGTTATAATGCAGATGATATTCAAATTATGGGATATGGCACAATGGATGCAAATTTGGATACACCAATAAAAAATATAAATGGAAGTTATGAAGTTGATCAAGCAAAAATTGAAGAAGAGTTGCAGAGAATAAAAGATCAAGATTTGCAACCTATTGAATAAAGCCGAAAGTTTTATATTAGTGAAAATATTAATATAAAAGTGATTGTCAAATAATAATGCAAATGATATAATAAAATCAAATTTTTAATACTTATGCAATCTAGTATAAAAAAAGAAAAGAATAATTATTAGTTATAAATTAATATGAGGGAACAAAAAATATATGGAGAAAATATATAAGAAAAAATCAATGATTATTGCAATAATAATATGGTCATTAATATTAATTATCATATTTTTAATGTTAAAATTCAGACTATATAAAGCAACTATAGTAGAATTAGATGGTCCAACGGCTTACATTAATATAGAAAATACTATATATCGACTATCATTAGTTTCTACTAAAATTACAACTTTTAATGGAAAAGAAATAGCTAGAAATGATTTAAAAGTAGGATTAGAAATATGGATCTTACAAAAGCAAACATTAGATGGAACTGTAAAAGTTGCATTTAATCCACCTTTTTTTGAAAATGCTGTTAAAGTGATTTGCTTTAAAAAATAAAATTATTTTAATTAATACCGTTTATCTTTTTATGCTGTATCTTATAAAAAAATATTGAAATAAAATAGGAGAAAATATAAAATTATATCATAATAGTGAAAATAAATTTTTGAGGATGGTATTATTATGAAGAAAAAAAGATTGTTGATTACAATAATTTGTATTGTAGTTTTAATTATTGTTTTATGGATTACAACAGTAATTCCTAGAATTATGGCGAAGATTACAGCAGACAAATATGTAAAAAAAATAAATATAGAAGCTAATTATGATGGAATGGAATATGCTAAGCCATTTGACACTTGGTTTGTTTATTACAAAAGCCAAGAAGAAAAAAGATATGTTATTAGCGTAGATTCACACTACTTCCCAACAAATGTTGTTTATGATGGGTTTCACGGAACAAGTATGATAAATGATAGTACACCTAGTGAGCCAATATCTAATGAAACAGAGTCTAAAATTATACCAAATGATGCTAACATAATAGTTAACAATGAGGTTAATAACATTGAAACACCTACTGCACTAGACCAAACTACAGAAAATGTTAAAATTGATATTGTTGATGGAACATTAACAAGGGATGGTGCTGAAATTATTATAACTGATAATAATACAGATAAATATGGTTATGGAACTGATTTTAAGCTACAAAAGAAAGAAAATAATAATTGGGTTGATTTAGAATACTTACCAAATACATCATTTACAGATATAGCATACAAGTTAAACAATAATACATTAAAATTAAATGTTAATTTTAAAGAACATTATGGGACATTAAAAGATGGGATATATAGATTAAGTAAGCCAGTATATTCAAATAGAACAAAATACGACATTTATTCAAATGAATTTGAAATAAAGTGATTCATTTTAACACAATTATTAACTAAACATTAAAAAAATTATATATAAAGTGTAGTTGCTAAATATTTATACAAATAGTATAATAAATGCGTGAAATATCTAAAAGGAGAATGTTGGTAATGAATAAGAAAGTTTTTTATTGTAGCCTAATAATTGCTATTGTAGTTGTAGTTTTGATATTATTTATAAATGATATTAAAAAATATTATAAAATTAATAATGAAACTAATACACAAGAAAATGTTGTACAAAGTTCTAATGTACAGATAAATTCAATAGATGATATTTATAAAACAAAAGTAGCAGAAGGATACAAAAATATTAAAGAATTACCAGAAGATTATTCAAAAGAACAAGCACAGCAGGATAACTGCTTTGTAATAGGTGCAATGGTACACAATGATAATTTGTATAATGAATTTATGAATAACTATAACAATAAAAAAGATGCTTTTATAAGAGTAGTGCAGGAAACAATAGAAGGTGATGTGTATATTATTGATTTATTGTATGATTCAAACGAAAATAAAATTTATTTTGTAAAAGATGATACAAGAGATAAAATGCTTTCACAAGATAATAGAACAATAAAGTCTAGAACTTATGAAAAGACTGGTGTATGGAATTATCAAGATAGAGAATATTGGGTGGTTCATAATAATGAATTACCTGATGGAAATATTGCTCAATATAATTTAGATGAAAAAGGTTTATATATAATTGCAACAATAAATTAGTAAAAAGGTGAAAATGAAAAGAATATTAAAATATGTATTAATAATTGTTATAATAATAGTAGTAATTGGGATATTAATAAATTTATATGTAAAACTATCTACTAAAAATCAAATTATTGGAGAAAATGAGTGTGAAAAATTATCTGATATAGATTGTATCATCATTTTAGGCGCTGGAATATGGGGAGATAAACCTAGTCCTATGCTTGAAGATAGGCTTTTAGAGGGTATAAAATTATACCAGAACAATGTATCAAATAAAATCATAATGAGTGGAGACCACGGCAGGAAAGAATATAATGAAGTAAAAATAATGAAAGATTATGCAATAGAAAAGGGAATACCATCAGAAAATATTTTTATGGATCACGCAGGCTTTTCTACTTATGACAGCATATATAGAGCAAAAGATATTTTTCAGGTAAAAAAAGTTATTATAGTAACACAAAAATATCATTTATATAGAGCCTTATATATTGCAAATCGATTAGGATTAGAAGCTTATGGAGTGGGAGCAGATCCTAGAAAATATGTAGGAGCAACATATAGAGAAACAAGAGAAATTTTAGCAAGGGATAAAGATTTTGTAAAATGTATTTTTAAGCCAGAGCCAACATATTTAGGAGATACAATTCCTGTAAGTGGTAATGGAGATGTTACAAATGACAATGAATAAAGTAAAAATAAAAAGTGATGTTATAAACAAAAATGCAGAGGATGTATTATGATAAATAGTGAAATTGTTAAATTGGAATAGCAACAAAATAGCATTTTTGAAACTTAATGAAGGGTTAAAAAAGGATAATCAAATGAGACAGGCGTTTCAAACTTTAATAATTCCTTATAAAATTGAAGGAAAGAAAATTAAATATTCAATCTATTTTAGATTAAAACAAAACATTTGGCAATTTATTTCAGGAGGTGGAGAAGATGCTGAAAATCCAATTCAAACGGCTATCAGAGAAATAAAAGAGGAAACTGGGATAGAAATTAATAGTGACTATTTATTAAAGTTAGATTCTGAATCTACAATACCTGTTGTGAATGTAACTGGAAAATTTACTTGGGGAAAAGACATTTTTGTAATAAAAGAATATTGCTTTGGAATGAACATTTCAGATAAGAAAATAAAACTTTCTAATGAACATAAAAAAATGGAATGGCATACTTATGAAGAATGTATGAAACTTTTAAAATATGATAGTAATAAAACAGCTCTATGGGAATTAAATGAAAGATTATTAAGAGAAATTTAGATGTCAATGACAAAAAAATTTAGTTTAATACTTATTTTAAAAAATTTGATTTGAGATATAATATTAATAAATATATAAAAAGATCTAGATTTAATGCTAGGTCTTCTTCTTATGATGCGAATAGATTGTATGTAAAAGAAAGTTTTATTTAAAATTGAATTTATTAAATAAAATATACAATTAATTCACTTTACAAAATCTCATTAAAGTGAGATAATACATCTTGAAAGAGGTACAATATGAAAAAACAAGATGAAGATGAAAATGAACTAATTGATGATGACGAAGACTATGATGATATAGTTGACTCCCTATACAAAGAAGCAAATCTTCACTTTCAAGATGAAAACGGAATGCGTGAACTTCTATTAAAAAAATATCCAAATGTTAGAGGTGTTATTGAAGATAGAAAATTTAATCCATTAACAAAAGAGGAAGTAGAAGTGTTATATTATGCAGTAAATGTGGATTTGGATATAGAAAGATATGTTCAGAAACTTATATTTGATGAATATAAATCATAGTAAATTTTAATAAAAATTTTTCTAACATTCCTACAATTTTTCTCTGGTGGGAATTTTAAAGGGTATCATCACATTTTGTGATAATACCCTATTTCTCTTTTTTTATTTTGAGTTTTTGTGCCAATCTTTTGCTTCAACATTATCAAATCTTTTATCAGAAAAAAATTCTCCTAATGTAATATCTAATGCTTCACATATATAAACTAGATTTTCAATTCTAATCGTTTTGTGTACTCTATTTAAAAACATATATAAAGTTGAATTTGGTATTCCTGTTAATTCTTCTAGTTTATACACTGAAATATCTTTTTTCTCTAATAATTCTTTTATCTTTAGTGCTATTAAATCTGAAACCTCCATAATATTTACACCTCATACTTTTGTGAGTAAATTTTAACAAATTTTATGTTGATATTATCTAATCTTAGTGAGATAATATACTGGAAATTATTTGATTTAGGAGAAACAATGATTATGAAAAATATAGGAAATAAAATAGAAATAATTAATGAACAAATAAACAAAATAAACGAATTAGACAAAAAAATTCAAAATGAATTATCAATTAAAGTTCCACAATATATTTTAGATGAAATAATTATTGGTGGTACAAAAGAAAATATTATTGCTCTAACCAATTTGGCAAAATTGAATAATAAAATAAGTGAACAGACTGCTAATACTTTTATTCAAAATATTGATAAATATATTTAATATGTCTTGATGACAACTTTTGTTAAAAAAAGGGTTTCAAAAAATACGTTTTTGTGGTAGAATAAAAGATGAAAATTGTTGAATTTATAAAGTTTAATAAAGAGGTGTCAATAAATGCAAGATAATAAAAAAGAAAAATGTGGAGTTATATACATTTTGACAAATCCATCATTTCCAGAGTATGTAAAAATTGGCTATGCAGATGATGTAAATAAAAGAGTTAAAACATTAAATTCATCATCTGCTGTACCATTTGGATTTAGAGTTTATGCAGTTTATGATGTATATGAAAAGTTAGAAGATAAGAAAATACATTCAATTATTGACACATTAAATCCTGAATTGAGAAGTAAGGATATTATAAATGGAAAAGAAAGAGTTAGAGAATTCTTTCAAATGACAGCAGAACAAGCTTATTCTTTATTTGAAAGTATTGCTGAAATAAGTGGAACAAAAGATAGATTACACAAAATTAAGGCAACAAAAGAAGAACTACAAAATGAAAAAGAGGCTGAAGAAGTAAAAGAAATATCGATTAATAGACACAATTTTAAAGATATAAAGTTTTATTCAAGTTTAACCAATAAAGATTACTATACTAAAACAAATGAACATGGAACTTTAAGTGTATTTGAACAAGACACAGATGAAGAAATACCAAACAATAGTAATCCTTCTAAAAAGCAAATAATAAAACAGGCTGTATTAGATTTAGGCGGAGATATTGGAGAGGGTTTAACTTTGTATCAGCTAGAACATAGATTAGAAAAAATAGTGTTAAAACAAAAAGATTGGAGCAATAAAAATGAGTGAGAAAATGGAAAATCAATGGATACAAAGACTTGATGTGCCAACAAAATTACTTGATATGCTTAATGATAATGAAATAAAGACATTAGGGCAACTTTCAAAAATGAGCAGAAGAGATTTAGTTAATTTAGGAATGGAACAAAATGAAACAAAGCAAATAGAAATAGAATTAGAACTTTGTGGATTGAGCTTAAAAGGAAGCTTATAGATATGAAAGTTGAAGAATTATTATTAGATAATGATATATTAGATATTTTTATTGGGGACAGAAATATTAGAAATGATTTTATTTATCAATTAAGTATGCCACATCTAACAGGAAAGAATATTTGTGATTTAGCCAATAATTTAGGACTTGAAATGACATATAATACTGGAATTTATCAAGGATATTCAAGAAGACAATATATGCAAGCTTTAATAAGGTACTGCATTAATGAAAATAAAATAAGTGAATTGTTTAATGAAATTACAGATAAAAGGAAATTTAAGTTTCTAACAGACGATTATTTTTATTATATTGGTGATGCAAATTCAAAATATAATCAAATGATAGGAGATTTTTTTGATAGTATCAATAAATTACTTAATTTTGAAAATGCATATTTAATTCATAGTAACAATTTTTGGAGAGTTGCAAGTTTTAATGAAAATATTAAAATAGAGTTACCAAAAAAAGATATTGATATGGAATTTATTGATAGTGAATACAATAATATACAAAAGAATATTTGTGAGAAAGACTATAATCACGCTATAACACTATGTAGAACATTAGTCGAAGAAGTTTTTATAAAAATGCTTACTAAAAAGAATGTGAAATTCGACCAAAACGGAGATATAAGATATTACTATAAACTTGTTAGAGAGAATTACAATTTAAAGACAGGAACAGATATAGATAAAAGTCTTAATAAATTATTAACAGGTTTATCCAATATAATAGATGCAATAACCGAAATTAGAAATAAAGCTGGTGATTCACATGCTTTTCTAAATAAAAATTATAACTTGGAAGAATATTATATAAGACTTATGGCTAATGCCTCAGTAACGATTTCAGAATTTCTGTTAGAAACTATGAAAAGCGATAAGGAGTAGGAAATGTTTAATATATATAATAGAAGATATACTGGCAGTAAATATAAGTTAATGGATTGGATAGAAAAAAACATGCAAGAAAATTGTGGTGGAGATACCTTTTTTGATGTGTTTGCTGGAACAGGAGTAGTAACAGAATATTTACTTAATGATTATAATAATTTTATTGTAAACGATTTTTTATATTCGAATGAAGCAATTTATAAAGGCTTTTTCTTACAAAGTGAGTATAGTCAATCAAAAATTGATGATATTACAAAACAATATAACAATATTGATAGAAAAAATTTAAGTGATAATTATGTATCAATAAATTTTGGTAGAAAATACTTTAATAATGATGATGCTAAACTTATTGGCTTTATTAGAGAAGATTTAAATAATAAATTTAATAATCAAGAAATAAATGAAAAGGAATTTTATATTTTATTATCATCATTGCTATATTCTCTTGATAGAATAGCTAATACTTGTGGGCATTATGATGCATACAGAAAAGTAAAAGAAATAAAAAGCAATTTCAAATTTGAACAAATAAAACCAGTAAAACTTTGTAATAAAAAAAATATTACAATATATAGAAAAGACTCTAATAAACTAGTAGATGAGGTAAAAGCTGATATTGCTTTTATTGATCCACCATATAATTCAAGACAATATAGTAGATTCTATCATATTCTTGAAAATATTACTAAATGGGAAAAACCAGAATTATATGGTACAGCATTAAAACCAAAAGAAGAAAATATGTCTGACTATTGTAAAACTTCTGCACCACAAGCATTTAGTGACTTAATACAAAGATTAAATTCAAAATACATAGTCGTAACATATAATAATACATATAATTCAAAAAGTTCTTCATCAAGAAATAAAATTACTTTGGAACAAATTAAAGATATTTTAAATGAAAAAGGAGAAACAAAAATATTCAGCAAACCATATAAATTTTTTAATGCTGGGAAAACCGATTTAAAAGATCATAAGGAATATCTTTTTATTACTAAAACAAAATGAAAGGTATAAAATAATGAGCAATAAAAAAGAAAGTATTAGATCTCCGTTTTTTTATGTTGGAGATAAATATAAGCTGATGCCACAATTATCGGAACTATTTCCCAAAAATATCAATACATATATTGAGCCTTTTGTTGGAGGAGGAAGTTCATTTCTTAATTCTAATGGAAATAGTTTTTTATTAAATGATATAGATAGCAACGTTATTGATTTACACAACGAAATTGGAAAATATAAAGATGATTCAAATGAATTACTTAACAAATTGTTTGCAATAATTGACTATTATGGATTAAGTTGTTCATACAGAGAAATTAATGTCCCAATTGAACTAAAAAAGAAATATGTAAAAACATATTATTCAGTGTATAATAAACAAGCATATTTAAAAATGAGAGATGATTTTAATAAAAATCAAAATGATAAATTGAAATTATATTTATTATTGATATATGGATTTAATCATATGATTAGATTTAACAAAGAAGGAAATTTTAATTTACCAGTTGGGAATGTAGATTTTAATAAAAATGTTTATAATGCATTATTAAATTATTTAGATTTTAGAAGAAAAAATAATATTGAATTTAAAAATATGGATTATAAAAAATTTATTTTAGAAACAAAATTTAATACAAATGATTATGTATTTCTAGATCCACCATATCTGATATCAATGAGTGAATATAATAAATTGTGGAATAAAGAAAAAGAGACTGAACTTTGTAGTTTACTTGATACATTAAATGAGAAAGGTATAAAATTTGGAATTACTAATTTAATATATCATAAAGGTAATGAAAATACTATATTTAATGAATGGTCTAAGAAATATATTGTGTATGAAATAAAAAGTAATTATATTAGCTTTAATGATAATACAATAAAAAATAATTCAAAGGAGGTCTTTGTTACTAATTATGGCAAAAAGTAAATTTAAACCATTATCTTTTTCTACAACAATGAGAAATCCAGAAAGAATTGGAAAATTTTTAAACTGTGTTTTACCATATGAGAATCAAATATTAACAAATGATGTAATAAATGGAATAATATATAATATTATTTCTAAAAAGATTTATATCACTAACTATGAAAAAATAAAATATAAAGGAATAAATGAAGAAGATGATATAATCCTATCAAGAGAAGAAGTACATGATATTTTGATAAATAGTCCTCAAAAACATAAAGAAGCTGGATTTGAAAGTGGTTGGTCATCTAGATTTGCTACATGGTTTTCATTTTCGCAAGAATTGGGATTCATAACATATGAAATGAATAAGCCAATAACTATAAGCCAAACAGGACATATGCTTATTGATGCTTTAAATGAGGAAACTCCTAATAATGAAAAGATTGCGAATATATTTTTGAATGCAATGATAAAATATCACACAAACAATCCATATAAGAAAAATTTAAATTCAAATATTCCATTAGTTTTATTATTAAATGTGTTAAAATTACTTAAAGAAGATCAAGAAGAAAATGGTGCTGGAGTATTTAGAAAAGAATTAAGTTTATTTATATGTTGGCCAGATGATGATGCAAATAAGTTATATCAAACAATAAAAGAAATAAGGAAAGTTTATCATTATAGTTATAGCGATGACTTTATGTATGAAAAGTGCTTAAATATATTGAATTCTGATAATACAGTATATTTTAAAAAAGAAAAAATATGTGGAGAGGCAATTGATGAATACATTAGAAAAATGCGTATAACTGGTATTATATCATTAAGAGGCAATGGTAGATTTTTAGATTTTAATAATTTAGAAATAGAAAAAATAAATTATATTTTAGAAAATTATAAAAATGTTAAATCATTTGAAAGTAAAGAAGAATATTCAAATTATATTGGACAAATTGATAACAATATTTTGGAAATAGAAACAAATCCAAAAATAGATATCAGAACATTAAGGCTTAAAAAGTTGAATGAAATTGCTGATACTTATTCAAAAGAAACAATAAATAATGAATTAAGAATTGTTTGCAAAAAAAGATATAGTTCAGATCCATTATTTAAATATATTGATGAACCTGCAAGATTAGAATTTTTAACCAGTGTTGCGTTGATTCAAAATTTTACAGGATTGCAAGTAGAACCAAATTATGTTATTGATGATGAGGGATTGCCTACAAGTACAGCAGGGGGTGGTGTACCTGATATTTTATGTAGGGATACTGAATATGATAATTTAGTAGAAGTAACGTTAATGTGTGGACGCTCTGATCAAGTAAATAATGAAATAATACCAATTAGAAGACATTTATTGAAATTAAGAGATGAGAATAACAAATCATTTGCAATTTTTCTTGCTCCTATTATTCATGAAGATACAAAAGAAAGTGCAAATTGGTATAAATACCGTGAAAATTTAGATATTATTCCATTAGATATAGAAGAGTTTATATACAAAATATCAAATTTATCAAAGATATATATGGTATTAGAATAATTAGACTATATTAATCGTGTCGAATTTTGTTGTAATTTGTCGGCAAATATGTTATTGCTATAATGCCAAAGTGAGATACTATTATTAAATTTTCTGAAAGAAAGTGTGTATATATGATAGATAATATAAAGAATAAGCCACA
>Ga0256406_1007070_pt1 | contig 10867 bp, 7 predicted proteins | sample RumenRJG_03DNA_FD_185986 | JGI IMG/M metagenome (GOLD analysis project Ga0256406, IMG submission 185986) | Bovine rumen microbial communities from Lethbridge, Alberta, Canada - RJG_03 | ecosystem: Host-associated > Mammals > Digestive system > Stomach > Rumen | place: Canada: Alberta | collected...
CATTTAAATGATTTGACAAGATACTTCCATCTTCACCTATGTAAATTATATAAAATGGATGCAATTGATTTGTATTTTTAATATTAACATTTGAGTTTATATTTTTTAATACAAATATTACTCCTTTGTTAATACCATTTATCTCATCTGATTTCACTACTGCGTGCATACCATTTGCTACAGAATCAATATTGCCATTTGTTTTTGTATATTCTAGTAAATCCATTCTAAAATCATTTAATCCTAAATCAGTAATAGAAACTCCTGTGTCCATATCTTCAAGGTCAACTACTTCATCTTTTAGTTTTTGTAATTGTGCTTTTCTGTATTCCATATCATTAGATTCATTCGTAAGTACATTGTCTTCTCCTGTTGCTGATATATCTGTTAATGCCATTCTATCTTCTACTCTATTTTTTAGGTTTATATAATCGTCTAATTTCATATTAGGCCAGAAGTTTACTAATTGAATAACTTTATTTTTAGAGCCAATTCTATCAATTCTACCAAATCTTTGAATTATTCTTACAGGGTTCCAATGAATATCGTAATTTATTAGGAAATCACAATCTTGTAAATTCTGTCCCTCACTAATACAATCCGTTGCTATAAGTATATCTATTTGCTTTTCACCTTTTATCTTCATTTCATTAACTACTTCTTTGCCTCTTTTTGACATAGGTGAAAATAATGATAACAATTCATTAAAATCTGTACTTGTTTTTAATGTACATTTATTTTGTCCAGAACCTGTTACTAGCGCTGATTCTAAACCATATTTATCTTTAATTATTGGTGCTAAATTTGTATATATATAATTTGCTGTATCTGCAAATGCACTGAAAATAATAACTTTTTTATTATCTTCATTTATTGGATTTTCAATTTTATTTTCTATTATCTTTGCAAGAGATATTAGTTTTAAATCATTTTCAGGCTTTATTCTATTGAATTGCTCCAATAAATCATTAAGAATTGCTTGGTCTCTTTGTAAATTTTCTTTCCATCCAATAGTATTCATATCTCTCAAGTCAATTTTTACTTTTTTACCTATTTGTGTGCTATCATCTTCCAAAGCATTTTCAATGTCATCATCTTCTGAATATTCATCATATTGATTTCCATCAATAGTTGATCCTGCACCATATTTTTCAAAAGTGTCGATTGCATTTATTGTTGAATTAATATTTTCAAGTATTTTTCTCAATGTAATCTTAAAGGAATCTTGTGAACTTTCAAGTCTTTTTAGTAAATTGACTCTCATTAAAATTAAAAGACTTCTTTCACGATCTCTTTGTTTAAATACAGATTGTCCTTCTTTTACTTTTATATCGTACATTTCTTCATATTTTTGTATTCTAGTTGGCAAAATATATTCAAATGGAGTATAAATACATAAGTTTAATCTTGATAAAGAATTATATATTTCTTCCATTGAATAAAAATCAGGAATATTTGTTAACTCTGTTGTTTTGCTTATTGGTCTTAATCTAGTAGGAAAATTTCCTATTTGATTCATATCATAATATTTTTCAATATGTTTCCTACTTCTTGCAATTGTTACACTATCTAATAGTTTAAAGAAATCAAAATCCGTATTAAGTTCTTTTAACAATCTTTGTGATGTTCTCTCCTCAATTGGAAGTTTAGACCAATCATTAAAAGTTTTTTGAGCATTTTTTAGAATAGTATCTATTGACTTTGTTTTACTTATATTTTCATCAATTACATTTGTTTTGCCTTCATAAGCAAGTGCTAATTGATTTTTTAAATCATTAAATCTGTTATTTACTGGTGTTGCTGAAAGCATTAAAACTTTTGTCCTAACTCCTGCTTTCATTACATCATTTAGTAATCTTGAATACCTTGTTTCAGTTTTTCTCGCATCATTATTTCTAAAATTGTGTGATTCATCTATAACTACTAAATCATAGTTACCCCAATTTACTTTTGAAAGATCAATACCATTAGACATACCTCTTTTTCTTGATAAATCAGTATGATATAAGACATCATAATTGAATCTATCTTCCTGTAAAGGATTATCTTTGTAGTTACTTCTATAAGTATTCCAGTTATCAGATAATTTTTTAGGACATAGCACAAGTACGCTTTTATTTCTTTCTTGGTAATATTTTATTACTGCAAGTGCTGTAAATGTTTTTCCAAGTCCAACTGAATCAGCCAAAATACAACCATTGTAAGTTTCAAGTTTATTTATAATTCCTAGAGCTGCATCTTTTTGAAAATCATATAAAGTATTCCATATTTTTGAATTCTTAAATCCTACTCTATCATTTGCTAAATTATCTTCTGAAACATCCAGTAAAAATTCGTGGAATATATTATATAAAATTACATAGTAAATAAATTCTGGTGAATTTTCTTTATATAGATCTGAAATATATTCAACTACTTCACTTGTAACATCATTTAATAATGATGAATCATTCCATAAAGTTTTAAAATTATTTAAGTAGTATTTTGTCATTTCATAATTGTCATCAATTTTTGTAACTGGATTGAATATTGTATTATCTTTTTGATATCCTAGTCCAGCTGAAGAAAATTCATCAACATTCAAATATGTTTTATTATCGTTTATATTTAAAAATCTTTGTATTGGATTATTATTTACATTACTCTTAAATCTTGCTTTCTGTTTAATCCAATTTGCACATTCTTTTGCTATTGCTCTTCCATTTAGTTTGTTTTTTAATTTTATTTCAAATTCAGAACCAACAATACTTTTTTGTCTTTGCAAAGCGTCAATCTCAAATTTTCTTTCTTCTTTTGTTTCTTTCTTTTCTTTAATAAATGTTGGATTTGTAAATATAAATTCCAATTCATCAATGTTTTCTAGTTGCTTTTTTAATTCCTCATAGCCATACATTGAAAATACAGCAGATGCTATATATAGTTTGTTACCTTGCTTTATCTCATTTTTTAAATCATCACCAAATTTATTAAATTTGTTATCTAATACTTTCATTAGCGTGTCCTTCTTTATTATTTTATTGCAACTAGTAATTCATTTTCTGGTACTGTATATTGTTTTCCTTGATATTTGTATTTTGCATTTGTAAGATAAACATTGTATCCTAAATTTTCTAACTTATTTCTTGCTAGTCTAATAAATTCAAATGTTTCTACCTCAGATAAATTGTGAGTAACTCTTATTTCAAAGAATTTTATTTTGATTATGTTTTCATTTAAGTCCATTTTTTCTTGTAAAATAGAGTCTATTAGTTCTAGCATTTTTTACTTTCCTTTTTTGTTACAAATTTCGACATTATTATATCACTACAAATTTTAATAAACAACCCCTCTAAATATTTATTTTATTGAGATACAGCCATTAGATAGCGAATTTAAAACATTCTTTAGGATTAAAAAATTTTGCAAAAAAATTAAGGCAGTAAAGATAAGTTTTTAATTTATCTTTACTACCTTAATTTATTATATAATAATTATTCCAAGAGCATTTTAAATCATATCAATTTTTTAAATATATCTCTCATTTTTGTTGCTAAATCTATTGATTCATCTATTAACTCATCGTAATTTGAATGATCATCAAAATTTAACCCATTAATATAATATTTAATACGACTTGCTTTCTTGTTTTCTAATTTGTCCCAGATAAGTTTATGCCCAAATTTAGCTTCAATTTCTTCACGATTAGCATATAGTTTATCAAACAATTCCTTGTCATCATTTACATATAATTCAATAATTATGTTTGAATCTTGATTTATTAAGCTAACTGAAACATGAGCTTCACTTGTTCCTATTGAAATAGAATACCAGTGATTTGTTGTTGCTTTCCTAACATTAAAAGGTTTTCCTTTTTCAATTAATCTATCATTAAATCTATTCCAAAACTCCAATCTTTCTGACTGACTTTTATTTAAACTATCTGAATTTGTTTTGTTTTTTGAAAATTTAATGAAATCATTAGGCTTTTCTACTATCTGAAATTGTGGAGCAGGTTTTGAATCTCCAATCTTATAAGCATGTAATTCAATTAAGAAAAAGTTAATATCACTATTTGTGTTATTATTTAACCATTCAATAGCACTCTTATGTTCTTCTCTTGCTTGTTTTACAATCCATACAATGACTTTTGCATCTAGTCCAGAAGCATATGTTATTATTTTGCCTAAATGTTCAAAATTAGATGGTTCTAATTGGTTTTCAATAATTACTTTTATTCCTGTTGACTCATCTTTTGCGAACAAATCGCACCTAAAAGATCCTACATATTCTTCCTTTGATATATCAGTTAATGTTAATCCCAATACTTCATTTAAGCTTTCAATATTTTCTTTTTCAGCTAGCCAAGCTGAAAAATCATATTGTTCGTGTTTCCACAAATCCCTAATATCCACTTCTTTTAATTTTCCTATCTCCATAATTAATTTTCACCCCAATATTATTTTAAAAAACACTTAATTATTATAACACTATAAATTTTAATAAACAACCCTTCTAATTATTTATTTTATTGAGATACAGCCATTTGCAAAATATAGTAAAATCAAAAAAAGAGCTTATTGCTAAGCCCTTTTATAGTTTCATTAATAATATTCTTCATGATATCCATCATACATACCATCATATTCTCTAACATAACAATTTTCACTCTTCATTCTTGATACACTTCCATCTTTTGGCCAATAACTTTTTTCTTCATTAGATATTATTGGTCTATTTCTAAAATCTGAACATATAGTTCTTTCTCCACAACAATCTCCATTAGCATACAACATACAATTTTTGCAGGTTTTCTTTATTTCTGTTTTTTCAACATTTGTATTTGCAGTTTTGGAAATCATACCTTCTATTATTTTTTTATCAACAATTGCTGCTTTTCTTATATCTAGTAATAATACTTTAACAGTTTTATCATTAATTTCTATGATTTCTGCTCTTGAGCTAAAATAATTTAATCTAAATCTAAATCTTTGTCCAATAAATAACTCCATAATTACACCTCCTAGAGATATATTTGAAATATTTAATTGCCTTGATTTACCTATAACTCTTACTATATTATACCATATTTTATATAAAAAATCAAATAAACATTGATTTGATAAGCTTTATTTTTGACTATTATCATTATCTTCTTCAAGTACTTCATCATATAAATACTCATCCTTTATTGTCTCTTTTTCTAAATCAGTCATTACTTCTTCATCAATATCATTTAAAGGAATTGAATCAAATGGTTCCATTGAATACCACCTTTCTATCTTTTATTCATTAATTTTTTATGCAACATTACAAAGTTGCTGATTATAGAAATCTATTACTGCAGTATCAACGATTATTACATTCAAAGTTATTTTATGTACTAAATATAATCTATCAAAATTTGCACATCTTGATAATGCTACATAAGCTTGACCTGCATCAAAACAACCTTCAACATCACAGATAACTTCTGAACATGTCATACCTTGCGCTTTATGAATTGTTATTGCATATGATAATATTAAAGGGAATTGACTAACACGAGTATCTTCAATATAAACTAACTTGTCTGTTTTTCTATCATAAAAACATTTATATCTAATAAAATTGAATCTTTCAACTGTATATTCTATTCCATCAATTTTAACTTTTATATAATTATCAGATAATTCAGTTATAATACCGCAAGTGCCATTAACCCATCTTTTTTGTTCAGTATCATTTGCTATCATCATAATATGAGCACCAACTTTTAATTTAAGTACAAAATCACATCTATAATTTTTTGGATTGACTTTTTTATCTGCTTTTATTATAGCATTGTATGTGTATTCTTTTGAATTTAATTTATTTAAATTTTGAATATTAATAGCATTTGCTAGTTCTTTTCTAGGAACTAATTGAATAATATTATTTGGTAAATTGCTTACGCAATGTTCATTTAATAAATTAGCTTGATTTTCGCTTAATCTTCCTTCTCTTATATTATTTAATATATTTATAAAATCTACATCTTTCTGTCTATGGATTATTTGTAATTCATAATATTTAAAGTTCCCATTTTTATAGGCATCTGAGTTAAAAAAGAATATGCCATCATATTTATTATCAAAATATGCTTTTTCATTTTTATCTGCAACTGGTGGCAATTGAAAAATATCCCCAAAAACAATTACTTGTTTTCCACCAAATGGAAGATTATTTCTATTAACATATTTTAATATCTTATTGATTTGTTCAAAAACATCCACTCTTACCATAGATATTTCATCTATAACTAATGCATCTAAATTTTTTAAAATATCTATTTGTCTACTATACAATTTAAAATAATTAACTCCCTCTTTTACATTGTCAAACCCGAATATTGAATGTATTGTTTCTCCTCCGATATTTAATGCTACAACACCAGTAGGTGCTACATATAAAACTTGCTTGTTTGTATGCTCTTTAAAATATTTTAACAAATAACTTTTTCCAGTTCCAGCCTTACCTGAGATAAATAAGTTGTAATTGGTATTTTCCATAAAATTATATACCATTTTTTGTTCACTGCATAGTTCCATATTATCTTTAAAATTATCCATTTAATACCTCCCCGTTTCTTAAATAAAATAATTTTTTATGAAAATATTATGCTAATAACAAAAACTTTATATTATATATATTATACCACAGTTTACATAATAATGCAACTTGTTTATTCTCTTTTTATAAGTATTTTAGTCATTTTTTAATTAAAAATCACTATATTATTTTTCCAGATAAGAATATATTTTGATTTTATGAAATTTATACAAAAAAATAAAGGGCTGAGATAAAATCTCAACCCTGTTAATATGGATTTATTGTTCCATACCCTACAATTTGAACATTATTTAAATCATATTCTTGTTCTTTTACTGCGTCTCCTGAATTACCTTCAATTGTATGTACTTTATTGTTTTCTATATCAACATTTTTAACAATGCCAGTATGATCTGATATTCCATCTTGTTCTCCTGTGTCTTTGTCTATCCAGTCAAAGAAAATTATATCTCCTCTATTTGGGTAATATAATTGTCCATTTTTACTTCTATCTTGCCATCTATTCATTTGTTTAAATTTGCTTATTCCATCATCACAAACGGAATATTTAGGTATTGCAAACATATCATTTGAAGTAACTTGTTCTTCTACTCCACTTGAATCTAAATCTTGGTTATTTTCATGAATATTGCCTTCTAATAGTCCGCATTGATCTGCACACCAACTTACAAAACAGGCACACCATTCAACTCTTTCATTGAATCCGTACCAAGACCAATATGGTTCTCCTCCTTCAACTCCTAATTGTGATTCTGCACAAGTTACTATATCATTTCCCCACATTGACGCAGTGTCTTTATCTCCATTCATATTGAATAATGCAATCACTCCTCCAAATAAGCAAATAATAAGTATAATAACAACTGAAGTAAATCCTCCTGCAACTATTACACCAATTATCGCTTTTGCGCCAGAAACTATTGTTTTTGTTGTAGCGATAATTGCTTTCACAGTTGCTTTTGCTACTTTAGTTGAAATTTGTGCTGCTCTTTTAATAGCTTTAGGTGTTTCTTTAATTACTTTAGTAGTTTCTTCTGTAGTTTTCTTTGCTATATTAGAGTTTTGCTTCGCAGTTTTAATTGTTTTATTTGTTGTTGCTTTTGATTTTTGTTTTATTCTTCTTGAATTATCAATAATATCTTTTTTTGTTTTAATATTTCTTTCTGGAATTTCTTGCAGTCTTTTTTCAAGTTTAGCTTGTACTTTCTTATCTAATTTTTGTCGAATTTTGTCGTTTTTCTGTTGTCTATGTTTTTCTTTTTGTTCTTTTCTTTTTTCATTTAATTCATAAAATGTTTTATCTCTAATTAGCCTTGATTTATCTTGAATTTGACTTATTGCATAATCATTTGCATTTTCATAAGATGAATCAGTATCTTTCGTTTTATTATTAAGAGCATCTACTAATTCAATGTTTTTATCTTTTATGTATGAAAGATTAGATTTGAATTTTGCAGACTTGACATTTTTTGAGTCAAACTCTTTAATAATTGTCCTTTGTTTAGTTTTAATGTCTGACATAGAATCACCTCCTATTCTTTTAACTTTCCAACAACAACTAATCTTCCATTTTTTTGACTATATTCACAAGTTGATAAGGTTATAAATTTATCTCCATAATTCAACTTTGCTCCAGTATCATATAAACTTTTATTTTTTAACACGCTTGCATATTTTTTAAAATCTTCAACACTTCTAAATTTTGTTGTGCCATATAAGATATTTGCTATTTCTGTATTAGGTTGTACTTTATAAGCTCCTACTACTTCATATTGGCTTTCTATTGTTTTGCCGTCTTCTAGAGTGAAAAATTTTATATATTTATGATTCTTATATCCATTATAAGTTTTATAAATATCAAGTCCTGCAAACATTGAGCCATTGCACATATGATGACCATATATTATTAAATTATCGCTTGAATTAACATTACAATAACTTGCAAGGTAAGGCGTTCCACTTATTGAATACTTTTTATAAAAATTATTATGAAGATAAAAATTTCCATTATGCATTACTGGATAATTTATTCTTGTTCCGTCAATTTTAATCCACCCCTCAGTGTCTCCATTTTTGATTTTAAGAGATTTTAAATCAATATTTGAATAATTTGTTGTTCTTGAATATTTTGTCGAATTTTGTCGATTTGATGAGCTATTATTTATTTGATTATTTTCGACATTATTCGACAATATAAAATTAGTATCATCAGTGTTATTTACTAATTCTTTATTAGTGCTTACCTGTTCTAATTCCTTAAATGTTTCATTATCTTTGTTAGTTTTCATATAGTAGTTTATTAAATAAATAATGCTAGTGGCCATTATAGTCACTAGCACGATTAATAATATAGTTTTAATTATCTTTTTCATTATGCACCTCTTATATTATTTTCTTTACAATGTCTTCTTCATCTAGATTTTCATTAGGTTTTGTACTCATAAGCTTATATAATTCAGTATTTTTAGGAAATCTATTAGCAAATGGTACTAAAGAACTTCCAACTTTTATTAAGCCCTCGCCTACTCCTACGTTTGTAATATAACTTAATTGTAAATCTGACATATTAAGTAGCTTTGCAAGTTCTAGTCTATCAGTAGCTGCTTGATTCAAAATTATTAAAAATTCTGAGTTTGCTAGCATTTCTCTTGCTGTATTTGATTGGAGCAAATCCTCTACATTTTGAGTTATGCCAGTCGCAAATGCTCCATATTTTCTAACTCTTTTCCAAAGTCTAAATAAGAAGTCAGCTGAATATTGATGTTGAAATAAAAGATATATTTCATCAATAAAAATATATGTATGCTTATTTTTCGCTCTATTTGATGTGATTCTATTTAATATAGAGTCTAATATTACAAGCATTCCAATTCCTTGTAACTCTTTTCCTAAATCTAAAATGTTGTAACATAGTAAAGAATTTTTAGTATTTACATTTGTATTAAATGCAAACGTATTAAGTGATCCATCTGTAAATAGTTCTATGGCAAGCGCTATTTCTTTTGCTTCTTCTTCATTTTGCTTTAAAAGTTCTTCTCTAAAATCTTGAAGTGTTGGTGGTACGCCTTTGTAATCGCCTTGTTGGTAAAGTTTATATACTTTTTGAGTGCATCTATCAATAATTGATTTTTCTTTTGGTCCAATATTATCATCTCCAATTACTTGCTCACATAGAGAAAGCATAAATTCTTGCTTTAATTTAATTGGATCCGATCCTTCTCCATAATCTTTGTTTAAATCTAATGCGTTTATATGATTTTCTGAAGTTGAAGAAAGTTTAATTACTTCTCCTCCAAGTGCTTTTACAAGATTAGAATATTCATTTTCTGGATCAATTATTATAATGTCAGAGTCTGGTTCTTTTAATTTGATGTTTGTTATTTCTTCTTTAGCAGCAAAAGATTTTCCAGAACCACTGACTCCAAGTGTAAATGAATTGCCATTTAGAAGTTGTTTTCTATCTGCAATTATCATATTTTTTGAAATTACATTTTCTCCATAATAGATTCCATTAGTATGCCTTATCTCTTGTACTTTAAATGGATTTAATACTGCAAGACTTTCAGTAGTTAATGTTCTTAATGCTTTTATTTCATTTAAGTTTGACCTAATTGGAAGAGTTAAATTAAGTCCCGGTATTTGTTGGAAGTCTAATGTTCCAATATCACACATTCCTTTTCTTGCAATTTGCTTAATTGTTTCTGTATCATTTTCTAATTCTTCTTTTGTATCATCTGTAATAGCAATAGTAAGTATTGCTAAAAACATTCTTTGGTCACGAGAAACTAAGTCATCTAAAAACTCTTTTGCCTCTTCCCTTTGCTTTTTTAAATCATAAGGTGGCTCTGCATAAAAATTATTATTAGCAGTTGCTTTCTTGTAATATTGAGCTATATTTGTTTCAATTCCAAGAGCTCTATTTTCTGCTTCTTTCACTGCTTTATCCATTGGTACTGGAATTATATCTATTGAAAGCATCATATTTTTATTAAGTTCTGTAAATTCAGTAGTCATACTATCTTTAATAAAGTTTGCATAGTTCTTTAAAAACAATACTCTTCCATATCTATTTCCTATTTTAAAATAATCTTTTTTGAAATCAAATGAATCTGGGCAAATTGAATCTTTAAAATTGTGTCCCTTTTTCATTTCTTCAGTTAAATTAAAATTAAATGTGTCTTCTGCTCCAACTTGATAAAAATCATGTAATATTCTTAATCTTTCAGTAGTGTCTAATTCAACACATTTAGAGCCTAGTTGATTAAATTTATTTATTAAATCACTACCTACTCTATTGAAA
>Ga0256406_1007071_pt1 | contig 10865 bp, 6 predicted proteins | sample RumenRJG_03DNA_FD_185986 | JGI IMG/M metagenome (GOLD analysis project Ga0256406, IMG submission 185986) | Bovine rumen microbial communities from Lethbridge, Alberta, Canada - RJG_03 | ecosystem: Host-associated > Mammals > Digestive system > Stomach > Rumen | place: Canada: Alberta | collected...
AGGTCGAGGGCCGCGACTTCTTCCCGCTCACGGTCAACTACCAGGAGCGCACCTACGCCGCAGGCCGCATCCCCGTCAGCTTCTTCCGCCGCGAGGGCCGCGCCTCCGAGGGCGAAACCCTGATCTCAAGGCTCATCGACCGCCCGCTCAGGCCGCTCTTCCCGTCAGGCTTCGTCAACGAGACCCAGGTCGTGGTGACCGTGATGTCGGCAAACCCGGAGGTTCCAACCGACATCATCTCGATCATCGGCGCCTCGGCGGCGATGGCGACCTCGGGCCTGCCCTGGCACGGCCCGCTGGGCGCGGCGCGCGTGGGCTACGTGGACGGCAAGTACGTGCTCGACCCGCTGGTCTCCGAGCAGGCCAAGTCCAAGCTCGACCTCGTGGTCGCCGGCACCTCCAAGGCCGTCGTGATGGTCGAGTCCGAGGCCTCGATCCTGCCTGAGTCGGTGATGCTCGGCGCCGTGATGTACGGCCAGGAGCAGCTCCAGGCCGTGGTGCAGGGCATCAACGAGTTTGCCGCCAAGGCCGCCCGCCCCAAGTGGGACTGGCACCGCCCCGAGTCGAGCGCCGAGCTTGCGCAGGCGGTCAAGGACGCGGCCTTCGAGCGCGTGGGCGAGGCCTACAGGATCGAGGACAAGCTTGAGCGCCAGGACGCCCTCGAGGCGATCCGACGCGAGACTGCCGAGAAGCTCATCGCCTCAGATCCCAAGTGGGAGGGCCGCGAGGGGGAGATCGCCAAGATCTTCTTCAACATGGAGCGCAGCCTGGTGCGCGAGCGCATCCTAAACGGCGAGAAGCGCATCGACGGCAGGTCGCTCCGCATGATCCGCCCGCTGACCATCGCCACCGGGATCCTCCCGCGCGCCCACGGCAGCGCGCTGTTCACCCGCGGCGAGACCCAGTCCATAGGCGTGTGCACCTTGGGATCCGAGCGCGACGCCCAGACCTTCGAGGACATGGCAGGCGTCAGGTCCGACCGCTTCATCATGCACTACAACTTCCCGCCGTACTGCGTGGGCGAGACCGGCCTCATCGGGTCGCCCAAGCGCCGCGAGATCGGCCATGGGCGCCTGGCCAAGCGCGCGCTGCGCGCGGTGCTCCCGCCGCTTGACAAGTTCCCGTACACCATCCGCCTGGTCTCGGAGATCACCGAGTCCAACGGCTCGTCCTCGATGGCCTCCGTGTGCTCGGGCAGCCTCGCGCTCTTCGACGCGGGCGTGCCATGCAGCGCGCCGGTGGCCGGCATCGCGATGGGACTCGTGAAGGAGGGCGACCGCGTGGCGGTGCTCACCGACATCATGGGCGACGAGGATCACCTGGGCGACATGGACTTCAAGGTCGCGGGCACCCGCGAGGGCGTCACCGCGCTGCAGATGGACATCAAGACCGACGGCATCACCCGCGAGATCATGCAGCAGGCGCTCACCGACGCCCACGCGGCGAGGATGCACATCCTCAACGTGATGGAGAAGGCCCTGCCCGCCCCGCGCCAGGACATCTCCGAGTTCGCCCCCAGGATCGTGACCATGAAGGTCCCGGCAGGCAAGGTCAAGGAGGTCATCGGCAAGGGCGGCTACAACGTCCGCTCGGTCCAGCAGGCCACCAACTCCCAGATCGACGTCGAGGATGACGGCACCGTCAAGATCGCCGCCTCCTCCAAGGCATCCGCCGATGCGGCGGTCAAGGCCATCGGCGATCTGCTCGCCGACGTCGAGATCGGCAAGGTCTACGAGGGCAAGGTTGCGAGGATCACCGACTTCGGCGCCTTCGTGACCATTCTCCCGGGCAAGGACGGCCTCGTGCACATCTCCCAGATAGCCGACGAGCGTGTCGAGAACGTCGGCGACTACCTGAGGGTGGGCGATGTCGTCAAGGTCAAGGTGCTCGACATCGACAGCTCAGGGCGCATCCGCCTCTCCATCAAGGCCGTGGCCGAGGACATGGCCAGGGCCGCGGAGGGCAATGCCGAGACTGCGCAAGATGATGCCGCCGAGGCAGCCCCGGAGCCCTCCGAGAGCGAGGGCCAGGGCGCGGGGCAGCTCGATGCCGAGGAGCAGGGCGCGCAGGAACCTGATCCGTACGCGCACGCCGCCGGCACCGAAGGGTCCAGGGACTAATGTAAAGTCCGAGGATTCAAGCCCGGGGGCGGAAGCCTTCCGGGCTTTTTAAAATGAGGGCGCCCTGAGGGCGCAAAAGGACAATCAGGCATAAAGGAGAGTGAATATGCCCACAAGGGAGCATTTCTCGTCGCACCTGGGCTTCATGCTCATCGCGGCAGGCTGCGCCATCGGACTTGGCAACGTCTGGCGCTTCCCCTTCATCGTCGGCCAGTACGGCGGCGCGATCTTCGTGCTGATCTACTTAGGCTTCCTGGCGCTGTTCGGGATCCCGCTGCTCACGGTGGAGCTCGCGGTCGGCCGCGCCTCCAGGCGCACGCTCGCAAGATCTTTCGAGATCCTGGAGCAGCCGGGGGCGAAGCTGCACCGCTTCAAGTACCCGATGATCATCGGCAACTACGTGCTGATGTCCTTCTACAGCGTGGTCGCAGGCTGGATGCTCTACTACTGCATCAAGGCCTTCACCGGCGAGTTCGGCGTGGACACGAGCGCGCAGGACTCGGCCGCGGCCTTCTCCCAGATGCTCGCCTCCCCGGCGAACATGCTTATGAGCATGCTCGCGGTGGTCGCCATAGGCTTTGGGATCTGCGCGATGGGGCTGCGCAAGGGCGTCGAGCGCATCACCAAGCCCATGATGATGCTGCTCTTCCTGCTCCTGGCGTTCCTCGCCGTGCGCTCGGCGCTGCTGCCGGGGTTTGCCGAGGGCGTGACCTACTACCTCGCCCCCGATCCCAAGGCCTTCGAGTCGCACTCGCTAGTCGAGATCCTCTCGGCGGCCATGGCGCAGGCCTTCTTCACGCTCTCCATCGGCGTCGGCGCCATCCAGGTCTTCGCGACCTACGCCGACAGCAGCCACTCGCTGCTCTCCGAGTCTGTGTCGATCACGGTGCTCGACACCGTGGTGGCGCTGCTCTCGGGCTTCATCATCTTCCCGGCCTGCTTCAGCTACGGCGTGCAGCCCGACCAGGGGCCGAGCCTCATCTTCGTGACGCTGGTCTCCGTGTTCTCGCACATGTCCCACGGCATGATCTGGGGAGGGCTGTTCTTCATGTTCATGGCCTTCGCCTCGCTCTCGACCCTCATCGCGGTGTTCGAGAACATCATCGCCATCTGGATGGAGCTCTTCACCACCTCCCGCCGCCGCGCGGTGGCGGTGAACTTCGTGATCATCATCGTGATCTCGCTGCCCTGCCTCCTGGGCTTCAACGTGCTCTCGGACGTCCACCCGATGGGCGGGGGCAGCACCTTCCTCGATCTCGAGGACTTCATCATAAGCGACAACCTCCTGCCCCTGGGCGCGTTCTTCTACGTGCTCTTCGTGACCTTGAAGAACGGCTGGGGCTTCAAGGGGTACCTCGAGGAGGCCAACCGCGGGCAGGGCGCCAAGGTTCCCGCCTGGTGCTTCTGGTACTACCGCCTGGTGCTCCCGGTGGTCATCGCGCTGCTCATCATCAACTGCTACTTCTCGGCATTCGGAGGCTGACATCATGGCTCTCAAGGAACGCGAGCAGTTCTCGTCTAGGCTCGGCTTCGTCCTCATCACCGCAGGCTGCGCCATCGGGCTTGGCAACGTCTGGCGCTTCCCCTACATCACGGGGCAGTACGGCGGAGCCATATTCGTGCTCATCTACATCGCCTTCCTCCTGCTCGTGGGGATCCCGATGCTCTCAATCGAGCTCGCCGTGGGCCGCGCCTCGCGCAAGAGCCTGGGCGCCTCGTTCGAGACGTTGACCCCGGGCAGCGGCTTTGCCCGCAACAAGTACTGGATGATCGCTGGCAACTACATCCTGATGTCCTTCTACTCGCTGGTCACGGGCTGGATGCTCTACTACGCCGTGAAGACCGCCTCAGGCGGCTTTGGCACCCACATCGCCCAGGACAAGGCCGGCGCCTATTTCGGGCAGATGCTCGCAGAGCCTGGGATCCAGTTCATCTGCACCCTCGTCGTCACCGCCTTTGGCTTCGGCGTCTGCGCGCTGGGGCTTCGCAAGGGGGTCGAGCGCATCACCAAGCCCATGATGATGCTGCTCTTCCTGCTCCTGGCCTTCCTCGCCGCGCGCTCATTCACGCTGCCGGGCTTCTCAGAGGGCATGGCCTACTACCTAAAGCCCGACCTCTCCCACATCAAGGCCTCGGGGCTCATGGAGACGCTCTCGGCGGCCATGGGGCAGGCCTTCTTCACGCTGGGGCTTGGAGTCGGGTCCATCCAGATCTTCGGGTCGTACATGAGCCGCCGCTGCAGCCTCGCCTACGAGTCGGTGCTCATAACCATCCTCGACACCGTGGTGGCGCTGCTGGCGGGCGTGGTGATCTTCCCGGCCTGCTTCAGCTACGGCATCGAGCCTGGCGCGGGCCCGGGGCTCATCTTCGTGACCCTGGTCTCCGTGTTCTCGGACATGCAGGGCGGCCAGTTCTGGGGCGGGCTCTTCTTCGTCTTCATGCTCTTCGCCGCAGTCTCGACGCTCATCGCGGTGTTCGAGAACCTCATTGGCATCTGCATGGACCTCTTCGGCTGGAGCAGGCTCAAGGCCGTGGGCGTGAACTTCATCGCGGTGATCCTGCTGGGGCTTCCCTGCATGCTCGGCTACAACCTGCTCTCGTGGATCCATCCGATGGGCGGGGAGAGCACGATCCTCGACACCTATGACTTCGTGCTCTCGGAGAACATCCTGCCCTTGGGCGCGATGGTCTACGTGATCTACGTCGTGGCCAGGCGCGGCTGGGGCTTTGACAATTACCTCGCCGAGTGCAACCAGGGCGTGGGCCCGAAGCTTCCGCGCGCTGCGCGCGGCTACTACCGCACGCTGCTGCCGCTGCTCATCGCGCTGCTCTTCGTGCAAGGCTACATCGGGATCTTCTTCAAGTAGGAGGCCGGGGGCGCGGCGGCGCCGCGCCCTTTTGACGGCTTTCCAACCATTCGATTACTAGAAAAACGGAGTTTGAAAAAATGGCAGAACGCGACCAGTTCTCTACGAGGCTCGGCTTCCTGCTCGTCGCGGCAGGCTGCGCCATCGGCCTTGGCAACGTGTGGCGCTTCCCCTACATCACGGGACAGTACGGCGGAGCCATCTTCGTCATCATCTACCTCATCTTCCTGCTGGGCGTCGGCGTGCCGCTGCTCACCGTGGAGCTGGCCATCGGCCGCGCCTCGCGCCGCTCCATAGCCAAGGCCTTCAACATCCTCGAGACCCCGGGCACGAAGTGGCACTTGAACAAGTTCTGGCTCATCCCGGGCAGCTACATCCTGATGTCCTTCTACGGCCTCATCACCGGCTGGATGCTCTACTACTGCGTCAAGTTCACCGGCGGGGCCTTCGAGCCGGGGCTCACCCAGGAGGTCGCAGGGCAGAACTTCGGGGATCTGCTTGCAAACCCGCTCGTGATGTTCGTGTGCATGGCCACGGTGACCGTGGTTTGCTTCGTCATCGTCGCCATGGGCGTGGACCGCGGGCTTGAGCACATCACCAAGCCCCTGATGCTCCTGCTGCTGGCGCTGCTCGTCTTCATGTCGGTGCGCTCGTTCACCCTCGACGGCTTTTCAGAGGGCATCTCATACTACTTAAAGCCCGACTGGTCGCGCCTTGAGGAGCACGGCTTCATGCAGGCGCTTTGGGCGGCCATGGGCCAGGCCTTCTTCACGCTGAGCGTCGGCCAAGGCTCAATTGAGATCTTCGGCACCTACGTGAACAAGCGCCACACGCTGCTCTCCGAGGCCTGCTGGATCGCGGGATTGGACACCGTGGTCGCGCTGCTTGCGGGATTCGTGATCTTCCCGGCCTGCTTCAGCTACGGCGTGCAGCCAGACTCGGGCCCGAGCCTGCTCTTCGTGACCATGAACACCGTCTTTGCGAACATGGCAGGCGGCAGGTTCTGGGGCGCACTGTTCTTCCTGTTCATGCTCATCGCTGCGATGTCCACGCTGATTGCCGTCTACGAGTCGATCATCGCCATCTGCATGGAGGTCTTCGGCATCAGCCGCTTAAAGTCGGTCGCGGTGAACTTCGTGATCATCATGGTGATCTCGATGCCGGCGCTCCTGGGATTCAACGTCCTCTCCAGGATCCACCCGATGGGCGGAAACTCGGCGATCATGGATCTCCAGGACTTCCTCATCTCAAACAACATCCTGCCGCTTGGGTCGCTCTTCATGGTGCTCTTCATCACCGCGAAGACCGGCATGCAGTGGAAGCGCTACATCGCCGAGGTCGACGAGGGCGAGGGGCTCAGGCTCTCTCCCAAGCTCTACTGGTACTTCAAGCTGGTCATTCCCGCGATCATCGCGATCCTGCTTGCCGTGGGCTATGTGAACATCTTCGGGTAACACCCTGAAAGACACGAAAAAAGGGGCCACAAGGCCCCTTTTTTCATGATGATACAATAGGTCGGCGAAAAACACCGTCGAAGAACAAGCGCAAATGCATCTTATAAAAAGAATCTCCAAGGCCGCCGCGGCGGCCTTCCTGGCATCCGCGGCGCTGCAGTGCGCCGCCCAGGCCCAGCAGGACACGGCGTCCTTCATCCCCTATGACGACGAGGCCCAGGCCAGGCGCCAGGCCTACCAGCAGGCAAAGCAGCTGGCGCAGGCAGGCGACGCCGCTGGCGTCGAGGCCTACATGAGCGGGCAGCTTCAGGGCTACCCCCTCAACACCTATCTTGAGTACTACCTGCTGCAGGCCAACGTGAGCCCTGCAAACTACAAGGCCGCGCTGCAGTTCACAAGGCAAAGCGGCGACCGCGAGCTCTCGCTGCTCCTCACCGACACCTACTCCTCGATGCTCGCAAGCTCGGGCCGCTACCGCCAGATGCGTGAGCTCATAGGGCGCAGCCCCTACGGCGGACAGATGCCCTCGGATCTCAACGTCAAGCAGACGGCGCGCCAGTGCCGCTGGTACGAGGCCGAGCTGGGCTCGGGGCACGGCGACAGCCGCGCCGTGGCGTTCGCAGCCGAGCTCTACGCCCGCCAGAAGCCCTACCCCGACGGCTGCGCGGGCCTCATCGCGCAGTGGGCGGCCAAGGGCTACCTTACCGCCGCGGCAAGCGGCAGGCGCTTTGAGACGCTCTACCTGAGCCGCCGCGGCTCGCAGCCGGCAGCCGCCGCGGCAGCCTCCGCGCTGCCTTCGGGGGGCTACGCGCAGTCGGCCCAGCAGGCTCTCTCGGCTTTTGACGATCCATCCTTGTACGCCACGATGCAGGATCGCGGCGCGGCGGTGCTCGCCTTCCGCCGCTACGCGGTCTTCAACCCCATCGACGCCTCGTCCGCGTACGGCTCCTTCGTCTCGCAGTTCAACCCCGACGGCACCGAGAGGCTCGAGATCCTGCGCACCATCGCGCAGGGGCGCCTGGGCTCCACAAGCAGCAGCGACGATCTCAAGTGGGTGGACGAGAACCTCCCTTCGGCAGGCTGGACCGAGGATCTCATCGAAAAGCGATTGCGCCGCGCCGTGTGGTACCGCCAGTGGAAGTACGTGGCGCCGCTTTGCGATGCCCTGGGCTCCCGTGCCGAGACCGACGCCGAGATCATGTACTGGAAGGGCAGGGGGCTTTTGAACACCGGACATAAGAAGGAGGGGCGCGAGATCCTGCGCAAGGCCGCGGACGACCGCAGCTTCTTCGGATTCATGGCAGCCCAGCTTCTTGGGATCCACCCCCACTACGGCAACACGAGCCTCAAGCGCACCGACACGCTCGATCTCTCCGTGAAGGACAACCCGGCGGTGGCGCGCTTCCTCGAGCTCTACGCCATGGACGATCCGGCGCAGTCAATCGAGTGGCGCGAGGTGGCGTCCAACACCGACGATCACACCGCGCTGACCATGGCCGAGTGGGCGCTGCGCGGCGGCAACGATCAGCTCGCGATCTCCGCGGTGACCGCGGCCAAGCGCTGGGACGCCCTCGACTACCGCTTCCCGCTCTCGTTCTACTCGGTCTACAAGCTGAACAGCCAGCGCACCGGCGTCCCGCTCTCCTACCTCTTTGGGATCTCGCGCCAGGAGAGCATGTTAAATCCCGTGGTCAAGTCTCCCGCCGGCGCCGTCGGACTCATGCAGCTCATGCCGGGCACGGCGAGGATCGTCTCGCGCAAGTCGGGGATCCGCCTGGGGGCGCTCGCCGATCCGGACACCAACGTGGCTTTGGGCTCTGAATACCTAAGGCAGCTCCTCTCCAAGTTCAACGGCAACCGCGTGCTTGCCTCGGCAGGCTACAACGCCGGCCCCGGCAGGGTGCCGCGCTGGATGTCCCAGGACGGGCGCCGCCGCGACGCGGCGATGTACGTCTCGAACATCCCCTTCGACGAGACCCGCATCTACGTGCAGCGCGTGCTCCTCTACACCGCCATCTACGAGAAGCTGATGACGGGCAGGAACACCCCGGTGCTCACCGACTCCGAGCGCTACTCCGGGTACTGACCAGGGCCCGCAAATGCAAGGCCGCCGTAGGCCTTGCTTCCTGCGCCCAAGATCTGCGTGGATGGAAGCGCCATTGGTGTTTTACAGATGGGGAAGCGCAATTGGCGTGTCCAACCCAAGTCAAGCGCCCAAGCTGGCATTTGCGCGCATCAGTCCATGCGTGAATAGAGGAGGAGAAGAGTTCCATGCTGCAACTTGTTGCCCTCGATTTTATCAAAAAAGCGCCGTAAAACCCCGGGCTTCAGCCCGGGGTTTTACGGCGCTTTTTTGATAAACGACAGCATGAGCTATGACAGCCTTGACTCTCCACAGCCCAATGACTTCTGGTCGCTGCTGCTGCACACGGGATACCTCACGGCGGTCAGGAAATATGCCAAAAGCGAGCGCTATCTTGTGAAGATCCCGAACGCTGAGATAAAAAAATGCTTTGACGACAGCATAAAATCCGCTTTCCTTGGAGTCCTCGCCAGGGACAACGGGCTTGAGAGGATCACCCGGGCGCTGCTCTCAGGGGACCGCGGGACCATAGAGAAAGTCTTCCAGGAAATGCTGCTGCGCTACGTCTCGCTGAGGAACGGCGCCACCCGCTCCAGGAGTGAGAACTTTTACGAGGGCTTCGTGCTCGGCGTGCTTGCGGCCTGCGGAAGCGCGCTTGCCAATGTCAAGTCCGAGGCCGAGTCAGGCGAGGGTTACGCCGACATCAAGTTCACCAATCCGCAGGGCAATGTCGGGGTGGTGATCGAGCTTAAGAGCTCGAAGGGCACGGCTCGCTTCGAGCACGACATGAGGGCGGCGCTCGCGCAGATCGAGAAGCGCAAGTATGCCGCGGACTTCATCGGCAACTCCTTCGTCAGGCAGGTTTACGGCATTGCGGTTGCGTGCAGCGGCAAGTCGTGCGCGGTCGAAGTGAAAGCCCTCAAGGGCGGAGATGGCCAAGGCAAGTGACGGGATGCGCCCGGAGTCTTTCAGGGCGCGGCGGCGGAGGAAATCATGGCAGACATAAGGTTCGGGATCATAGGCTGCGGCAAGGTGGGGCATTTCCATGCGCAGGCCCTGCAGGCCATCAAGGGCGTGAGGCTCGTGGCAGCCTGCAACCACTCAAAAGGCAAGCTCGACGCCTTCGCCGCCAAGTACGGCATCCGCAGCTACCTGTCGCCTGAGGAGATGGTGGTGAAGGAGCACCTGGATGCCGTGACCATCGCAACGCCGCATCCCTCGCATGCCGATCTGGCAGTCAGGTGCATGAGGCTCGGCTGCCACGTGATCATAGAAAAGCCCCTGGCGGTGACGCTCGAGGAGTGCGATCGCATCGTGGAGACTGCAAAGGAGTGCCATGTGCTCGCGGGCACCCTGGTGCAGCGCCGCTGCTACCTCCCCTGCAGGAGGATCAGGAAGGCCATCGACGAGGGCAGGATCGGCAGGCCGGTGCTCGGCGAGGCGGTGATGCTCGGATGGAGGTCGCGCGAGTACTACCAAAGCGATCCCTGGCGCGGCACCCTCAAGGGCGAGGGCGGCGGGGTGCTGCTCACCCAGGCCTCCCACCAGATAGATCTGCTCAACTGGTTCATGGACTCGGAGGTCGAGAGCGTCTGCGGCATCGCGGCCAACTTCAACCACCCGTACATCGAGGTCGAGGACAGCGCGGCGGCGGTCATCCGCTACAAAAGCGGGGCCATGGCGACGCTAATTGCAAGCAACAGCCAGAACCCGGCGCTCTACGGCAGGGTGCACGTCTTCGGGGACAACGGCGCCTCGCTTGGCGTCAAGACCGACGGCGGGGCGATGTTCATCGCTGGAATGTCGGAGATCGAGGAGCCGCCCGAGACTGACATCTGGACGGTCAAGGGCGAGGAGGGCAGGCTTGAGGAGCTCAAGCGCCAGGATGATCAGGAGTTTGCCGCCTCCAGCATGATCACCTACCACCAAAAGATGCTTGAGAACTTTGCAAAGGCCATTCGCGGCGAGGAGAGGCTCATCGCCGACGCCAAGGCCGGGCGCGAGGTCATAGCGATCTGTGAGGCAGTCTACAGCGGCAAGCCCTGGCACGCATCCGCCACAGTGCAGCCCTGAGGCTTGCAGCTTAGGGCAGGGACTAGGCCCTGCCGTCCTGGGCTTTTGCGATGGCAAGCTTCAGCGAGGAGCAGGCCCTGGCGATGAGTTCCTCGCGCGAGTGCTCCTGCTCGTAGGGCTTATGGAAGACCTCGGCTGAGACCATGCCATGGTAGCCTGCCTTCAGGAGTTCGCGCACGAAGCGATCGGTGTCCACCCAGCCACCGTCGCCGCAGAGCCTGCGGAAGGACTGTGACTGTATAGTTTTCGCTATTTCCCAAAACTGACC
>Ga0256406_1007072_pt1 | contig 10864 bp, 9 predicted proteins | sample RumenRJG_03DNA_FD_185986 | JGI IMG/M metagenome (GOLD analysis project Ga0256406, IMG submission 185986) | Bovine rumen microbial communities from Lethbridge, Alberta, Canada - RJG_03 | ecosystem: Host-associated > Mammals > Digestive system > Stomach > Rumen | place: Canada: Alberta | collected...
CCAAGGAGGTCAAGAGCTACTTCGATACGCAGGACGTGCGCGCTTACATCGACGACCGCAACGAGAAGATCGGCCGTAAAATCCGCGACAACGAGCTCAAACGTGTGCCTTACATGATCGTCGTAGGCGAGAAAGAGGCTGCCGACAAGCTCGTGAGCATGCGTAAGCAGGGTGGTGGCGAGCAGGCTACCATGCCAATGACTGAGTTTGCACAGCGCATCAAGGACGAGGTTGCTGAGCAGCTCAAAGAGATCAACGCTTAAACGATTCATTCTCTCCTGACGCTCTCAGGAGACTTTTACACAGGGGCGGGAAGCATCGAAACATGCTTTCCGTCTCTTTCTTTTACTTTGGCGTAGGGGCGGCCTTATGTCGTTCTTCTCCCTCTTACCGGTAATATTGTCCACACATCTGAATAATCATGCCGAGTAACTTTCCTCGACTGCCTATGTGTTGGACAAGCGAGAGAGCATCCCATACGATGATCCCAAATCGTGGCACAACAAGTTTTATCGTGAGGTGACAAGCAAGGTGGACGAGAATATATTCAAGCCTCCTTTCCTCTGACGACGGTAAGGCCAACGGAAAGAAAGACCGTACAAAAGCTTCGATCCGTATCTTCTTCGCTATGTGTGTCCTAAAGGAGGGTTACGGTTGCTGCTACGAGTGCCTTTATGAGCATTGTCGTTACAACTTTCTGTTCCGTGCTGTGCTTGGCTTGTTCTGTCTCAGTGACAGCTGCCTTCCATTGATGCTTATTATGGTTTCTGCCATTCAAGCAATATCACATGGTATTCTCGCTACGAGATCATCAGAAGACTTTTGTCGGGTCGGTGACACGCAATGAACTTGAGAAGATAGATGACCAGATGATACGCCAACAGGCTCTTGAGTTCTTTGAAGAGAATACTGCTAAGACAGTCTGCCGTACAGACTGTGAGACCATGGGGCGCCGTCTTCTCAACCTTGGACTCGTCATCGACAACGTACTCGGCCATTGTGGCAAAGACAAAAAAACTTGCTGCACCGCGTGTTTCATGAGCGGTTCGAGAAGTCAGACGATGGCACGGTGTCTGTCAGGGATAAGAATAGATAGAAAAATCTAGGGTTCGCAAAGAGGTCGAGTCAATCCCGTTCGAGGAAAGGAAAAGGCGAAACAACGTTGAAGCAACTGTCTTCCAATATTGCTCCCACACGAGGAACAACACCAATACAGCTTCCACACGAGGAATAACAAAACGCGATATCGGGGAGAAATAAAGCACATGCTATAGGTTGTAGCCCGTTGCGTATGGATTAACATGCGCTGACTTTTTCTGTATGACGCAAGAATTATAAACTAGTCGAAGAACGAGAAGAGCTTCGTTTGAGGCCTTAAAACGAGCCGCAGGGCCATAATCTTTTCTATATACGAATTAAAACTTGATGTTTTATAGAGTTGAACTCTATAGCTATTACCGTTAAAAAAACGGTCGTGGTACAATCGGGATAATCAGTAATTTCACTTTTTAAAAAAGTGAGCTCATATATAATATAATATGGAGTCAATGACGATGACAACCAAGAATATTATTGAGAAATACCGTATGTTGCCGGCTGCCACCATAGCAGAGGAACTCAACGGCGTGCTGAATCAGCATCATGCCGCTGTGGTCGTCGCCCCTCCCGGTGCCGGCAAGTCCACATTACTGCCACTGACGATGCTCAGCCGTGGCATTCAGGGTAGAATAGTCATGCTTGAGCCCCGTCGCCTCGCTGCCAGACAGGTGGCTCTGCGCATGGCTCAGATGCTCGGCGAGGAAGTGGGGCAGACGGTGGGCTATCAGATACGTTTCGAGAAGAAGATCTCGTCGAAGACAAGGATAGAGGTGGTCACAGAGGGAATCCTTACGCGTCGCATGGCCGATGACCCTACGCTCGAAGGTGTGAGCTGTGTGATCTTCGATGAGTTTCATGAGCGCAACTTGCAGTCGGATTTGGCTTTCTGTCTGGCACAACAGACGAGAAACATACTCAGACCCGACCTTGATATCGTCGTGATGTCGGCCACCATAGATGCCACAGCCATCTGTCAGGCACTCGGCGCTCGCGAAGTCTCCTGTCAGGGCAGGATGTATCCCGTGGAGACGGTGCTCGCCAAAGAAGATATTTCTCCTGGTGAGATTGCTGCGGCAGTTGCCGCAATTGTTGGTCGGGCACATTGTGAGCAGGAGGGCGATATACTGGCGTTTCTGCCCGGACAGGCCGACATTGTCAGATGCGCGGAACTGCTTGGCACCAGTTTGGGTGCTACCCATGTGTGTCAACTCTACGGCAATTTGCCGCCTCAACAGCAATACGAAGCTATCTGCCCATCCGCACAGGGGGAGAGAAAGGTGGTGCTGGCTACGCCTATCGCTGAGACGTCGCTGACGATAGAAGGCATCAGAATCGTGGTAGACTGCGGCTTCTACAGAAAGCTCGTCTTTGACCCCACCAACGACCTGAGCCATCTCGAGACCGTGCGCATCAGTAAGGATATGGCACGGCAGAGAGCGGGCAGGGCGGGGCGTGTGGAAAAGGGTACCTGCTTCCGACTGTGGACCAATGCCACACAACAGCGTATGGAGGAGCAACGGCAGCCCGAGATCATGGATGCCGATCTCGTGCCGATGGTACTGGAGACAGCGGCTTTCGGTGAGACGGATGTCGAGAGCCTCCCTTGGCTCACACCGCCACCAAGGGGAAATGTGGTAAGAGCCGTCAAAGAACTGCGGGCGCTTCATGCTGTCAATGCGGAGGGACAGATCACTCCTTTGGGACGTAAGATGGCTTCCATGCCCTGTCATCCGAGAATCGCTCGAATGATGCTCCAGGCGCGGAACCTGCCGGAGAAGTCGCTGGCCTGCGACATTGCCGCTATCCTTGAGGAGAAAGACGTGATGGCTCAGGAAAGCAATGCCTATTCCGACCTGTTGCTGCGCGTGTCGGCTCTGCAGGATGCAAGACGAAAGAATGCGCTGGGGCGATGGAAGCGCGTTGGCAAGGTAGCTGCAGAGTATGACAGGACGGTAGGTATACGCCCTAGCAATGCTTACGTGGCAAGGGAGGATATTGGTGCCCTGGTGGCTGCCGCCTATCCCGAGAGAATAGCAAAGGCACTGGACCATAACGGCAACTATCGCATGGCCAATGGTGAGGAGGTGATGCTCGACGCAGCGGATCCGCTCACCAGCTTTCCGTGGCTGGCTATTGCTACGCTACATGCCGGAAACGGAGGTAGGGGAAGGGCTTTCCTTGCCGCGCCGGTCAGCAGTCAAAGCCTCGACGACTATGCCACGTGGTGGGACAACGTCACGTGGATAGCACATCAAGGTGGGGTGGTCGCACAGAAAGAAATGAGAATAGGCACGCTGGTGGTCAAAACTAAGCCTTTGGGCAATGTACCAAGGAAGCTGTTGGAGAATATCATCTGCGAGGCTGCTAAGAAAGAGGGGAAAAGTATGCTTAGTTGGATCGACAAGACGGCTGCACTGCAGGAGCGGGTAGCCCTAGTGGCGCAGTGGCATCCCGAGCTTGGACTTCCTGATCTCTCTACTGACACTGTGCTTATGCAACCAGAAAAGTGGCTGCCTTTCTATCTTGAAAAAGATGGAAAGGTAATCACTACGGTCAGTGAAATGAGAAAAATAGATATGGAGAGCGTTCTGTGGAACATGCTCTCCTATGAACAGCAACAGGTGGTCAGCAGGCTGGCACCAACATATATCGTGGTACCCTCGGGCAGTAAGATACAACTCCGGTATCGCAATGGCTCAGAGGTGCCTGTGCTCAGCGTGCGCTTGCAGGAATGCTTCGGACTTACCGAGACGCCGCGTGTCAACAACGGCAAGATACCCGTGCTGATGGAACTGCTCAGCCCTGGCTTCAAACCGGTGCAGCTCACCACTGACTTGCGGAGCTTTTGGCAGGACACTTACTTCGAGGTCAGAAAAGAGCTGCGGCGCCGATACCCTAAGCACTATTGGCCCGACAATCCCCTGGAAGCAATGGCACAGAAGGGGGTAAGAAGAAAATGAAAAAGATGATCGATGATAGAAGCTTTTTGAAGGTTGTTCTTGTGGTAAGTGCTCTTTGAAAGATACGCTTATAATGGGGTCTATGTAAGGTCCTCGAAAAAAGTGCTCTGAAAATAAATGTTTTACAGTGAAATTTGCTACCTTTGCAACTGATTTATAACTCGTATCATATCATAATACAATACGCTCTATGAATATAGCAATAGCATTGGTCGTGTTCATCGTGGCTGCGCTCATCGTATGGGGATGTGCAGAACTGAACTACAAAAACTTCAGTTATGAAGAGGACAAGCCTCATCATCCGGATCCTACTGCGCATCAAGGCGGTGAATACAAAGAGTTGAACATCCGCGATATCATGCGTGACAACTCCACAAAAGGCTACGCTGCCGTGTAACCCTTTAGAAAACCTCATGGTCAACAACCATGAGGTTTTTTGTTACTTGTGTTGCTCTTTACCGACCGAGGTTAATGCCTAACGGGAAAACGCCCCTGACACAGTTGAGTTGACCACCCCTACTTTTCTTGAATTACACAAGAAATGCAGCTTCTTTTTTTGTTAATATGAATTATTCAGGCTAAATCTTTTTTCTATCTTCCTTCTCTCTACTCTCTTCCTCTTTTCTCTTTCTTTTTTTCTTTTCTCTCTTGGCTTTATGGCGTGTTTATAGGTGTTGTGAATTAATTGCAGATTACTTTTTCAGTAGCTGTAACTGTGTAATCGCTTATCTCGGGCAGAGCTTGAATATTCCTCATCATGATCACGGAATTCGTGTTCAAAGATTTTCATATGCGGGAATCTCAGATAAAAATACATATTTTTTACTCTTATAATCCATCTTGCAGCAATAGTGCGTCAGACCATTGCTCATCACCAGGTAGTCGACATGCAGCAAGAGATTGTATGTGGCCACCTGTTCCAATACCTTTGGAGTGATTTTCACTGACGGAGCCTTATACTCGATGATCATCCTCGGATGCATGTCGCGGTCATAGAGCACGCTGTCTGCACGTAGCCGTTTTGTGCCCACAGGCAGTGACACCTCGTTGGCCAACAGACCAGAAGGATAGTGAAGTTCAGAAATCAAATAATGTACGAAATTCTGACGGACCCATTCCTCGGGCGTCAGTGCCACATAACGATGACGCAGTATGTCCAGAATCATCGGCTTTTCGCGTGTACCTCCTATTTTTATATCGCCATGGGGTAGGTTGATTGAAATCATTTTGTTATCTTTGCAAGTGATTATTCTTGGTGGAACCGTAGCAGGGTGACTCCTGTGTTTCCCACTATGCAAAGATAGTCATTTATCGCGAGAATAACAGATAACAGAAACAGAAACATGCCAGAAAAGAAAGCTTCAGTTTCATTTGACGCTCTGATGCGACAACTTAAAAACGGAGAGTTTGCACCCGTGTACTTACTCATGGGTGATGAGACCTATTATATCGACAAGCTCAGCAGTTTTTTCCAAAACCAAATTCTCACGCCCGAGCAACAGGCTTTTGATCTCACTGTGGTCTTTGGTGCTGATGTTAATGCTGCACAGATAGCAGACCTGGCCATGCAGTATCCGATGACGGCACCAAGGAAGGTGATCATCGTCAAGGAGGCGCAGGGACTCAAGTCGTTTGATAAACTCGAGAAATACGTTCTCCATCCGCAACCGAAAACAATTCTTGTCTTCTGCTATAAAAATGGAACGGTGAACAGAAGACAGAAATTTGCAGTAGCGGTAGACAAGGTTGGTGTCATCTTTGAAAGCAAGAAACTTAAGGAGTGGCAGCTGCCAAAATATATCAACGACTATGTCAGACGGCAAAAAGCATCCATCGACGAGAAAAGTGCCGTGATGATGGCTGACCATATCGGAGCAGACATTAGTCGACTCACTTCTGAACTCGACAAGTTGCTTATCTCATTGCCGGAGGATAACAGACGCATCACGCCTGACATCGTGGAGCGCAACGTAGGGGTAAGCAAGGATTTTAATGCCTTTGAACTAAGAGATGCCATCGTCAATAAAAATGTTTACAAGGCGAATCAGATCATATGTTATTTCAATAGTAACCCTAAAGCAGGATCCGCCTTCAGCCTGGTACCGCTTCTTTTCAACTTCTTCCAGAATTTAATGTTAGCTTATTATGCTCCTAACCGCAACGACCAATATGCCTTGGCGGAATATTTGGGCATGAAAAGTCCATGGGGTGTGAAAGACTATCTGATAGGTATGAAAAACTACTCGGGAAGAAAGACGCTACAGATTTTGGATAAACTAGGAGAAATAGACGCCAAAATTAAGGGGTTGGACAATCCAAACACCCCTTCTGAGGAGTTGATGAGAGAGCTTGTCTTCTTCATTTTGCACTAAAAAGTAGCGAAAAACGCCAAAACAAGGCCTGTTTTTCTCTATTTTGAAAGTTTAAAAAGCACCTTTTTTTGAGCCTAACTTCCTAAGAATGAACGAAGTTAGGCTAATTTTTTTTGCTGAGAATTTAAAAATCAGAACCGACTCCTATCCTTGTCTGAATTTTCGCAAAAATGACGAAAAACAGTGTTTGGGTTATCTTGAAATTTACGATTAACTTTTATTTTGATTTTAAATCTCCAATTTTCAAATTTAAAATTCTAAAAGTTTAATTCAAATCTAATATGCAAAATCGAATATGCAAATAATTTGCATTGTTGAATAAGAACTTTATTCGACTATTCAAATTATCAAGTATAAATTCAAGAACACAAACGCAAAAGTATGCAGATATTCTATTTGAGGATAAATCATTGATTATCAATATAGAAAATGGATATAAGAGAAGCGATATACATGAAAATAAAGTTATTTTATCTTCAAAGCCACCCTTTTTGAGCCTTTTTCATATCTAATATGTAGATATAGCCGTATAAAAGCCAAATAGTTGACTTGAATCGTTGATTCAATGCTTTATAGGTGTTTTGTGGTCGATATTTGATCTTTCAAATCGCGAAATAATGATTATAATATTTAAATTCTAAAATTAGTATTATTTGATTTGTTGAATATCATTTTAAGATTAAAATTTTTCCATTTACATTTGCAAATATCACTTTTTTGATTTAACTTTGCAAATACATAAATAAAAGCGGCTTTTTAGCCCATTTTCATCTCTATGGTTCCTGATATGAAAGACAGAATTAAGAAGCTGATGGAAAATCAGCACATGACGCAAAAAATTTTCGCGCAGTACACCGGCATCTCAGAAGGTACCCTCAGCGGAATCTTTAATGGTCGGACGCGCCCTACCTTGCAGATCGTGGATAATATCCATCAGCGCTTTCCAAAAATCTCCATCGACTGGCTGATGTTTGGCAACGGACCGATGTATGTAAGCAACTCCCCCACTGCCGGAGGCAATGCTCAGCAGTCTAACTCCGCTGCCGGTGACGCTACTGTTGATGGCATTACAGCATCTGATGCATCACAGTCTGACGGTGGAAACAGTATCGAGAACCCGACTTCAGGCGGTGATACTTCCGGAGTTCAGCAGCCCTCACTTTTTGGACAGAACAATGGAAAAGGCAGTCCATCTTCTCGTCCTGCCGCTTCTCAGGCAGAAAATGTGATAGTGAAATATGTTGACAAACCACAACGAAAGATCACAGAGATAAGAATTTTTTATGACGATCAGACGTGGGAGTCGTTTGTGCCAAAGAAGTAAAGTTCACCTTTCGCTGTAGCTAAGTTCTTCCACGATTAAGTTTTTTTATTTCCTCATGAGGCGATGCATGGTGCTTCATGAGGTATGTGCTTTTGCTTGATGAAAGGATTTTTGTGCTTCGAAGCCTTGTGCTTTGCGTTCAACGGAATAGCGATTCTTGCCATCGGATGAAATAATGTTGGGATAGAAATGCTGATTTCTTGTTTTTTTTGTGTAAGTTTGTAGTTGGATTATGGCGAGGGGTGAGTTCGATGGGAACACGAGGTGCAGCTCCTCCAAATATAATCCTCTATATATAATAAGGTGTAGCCACGAATATAGAAGGATAAAGCCCCGAATATAGAAAGGATGTAAACCTGAATATAGAAAAGCGTAAGCCCGACGGTATCACTGTGGGCAATGCTCTTGCTAAGAAGAAAGACCCTTTAAATCCATTTATATGAAGAAATTTTGTATGGACTTGACAGTGGCATCGAACGAACATATCAGTGATCATCATGTTCTGCTCAAGCTCACTTCCAAGCAACCTCTTCCGGAGATGATGCCGGGACAGTTTGTCAACATCCACGTTGAGGACAGTCCCACTACCTTTCTCCGTCGCCCTATCTCGATTAACTTTGTAGATGTCTCCCGCAATGAGTTGTGGCTGCTTGTGGCCGCTGTTGGTGAAGGCACGAAACACATAGCTAAGCTCAAAGCTGGCGATCATCTCGACTGCCTCTTCCCCTTAGGTCATGGTTTCAGTGATCTGGCTGCAATCAAGTCTACGATTCGTAGCGATAAGAGTGTTGCTGCCACTGCTACAATTGAGAACGATAAGGCTGCTTCCCCAGTCTATGGAAAGCCGGATGACGATTATCGTCTGCGCGTGCTATTAGTAGGTGGCGGTGTTGGCGTGGCTCCTATCCTCTATCAGGGTGCTGAGATCAAGCGTCAGGGAGGCGAGCCTGTATTCCTGCTTGGTGCCCGTTCTGCTAAAGATTTATTAGAACTGGATTTGTTTAAAAAAATCGGTAAGGTATATATCACCACTGAAGATGCTTCTGCCGGTGAGAAAGGCTTTGTCACCAATCATTCTATTTTGCAGGATGAGCATTTCGATTTTATCCAGACGTGTGGTCCTACTCCGATGATGAAGGCAGTGGCAAGGTTCGCCAAAGAGAAGGATATTCCCTGCGAAGTGTCGTTGGAGAATATGATGGCCTGCGGACTGGGGGCATGTCTGTGCTGTGTGGAAAAGACTGTCGATGGCAATCTGTGTGTATGCAAAGAAGGACCTGTGTTTAATATTAAGAAGTTGTTATGGTAGATTTAAGTGTCAATATTCATCATCTCAAATTAGCCAATCCAGTCATGACAGCCAGCGGCACGTTTGGCTATGGTGTAGAGTTTTCCGACTTAGTGCCTTTAGAGGAAATCGGTGGTATCATTGTTAAGGGCACCACACTGGAGCGTCGCGAGGGCAACGACTACCCGCGTATGGCAGAGACGGCGAGTGGAATGCTCAATTGTGTGGGACTGCAGAACAAAGGTGTGGACTATTTCTGTGAGCACATCTATCCTGAGATCAAAGACATCCCGACCCATTTCATCGTCAACGTGAGCGGTTCCTCGCCTGAGCGCTATGCCGAGTGCGCATCGCGTATTGATGAGTTGGAGAGTATTCCGGCCATCGAGTTGAATATCTCTTGTCCCAATGTGAAGGATGGCGGAATGGCTTTCGGTGTTACCTGCGAGGGTGCAGCCAGTGTGGTCAAGGCAGTGCGCAAAGTCTATCATAAGACGCTCATCGTGAAGCTCTCGCCCAATGTCACATCCATTGCTGACATTGCCCGTGCTTGCGAGGCAGAGGGTGCAGACAGTGTGTCGCTCATCAACACGCTGATGGGTATGGCCATTGACATCGAGCACCGCTGTCCCAAGTTGAGTATCGGTACCGGTGGACTCAGCGGTCCGGCAGTGAAGCCTGTCGCTGTGAGAATGGTGCATGATGTGGCCAAGGCAGTACAGATACCGGTGATCGGCTTGGGTGGCATCATGACAGCAGAAGACGCTATCGAGTTTATGATGGCAGGAGCCACAGCCATTGAGATTGGTACCGCCAACTTCATCGATCCCGCTGTCACCGTGAAAGTCAAGAATGGCATGGCTCAGTGGTTGGAGTGTCATGGATGCAAGAGCGTGAAAGAGATTATCGGTGTCGTGAAATAGACATGATCATCAGATATGATAATGATAGACATCAGGTGAACATGATAATGCCGCAACTCCGCAAATATATTTTGCGAGGTTGCGGCATCTTTGTTTTTGTAATATTGGTGTCCGCTAAAGATGGAAACTGCGTTGTTTGAAGCTTCCGTTCTGTCTGTGAGAAGCCAGGCGTATGGCTCAGTAGCCTTATGCTTCTTCCAGCTCTTTCTCTTGTTCCTTTTCTTGTTCTTGCTCTGCTTTTCCAAACTCTTTATCGATTTTCAGTCGGCCTACCACTAAGAGGGTGAGGAGGCTGAACACCAAAGATAGCGTGAAGAAATCTCGGTATCCCATCATGTCCTGCAGCGCACCGGATACCAATCCCGGCAGCATCATCGAGAGAGACATGATGGCGGAAGCCAGTGCATAATGGCTGGTTTTGTACTCTCCGCGACTATAATATATAAGGTATAGGGTGTAGGCAGTCAGTCCGAAGCCATAGCCGAATTGCTCCACAAACACGCAAAGGCTGATCATCCACAGACTGGAAGAGAGCGCATAGCTCAGTAGCAAGTAGACCATCTGTGGCAGGAAGAAAGCCAGAGCCATCGGCCATATCCATTTTTTTAGTCCGTCTCTGCCCGCGAAGAAGCCTCCCAAGATGCCTCCCAGTGACACGCCGATGATGCCCACGGTACCCTGTACGAGTCCATATTCCTGAGGTGAGAGTCCCAGTCCCCCGTTATGTCCTGAGTCGATGAGGAAGAGTGCAGACACTTTTTCCATCAGTCCCTCCGGCATGCGGAAGAAGATGATGAACATCAGAGCTACCCATATCTGTTCCTTGGCAAAGAACGTGCGGAAGGTATGCGTAAACTCGTCTCCGATGGTTTTGAAGTTGACAAATGGGCGCTTGGCAT
>Ga0256406_1007074_pt1 | contig 10864 bp, 12 predicted proteins | sample RumenRJG_03DNA_FD_185986 | JGI IMG/M metagenome (GOLD analysis project Ga0256406, IMG submission 185986) | Bovine rumen microbial communities from Lethbridge, Alberta, Canada - RJG_03 | ecosystem: Host-associated > Mammals > Digestive system > Stomach > Rumen | place: Canada: Alberta | collected...
TTACAGAATTGATGACAGAAACTGCAGTTCTTACCATTGGTTTGACATTCTACTATTGGTGCTGGGTAAGAACGGATTGGAAAGAATCCTACACGTATATTCAAAATGCTGTCGCAGGAGGGATCATCTGTTTTATTTTCCTGATATCATACAGAATCCGGAAATTTCACAAAGAACCCATCGATGAGCTTGCAAGAGCAAATTTAAAAAGATGTGACTCAATCTGTCTGAAAATATTTGCAGCAATAATGGCTTTGACTGCATTTATTGGCGGCACATTGGGGCATGTAGCTAATACTGCATCTCTCATGGGCTGGGTTATTATGCTTTCGCTGATCATCATTTCCATACTGCGAATTATCATTTTCAAAGTAATGGATCAGAAGGGAGTATGAGGTGGCGCTTGTTACAAAAATAAAAGAATTCCGTGAAAAAGCAGGATTAACGCAGGCAGATCTTGCAGAGAAAGTTGGTGCCCGGAGGGAGACAATTGTTCATCTGGAAAACGGTAAATACAATCCCTCATTAAAGCTGGCAATGGATATCGCAAAAGTATTTGATGTTACTGTCGAGGAATTATTTACCTTCACAGACGAGAGTGATAGATAAACTCCGGTTTCAGTGGCCCTCTGTTATTTGACTTTACCATTGCGAGAATGCTGGATTCATAAGATTCTCTTATTTTTTCTTCATCGTGAGTGCCACCGTGAGGGACATTGGCACTCACACCTATCCCCAAGCCTTCTCCACAGTGCCAGTGGAATCTTACCGTAAATCCGCAATCGTCGGGACACCTCTTCCTGAACGTTCACTGATATGCAATTGCAAAAATGTATCCGATAATTTTTGATTTACCGGCGCTATGACACTTCTGCTTTATGTCCAGTTCTTCTTTCGCAGATATTTTACAGGTACCTTCTTCGTGAGCCAGACTCCATTCACAGAGCGGTAAAACGAGTATCCGTCACACTTCATATTCCCGGCACTGACAAGATAAATTACCGGCTTTCCATGGCGTTTGCCTACTTTGACCGCAGCCTCTGCATCCGGAGACAGGTGCACATACAGCCTCGACTTCGGGATCAATCCCTGTTTATCAATGGATGCCGTAAACTTTTCGCCGGTTCCGTGATACAGGAATTCCGGCGGTTCCATTTCCTTCAGTTCCACATCAACTGGAATGGAATGTCCTTGATTTGCGCGGATCAGCGTATGATCTTCGTTATAGGAATACCGTTGTTTCTCATCTGTTCTGACAATTTCGTCCAGCATATCTCTGTCAATCTTATATTCCCCGGATTGATTAATTCCGGCAATCATATCATCAACATCCGCCCAGCCATGCTCATCCGGCGTGATGCCGATCACCTCCGGCTTATGGCGAAGGATAAAACTGATAAAGCGGCTGGTACCGGTAAGTGAATCTGACATATCCAAAACTCATTCCTTTCCATAGACAGGCGCATCTTCCGCGGCCATTAATGTACGGTCTTCCGGAATACCCGTTTGTGTAACAACTTTTCGGCGGCTCTTTGGGGATGTTTCCCATGGCTGGATTGTTCGAGATATTTCTCAAGCTTTCAGTCTATTCATCCAATGATGAATTGAAAAGACATAGAAGGCGGTACACACTATAAATATCGACGTATAGCTGCCCCATAGAATCGGGAACGAATTGATCTGGCTGATGATCACCTGATAGATAAACAGAAATCCAATGCCGTATAAAAACACAGAAGACACGGCCTTTTTCATAATGGCAACCGCAGAGATAAAAAGTACTGCTGCCTCCGCGGCAATCAAATCAACCATTACATATTGCCAGAATTCGTTGCAGGCACTTTTCGTAAGGGCACCGTTTACCAGAGAAAACCTGTCGTCTGCGAAAACAACAAACAAAAAGCAGATAACCTGGGATAAAAATTGGCAAATGAGGCTTATCATAGAGACCAGCAGTATTTTTGCCAGAAAGATTCGTGTCCTCTTAATCGAATATGTGAACATGATCATTACTGTATGATTAACATATTCTTCCACGATAATTTTGCTGATCAGATAAGCTGTATAGAATAAATAGAAATCCCATACGGTAGCTGTCATCATTTTGAAGATCGCCGCAAAACTGCTGGCATGATCCTGATTGACGCCGTATATGGAAACAAAGGTTGAGAAAAGCAAAATTGCCGTGATAGGGACAGCTAACAGAATCAGATATCTGATCCGGATTTTGCGGGCCTCAAGGCGCATTAATGACCATATTTTCATTGCCGGCCTCCATTCTGCAGAACTGCAAAGAAATAATCCTCCAATGTTTTATTGGACTGCGACAGTTCATACAGGGAAACCCCGCCACTTATCAGTCCCTTTGCAATCATGGATGAATCCGTATTCTGATAAATATGAATGCTGTTATTTTCCTGTACTACAAAATCCTTGATTCCAAGACGTTCCAGAATGATACAGCTTTTCCTGACATCATCAATGCGGATGGTCAAATGGCTCCGGTTGTTGTTCTTTATTTCGACCATTGTCTTTTCCTGAACCATTTTATGCTGATCGATTATCCCAATCCAATCCGCCAAATGCTCCATTTCAGACAAAATATGACTGGAAATCAAAATTGTGGTGCCATAATCCCTGTTGATATCCTTCATCAGAGTTCGCATATTCTTGATACCTTCCGGATCAAGCGCGTTCGTTGGTTCGTCCAGTATCAACAACTTAGGATAGGCTAATATGGCACGCGCGATAGCAAGGCGTTGACGCATCCCCAGCGAATAAGTCAAAACCTTTCGCCCGGCTGCCGCCGTCAGATCAACCTGCTCTAAGACCTCAGCTGCCCGTTTCTTGTCATGAAATCCCATACAGGAAGCATGGAGCTGTAAATTTTCAAGTCCCGTCAAGTGCTCGTAAAAATATGGATACTCAATGATGGACCCGGTTGAATCCAGCCCTTCTGATGTAACTCCTGTATGATCAAAAATACGCAGGCTGCCCTTGTCCATCGTCTCAAGTCCAACCAGTATTTTCATGAGAGTGCTTTTCCCGGCACCGTTCAGACCGATCAGTCCATAGATCGAACCATCCGGAACATGAATATCGAAATTGTTTAAGGCTATGGTGGAATTGAACCTTTTTGAAATGTTTTCCCCTTCTATGATGTATGCATTCAATCCAATAAGCCTCCTTTCTGTAAATGGACGTCTTATTGAATGATATGATATCAACCGATGTTGTCATTTTCTGTTCGCATTTCTAACGTTTTTCTAACAATAATTGAAAAACAAGTAGCTCCGGGCCGGCTCTCCAACTGAATTGACATGTGACAACGTGCGGCAATCTTTTCCACGATGGATAGTCCCAATCCGGCATGTCCTTGTGAAGCATAGTCTGATTTATTAATCTGATAGTTTCTGTCAAAGATCTTTTTCTGCTCCGCAGGCGGAATGCCGGGTCCATGATCTGATATCTGTATGACAATTTCCTGATCATTTTGTGAAATGGCAATTCCCAGAAACCTGCCGGATTCGCCGTACTTAATAGAGTTGTCGATCAGATTTTGCATGATACAGCGAATCGCGTCAGGACTCGTCGAAGCATAAATCGGAGGATCATTTAAAGCCAGACTCACCTGAAAATGATTATCATTCAGGCAATCATAGTAAGAAAGCGCGATCTCCCGGCACAATTCTGTAAGGTTTATGCGTTTCAATGGAAATTCCGCATCCCCGGAACAGATTCTGGCAAAATCCAGCTGTTGAAGTATGATATGCTGCATCAGCTGTGCTTTCTGTTTTGTTTTCTGCAGGGCAAGATTTACTTCAGGAGAATTGTTTCCAAACTCCCTGTATTTCAGTACTAATAAGTCGATATACCCCGACAGTGTAGTGATCGGCGTCTTCAGATCATGGGAAATGTCGGCAATATTTGTCCGATACTGTTCCTGAACATCACGGTATTGCCGGGAAAGACGATATCTTTGAAGCAGCAAAGTATTGATCGAAGTGATCATCCCCTGTAGTTCCTGATTATCTGTACGATATAAAAGAGGTTTGAAATCATCCTGCTCCCTTGTCATATATTGCGTGATTACAGAAATACTCCTCTGTAAGTCTCTTCTCAGGTTGTATTGATAAATGGTAAACCCGATTAAAATAGCAATTAAAATTATAGCAACTGTCAAGATCATGCAAATTTGTCTCCAATATGAATTCCATCACGGTTGGATTTTTATTAATCTGAGTTCTTCATGCGGTAGCCGATTCCCCATAAAGTTTCAATACAGTCTTTAGATGGGCCAAGCTTTTTACGAAGGCGGTTGATATGCGTATTGACGGCATCTTCATTGTCTGCATAAGAATCTTTCCATACGTGCTGATAAATTTGGCCTTTGGAGAAAACCTGATTTTGATGAGATGACAGTAAGTACAAGATATCGAATTCTGTTCGTGTCAGATCAATCTTTCGATTGCCTGTATAAACTTCTCTCGTATCAGGGTTGATAAGCAAATCATAGATTTGAATGGATCTCTGCGGCATTTTTCCGTCGTAAATCTCAACTCTGCGCAAATTTGCCTTAATCCGTGATTCAAGCTCCGTAATGGAAAAAGGCTTCACTACGTAATCATCTGCACCATACGTGAAGCAGATGGATTTTGCATTGTCACTGTTTTCCCCTGTGATCACAATGATCGGCGATGTGCACACGTTACGTATGTTTTTAATTGCAGTGATTCCACTGCCATCCGGCAGCCCAAGATCAATTAATATGAGGCAGTAGTCAGACATAGATGAGATATCCACTAAAGAATCCAATCTATGGACAGCGGTAATATGGTATCCTTTACAATTCATATAGTCAGTTAGCAGTTCACACATGTGAAGATCATCTTCTATAAGCAAAATCTTTTTCATGATTCATCCCAATATTCAAAAGTATGTTTCTCAAGGCATTTCCATTTAAAGTGTCTGTACGGTTTTCCCATACATTCATTATGCGCAGACAACATGGATAATCAACCAAAAAGGGGGAACTCGTTCTGCAAATCGGATAGTGTTTCTGTATAGAATAATTCAAATGCAAGAGCTTGCTGCACACTTACAGACTTGCCTCTTTACCGAATAATTTCTTATCAGCATGGTTCATATCGTGTTTTGGAACTTCTGCTTTCATTGCTGCAAGCTGCTTCAGTACACTTGGTTTCTGTTCCTGCATCCGCTGCTTTTGCAGCTCATGTATATCTTCATCCGGCAGGATAGTCCCATCCCATTCCGCCTGTGCCCTGTGCACCTGCTCCAGTACCTTCTTTGCTATTCGGTATTCTTGCTCGGCTTCCTTTACACTTCCGTATCCATTTGCATCTGCAATCAGAAACAGTTGATTCCGGCATAATCTGATCTGACGCTCCAATCCGTCAGTCCGCTCCTGAAGTTCCTTCCGCTCTTTGCGATGGAAGATGAATGTCGGCGTATGATCCAATGCCAGCTGGACCGTTTCTTTTTGTTTCTGCAGTGCATAGAGCTTGCGGTTGGTCTTAATAAGCTGCCGGTGAACCGGTTCGATCCGCATGAACCGAAACTCCGCTTCACGGGAATCCGGGCGTTCAGCTTTCCGTTTCCCCGGCAGTACAGATTCCGTCGCGTCAGAGCTATCCCTCATCCCGCAAGCATCTGCTTCTTTCTCTACGGACTGCATCAGAAGATCCAGAAATTCCTTCAGTACGGCGATCGCTCTCCTTAAAATTTCCGCCAGAAGCCCCGGCTGCACACCATGCGTCTTCACAGATTCCGATACCTTCTGAACGACTTCCTCCTGCTTGAACTCCGTCACTTCCTCCTGGCTGCCGCCGGCAATCAGGATCTGATCTACGGTCTGATTCCATTCCTGCCGGAGCTGATTGTCGCTGCGGATTTCTTCCTCTTTCGGATTATTTTCCCCGATCTTCTTTGTGGCAAGATAGGGGCCGGATGCATCGAAGATCTGTAGTTTGTCTTCCTCCCGGTCCACAACCTTGTTGATCAGATCCGTGTACATCACCTTTACATCATCGAGAAAGTTCCGATTCTTGAACACGTCCTTTCTTCCGGAGAACCACTTGATGTCATAGATCTCGCCTTTCGCCAGGATCCGGCATCCCGGTCTGACATTGCCGTCCGCATCCAGAATTTCCTTTTTCGTCCGAACATGACGTCCTGCTTCATCGAAAAACATGTTCCGGCCTGCCCGCTTCACGTCTGTCTTCTCAAGCGTTTCACGGTCCGCAAAGACCAGATGGATGTGATAGTTGGTCATTGCCTTATTGTGGTGAAGCGCTGCTGTACACTGCACGCCGTATTTCTGCCGGAACGTCTCTGTAAACAACTGGAGTAGAAGCTCCGGATCTTTTTCCCGCAGGCTTTCCGGAAGAGCAATGATCAGCTCCCGCCCTTCAATACACTTGCCCGTCTTTTGATTGCTCTTCCAAAAATCGTGCTGCGCCTGTTCCGACAGATACTGCCAGAACTCCGGCTTTACTGTGGTGTAGACGGCATACAGATGTTCCTGTCTTTTCGGATTGCTGATATAATCCACACGCCCCCGCACATCGGTCAGCTTTGTCATCCGGACAAAGGAATGTCTTGGCATGGATTTCTCTCCTCTCGCTATTGCGAGCCCCCGGAGGGCCTCCGGAGGACGAAATCCTTTGCATAAACCGCAGGTTTGTGCAAAGGGAGTATTTCGCTCTCAGTCGCCGAGGGGCTCTTCTCAATCGGCGCTGCATGTGATTTAAAAATCTTGCACATCACAGTCGTCACGGTTTTTGTATTTGTTATTACCGTATCCGGCCAATCCACTGTCTTTCTTTCCAGCTTCTTCCCGGGAATTTGTAAACGTAAACTGTAAACGAGACAAAAAACATCTTTTTTATCCCGTTTACGTTTACCCGTTTACAATTTCATTGCCTCTCAAAATGGGATCTTTGCATCTTCCGGCATTTGTGCGAATCCATCACCATCTGTCAGTCTGGTCCATGCTCTCTGTGTCCCATAGTTTGCAAATCTGTGAGATTTCGTTTTCGTGCTCCAGCCCGGCATACCGGCATTCATCGTATTGCAGATTGGCTGCAATACACTTCGGTTTCTCGGATCATACGTCTGGTTAAATGCTTCCTCATAAAGCTGGATGGCACATATTTCATTCCCGCTGAAGGTTTCCAGATAATGCTGAATCACACCGAATGTGGAATCGTCAGGCATATATTCCGTCTGCATTGCCCTGACTGTTTCCTCCATCTCTTTCGGAAATGTCAGCTTGAAATCTTCGCTTCGATAAAGGGTCATTGCCTCTGCCCAGCAGTCGATAATATACTTTCGGCATTCCTGTTCGTTTTCGAGAGGGTGATGTTCTGCCCGGTCCGCATCGATCTGCACCGGGGCAAAGCGCCGGTTCCCGGTCTTGTCGTATGGCAGAAAATTCACGTTGTTGGATGTCCCGAGAAAGATACACTGCCTTGGTCGGTCTTCCGGATGAACCTCATACGGAATCTTGTACGTTTCTTTTGTCCTGCTCAGGAATGACTTGATGAGTTCAATACTCTTTGCACTTGTAGTCGCCAGCATTTCCGCCATCTCGATGAACCAGTGGCCCTGCATTTTCCGATAGACATTGTCATCATCCAGTCTCCGGAGATCGTCGGTGAACCATTCGTCACGGATCGCCAGGAATCTCAGCAGCGTTGACTTTCCGGCTCCCTGTCCGCCAACCAGGCAAAGCATAATTTCAAATTTACAGCCGGGATGAAAAACTCTGCTGATCGCTCCCAGCATCATCAGCTTTGTCACCTCATAGACGTAATTGCTTTCTTCCGCACCAAGATATTTCGGAAGCAGATGACGGATCCGTTCCACCCCATCCCACACCAGTGCGTTAAGATAATCACGAATCGGATGAAAGGAATTCTCACTGCTGACAATGTCCAATGCAGCACGGATCTGTTTTTCCCTTGTCAGTCCGTAGTGCTTTTCCAGATAAAGCCGGATCTGATTGACATCCGTATCGGTGATTGCCTCGCCACGGCGTTTCCATCCGACATCCTTAACGATTTCCGTTTTGTCAGTCAGCTCGTTCCGGCGGATACTGCCAGCAAGAACCGGATCCTTTTGAAGCACGGCCACACAGTTCTGAATGGACTGCCTTGTCTGTCCCTTTTCGGTCTGTTCCAGTTCTTTGGCAACATCTTCCACGGACAGTTTCCCGGCATTCTGCAATTCCTGATCAAGCAGATCTTCCATCTGCAGATTTTCTGCTCCAGCTCTGTTCCCGCTTATCAAGATTTCTGATAACCTCCTTCATTTCAAAAAAGAATGATCTCTGCTCTGCTTCCGTCCCGGAGCAGAGAACATCCAGATAATAGTTGTATTGGTCAAGCTTGCTGAGGGATTCCACAAACAGCGAATGCCACTCCGTATCGCCCGGTGCAGGGGCAAACCGTTCTCTCCATTCCTCCATACTGTTCACATACATCGCCATGACATTGATTGCCCAGGACCGCCATCTTTCAAACTTCTCGCTCACCCTGCGATTCGTCTGTTTTTGCAATGCCGCCGGAGTTTGTATGGCTCTGCGAGCATTTTTCGGAATATAAACTCCAAAATCACACGCCAGTTTTCGGGCAGCCTCCATATTGGTCAGGTGAAACAGCTTTGCCACGTAATCAATTACATCACCGTCAGCACCACAGCCAAAACAGTGAAACCGTTCATCAACCTTTAAACTCGGATTACGATCCGGATGAAACGGACAGCACGCCATCCCATTTCTTCCAACCTTCAGCCCGTAAATTTCCGCCGCCTCTCTCGTGGTAATCTTGTTTTTTATTGTCTGGAAAATATTGCCTCCACCCCTGTGGTTCGTTATACTGCAGTTGTCATTTATTGATAGGAACCGCTCCGCAGCTGTGCCACCAGCTGACTTCGGGGCAGTTCTTTTTGTTTGCTCAAATTTTCCCATGTTGATTATTCCTGTCAGGTGTTTTGATGCTGAGGCGGATCATTTCTTCCAGAAGATCGCTACACCTTTCAACTGCGTCACGTAATTCTTCAAAATCCGAAGCCTTCTCAAGTGCTTCTCGAAGTTTTTTCAGTTCAACGGCCAGACGATCGCTCTGATACTTGCCGGCACGGATCACAACTGTCTCTCCATAAAGCATCTTGATGAAATAGTCACCCTTGGCCAGCCCGCTGACTGCAACCTTTGCGTCAATCAGACGCAGTTCATCGTCTGAAACACGAAAATTCAAATACCGGTTTCTTTTTCTGTCACAATTTTCACAGCTCATCGTTGTCCTCCTCCCTGCCGAAGCGGTTAAGCCGTTCCGCGATTTTTTCCTGTTTATTGGGATACAGATGGGAATACGTATTCAGTGTCGTTTCGATCTTTTCATGTCCGAGCCGGTCCGCAATCTCCTTGGGGGAAAATCCAAGTTCAATCAGAAGGCTTGCATGGCTGTGCCTTAAATCATGAATTCGGATTTTCTTTACCCCGCTGGCATTGATTCCTCGCTGAAATTCCTTTTCCAGAAAAGTCTTGGTAATCGGGAGCAGTGGTTCATCAGGTTCCGGTTCATAACGATCATCCAGATAATCACGGATATCTTCTACAAGAAATTCCGGAATCGTGATGTCACGGATGCTTTTCGGTGTCTTGGGCGGCGTAATAATGTCTTTCCCTCTCAGACGCTGATAGGATTTGGTAACAGAGATCACTCTGGTCTGCAGGTTCACATCATTGATTTCCAGTGCCAGCAGTTCCCCGATCCGCATCCCGGTCCAGAACAGAATCTGAAATGCCAGCCAGGATTCCCGCTTATCGATAACGCAGTCGGCAAATGCATTGAATTCCTCTTTGGTCCAGAAGCTCATCTCATCAGCTTTGCTTTTTCCCATACTGCCCGCGGTCCTGCACGGATTGTTCTTCAGTCCATAATAGCGGACCGCGTAATTAAAAATTGCGCTGAGCTGGTTATTGATGGTCTTCAGATACGTCTTGGAATATCCCTTGTTGATGAGTTCCGTCTGCCATTTGCGAATATCAGCCGGAGTTATCTCATTCATTTTCTTTTTTCCGAAATACGGAAGCACCTTATCATCCATGATGTAGTGCTTGTTAATCATGGTGTGCTCCCTGAGCCGCGCTTCCATATCCTTGAAGTACAGATCCGCGAAGTCCTTAAACCTCATATCGAAATCGCTCTGCTGCTTCAGCAGGAAATTCCGAAGCCATTCCTCGGCTTCCCTTCTCGTGTTAAATCCCCGCTTCATGCTCTTTCTGAGTTTCCCCGTCCAGTCACGATAGCGATATTGAATCAGCCATTTTCCTGTCTTCTTGTCTTTTTCAGGTTTCATCAGGCGGTCACCTCCTCGATTCCGATTCCATAGCATCGTTTTTCCAGATACTTGCGGGGCACTCTTCCGGATACTGTCAGGAATCCTTTGGCCTGCAGTTCTTCATTCAGCACGTGAATAATCTTGTAGGCGTGCCCTTTGGAAATCCCCATCATCTCTGCGAGCTGTTCCGCTGTCACAAAATTCATTTCCGATCTCATGTGTTTCCTCCTCCTGTTGATTTGTAGCTTATTCGCTACATTCATTATATTGTAGCGCACTCGCTACGTCAATATCTTAGTGGAAATTTTGTAGCCACGTCGCTATGTTTGTGATATGTTTTATGTGGTGATAGATATCTCTGATCCCATATGAACCAGGCATATGTACGGAATACGAAGAGAAGAGGGGAATTACATACGATGACAATCGGCGAAAAAATAAAATATTTCCGCAAACAGCGGGGTATTACACAGGGAGAACTTGCAGAATTGACAGGAAT
>Ga0256406_1007075_pt1 | contig 10864 bp, 8 predicted proteins | sample RumenRJG_03DNA_FD_185986 | JGI IMG/M metagenome (GOLD analysis project Ga0256406, IMG submission 185986) | Bovine rumen microbial communities from Lethbridge, Alberta, Canada - RJG_03 | ecosystem: Host-associated > Mammals > Digestive system > Stomach > Rumen | place: Canada: Alberta | collected...
TCTCCCCTGTTTAAGAAAAAGTGGTGCCAAGAAAAGCGGCCCGATCTGCATCGAACCGCTGGCTGTCAGTCGATATCGAAATCGTCGCCGTCCGATATCCGGTAATCAAAATCGTCCTCGGGATCCTGGTGGAAGACGAGGTCTTCTCCCTTTGCCCCGCCCTTGTAGTCAAAGTCCATTGCCCGGTGGGGCTTCTGCACGGGGTCGGGAAGCGGATTCGGGATCTTCTCTCCCGGAATCATCGCTTATGCCTCTTCGTTCCAGTTGTGGTACACGTTCTGGACATCATCGGACTCGTCGAGGCGGTCCAGGATGATGTGGAGGCCTTTGATCGCAGCCTCATCGGTCACGGTCACGTAGTTCTGGGGGATCATCGTGATCTCAGAGGAGACGGTCGGAATGCCCGCATCGCGGATGGCCTTGTCGACGGCGTCAAAGTCATCGGGATTGGAGAGGACGGTAAAGCTGTCTTCGTCCTCCTGGACATCCTCTGCGCCGGCATCGAGGACGATCATCATCAGATCGTCTGCGGTTCCGTCATACTCCTCCTTATCGATGATGGTCTGGCCCTTCTCATCGAACATGAAGGACACAGAGCCCTTGGAGCCGAGGTTTCCGTTGCCCTTGGAGAAGGCGGCACGCACGTCCGCAGCGGTGCGGTTCGGATTGTCGGTCAGGGTCTCGACGATGATGGCAACGCCTGCCGGGCCGTAGCCCTCATAGGTGTTGTGCTGATAGGTCACGCCGGAGATGTCTCCTGCTGCCTTCTTGATACCGCGCTCGATCGTGTCGTTGGGCATGTTTGCTGCCTTTGCCTTTGCGATGACCTGGGCGAGCTTGAAGTTGTTGTTCGGATCCGGGCCGCCCTCCTTGACGGCGACGGCGATCTCACGGCCGATGATGGTGAAGATCTTTCCCTTTGCTGCGTCGTTTGCTTCCTTCTTGTGCTTGATGTTTGCAAACTTGGAATGTCCTGACATAATTTCCTCTTTTCCTGTCTTTGATCTTGGAATGACTTGCTGAATTACACTTGTCTTACGTTACTTTGCTGCTGTTTTTCTCTTCCTCTGCAGGTTTCCCTGCGTCCTGTCTTGTCTCTGCCTTCCCCGGTGCGGTCCTGGGAAGTCTTGTCATCATGACCTTGCTGACCTGCCGGTCCTTCACGGAGAGAATCCGGAAGCGGAATCCCTCATACTCCACCGAAAACTTGTCCCCCGGCTGGGGCACCCGGTCCATTGCAGCCATCATGAAGCCGTTTACGGTCTCAAACCGCTCATCCTCAAAGCGGATGCCGAAGACCTTGGTAAGCTCGGAGAGCTCAGCCCTGCCGTCCACGATGAACTCGTTCTTGTTTCCGGTCGCCGTGATGTGGTGCTCATCGATGTCGTACTCGTCCATGATGTTGCCGACGATCTCCTCGAGGATGTCCTCCATGGAGGCGATGCCGGAGGTCTGGCCGTACTCATCGATGACGATGACCATCTGCTGTTTTTCCTTCTGCATCTGCCGGAACAGGTCGTCGATGTCCTTCGTCTCGGGGACGTAGATCGGCGTCCGCAGGATCCCTGCGATGGAGCCGACGCGCTTTGCGCCGTCCTCCGGGTGCTGGTGAAGGTACTTCACCGCATCGCGCAGGTTCAGGATGCCGCGGATGTTATCGATGTTGTCCTGGTAGACGGGAAAGCGGGAGTTGTGCTGGCCGAGCATGTAGTCGATGGCCTCGCGGAGCGAGAAGGTGGCATCCACCGCGCGGATGTCGTTGCGGTGGGTCATGATGTCCCCCGCCTCCTTGTCCGAGAAGTCAAAGATGTTGGAGATCATCTCCGCCTCGGTCTTCTCGATGACGCCCTGCTGCTGTCCGTCGCTGACCATGGAGCGGAGCTCCTTCTCCGTGACGTCCTCCCGCATGGAGAAGTCCCGGATGCCAAGACAGCGCAGGATCCCCTTGGAGAGGACCCCGGAGAGCCAGGCAACGGGGGTGACGATCGTCCGAAGCAGCCGGTAGAACGGGTAGCACCGAAGGATCCACGCCTCCGGGTTCTTTCTTGCGAGCGCGCCGGGAATCCGGATGCCGAAGGTGAGGACGATGACAAGAAGGAGGAACCAGGCGGCGATGCCGCCGAGCACCCTGGCAGCTGTCGGCATGCCAAGGACCGTGTTGAAGAGAAGGGCCAGGTGCTTTGTCCAGTAGACGCCGAAGACCGCGCCAAACACGAGGTTTAGGACGCAGGAGACGGCATTTACGGTGACCATGAGGCCCCGGGCGCTCTCCTCATCGATTGCAGAGAGGCGCTTCTTTCGTCTCTCGTCCTGGGGGCTCTTTTTTTTGTCCCGGTCTTTTCCCTCCCGGCTCTCCTCCTCCGGCTCCTCCGGGTGCCAGCTTCTGACGGCTGCGGAGAAACCGTAGGTCACAATGTCGATGCATAAGAGCAGCAGAAACAGTACTAAGCCGCCGGGATCTGCGCCAGTGTCCATGCGGTTTCATCACCTCCTGTTTTTTGGCATAGTAGGTCATCCTGCCGGCAAACCGCAGGATGCACAATACATCCTATTATAAACGAAAATCAAGGCTTGACAACAGGCAAACACGTGACGATGCAACAGACCTGCTGTAAAAACAGTTTCGCAGTTGTGAGCGTGTCGGGCTGTCAGCAGTGCTCCCATCTCTCATCTATGCTTCTCTCCTGCTCCGCCTCTGCAAGGACCCTGGCCATGGCCTTCGGGAGGTCGGAGGCAAGAACACCCCGGGTTCCAAGGGCCCCTGCGAGCTTTTCCGCGGCAAGGCCGTGGACGAGGGCGCCGGTCCTTCCTGCAGCTGCCGGGGCAAGTCCCTGGGCAAGGAGGGCAGCGCAGATCCCTGCAAGGCAGTCGCCGGAGCCCGCCGTTGCGAGGGCATCGTTCCCTGTGGTATTGACGTACACCTCCTCCTGGGAGGGATCAAAGACAAAGCTCCTTGCATCCTTTAGGAGGAGCGTCACTTGTTCCTTTCTGGAAAATGCAGCGCCCTTTTCAAGGGCATGCACCTGAAGGTCCGGGATGGTGGTCTGCAAAAGCGCTGCCGCTTCTCCCATGTGGGGCGTCAGAAGGATGGGGGCATGGGCGCCTGCCCGCTGCAGGTTCTCATAGAGATTCTCCTCTGCGACAAGGCGCAGGGCATCCGCATCGAGCAGGAAGGATTTCTTTTTCCGGCTGCGGCGAAGGGGCGCCGTCTCTGCATAGGAGAGGATCTCCTGAAGGAGCGCCTTCTGCACGGGTCCCTTTCCCATGCCGGAGCCTGCCGCGATGACATCCGCCCAGTCCATGGAGGCGCGAAGGTCGTAAAGCGCTTTTTCCGATCTCTCTTCCTGCCAGGTCGCAAGAAGGCACTCCGGGCGCCTTGTCTGGACGATGGTCCGGTTTCCCTCTTCCGTAAAGAGCTTTACCATTCCGGCGCCGGCCCTTCCCGCTGCCTCGGAGGATAACAGGGCTGCGCCGGCCATGCCGCTGCTTCCTGCGACAAGGAGAACCTTTCCAAAGGTTCCCTTGTTGCCCGCGGGGGAGCGCTTCGGAAGAAGCGCAGGGAGGGACTCCCCGTGGATTGTGTAGCACCCGGACCTTTCTTCGACCGCAGCCTCCGGGATGCCGATGTCTTTTACGAGCGTCTCTTTGCTGTAAAGGCAGCCCGGGAAGAGGATGCTCCCCAGCTTTTCAAAGCCGAAGGTCACGGTGAGATCTGCCCGCACGGCCATTCCCAGCACCTCTCCCGTGTCGGAGGAGATGCCGGAGGGTATGTCACAGGCAAGGACGAAGACACCATGCTCTTTTGCCGCGTGCATGTCCGCAATCGCCGCAGCATACTTCCCTTCCGGGGCTCTTGAGAGGCCGGTGCCAAAGAGGGCATCGACGGCAATCTTCGGGGCAAGACCGGAGACATCACCATGCTCATACACCTTCACCGTAATGCCGAGGGCGTCGAGGATCCCTTTCTGCCGCGCAAAGCTGCTCCCTGCCTTTCCCTCTTCTTCCATGAGGAGGGGATGCACCTCGTACCCGGCATCACAAAGGAGCCTTGCCAGGGCAAGGCCGTCGGCACCGTTGTTCCCCGTCCCGCAGAGGATGGCGACGCTGCAGGGCGGAAACCGCTTTTCGATCTCCTCCCGCATGGAGAGCGCCGCCCGCTCCATGAGAACGAGGGAGGGGATGCCGATCTTTTCACTGGTGGCTGCATCGGCGCGCCGCATCTCCTCTGAGGTCAGAAGCGGGATTCTGCCGGCCTTTTCTTTTGCCATGGTCATCTGGATTCCTCCTAATTGCAGTTCTAATGCAAGCTGCATCTCTTCGCAAGTTGCCATCCTGCCCGTTTTGCTGGCACACAAAAGCCGGCCGCGCGATGCGGCCGGCAGGTCCTTTGTCAATGCTTGTCATCCCGCCTCTTCGCTCTTGTGGGGATGCTTTCCTGCGGGGTGCCTGGTGCTGTCCTTCTTTCCGTCCTCTTCCTCCCTGCTGTGCCGCAGCTCGTACTGGCGGATCTGGTAGGAGAGCTGCATCAGGGAGTCCGAGAGGTGCACGTTTTCGACCTGGATGTCCTCCCGCACCTCGAGCTCGCAGTGGGCGAAGTTCCAGATGGCCTTGATCGGGCACCTGTTCAGGACCTCCACGACCTTGACGGCCTCCTGCTTTGGGATCGTGATGACGACGATGTCGATGTTGTTGTTTTTGATGTAGTCAGGCATGTCCGACATCGGATAGACCGGGATGCCGCTGATCGTCTGGCTGAAGAGTGCCTCGTTGATGTCGAATGCCGCCTTGAACAGGTATCCGCGGCGGCGGAAGTTCATGTAGCCGATCAGGGCACTGCCGAGGTGCCCGGCGCCGATCAGGATCATGTTGTGAGGATGGTCGAGCCCCAGGATCTTTCCGATCTCCTCGTAGAGGTAGTCCGTGTTGTAGCCGTAGCCCTGCTGTCCAAACCCTCCGAAGTGGTTGAAGTCCTGCCGGATCTGACTCGCCGTCACATGCATGATCTTCGAGAGCTCCTGGGACGAGATTCTTTCCACGCCCTCATCCCGAAGGTCTCCCAGATATCGATAATATCTTGGCAGCCGTGCCACGACTGCCTGGGAAATTTCCTTATTGTTCACTGTCTTCTCTTCTTCCTTTTCAGCACCCCTGCTGCCGTTTCCGGACACATCTCCCAAAGCTGTCATTGTGGCTCTGTGAAAGATGACAGGATTATTATACGGAAAGGTGGTTACTTTGTCAAAGATTTCACAAAGATTCTGTGAAACACGTAACAAACCTTCCAAAATGGCTGAAGAAAAGCCTAAGAGCAGCCTTTCCTGAGGCAGGAAGAAAGGCGCAGGCACAAACTGCAGGGGCACGATTGCCGGAATTCCGGACAGATTTGACTTTCCCTCCCTGCCCGCATAAACTTAGAAACTGGCTGATTTTGGCCGGTTTCTTGTGTACACACAGCGAAAGGATTTGGAATGATCTTATCGGTTCATCATATCTCGAAGGCATTTCTGGAGAAGCAGGTGCTCTCCGATGTTACCTTCCATCTCGAGAAGGGCGATCGGGCTGCCATCGTGGGCATCAACGGCGCGGGCAAGTCCACGCTTCTCAAAATCATCATCGGGGAGGAGACACCCGATGAGGGAACGGTGGCGATCTCCCGGGAGGCGACCTGGGGGTACCTGGCACAGACCCAGAACCTCACGACAGACCACACGATCTATGAGGAGCTCCTCACCGTCAAGAAGGATGTGGTCGAGATGGAGCAGAAACTTGCGGCCGATGAAAAGCTCATGGAGAAGCTCACCGGGAAGGAACTCGAGGACCTTGTCACGGAGTACAACGACCTGCTGCATCGCTATCAGCAGGAGAACGGCTACGCCTACAAGGGAGAGATCACAGGGGTTCTCCGGGGTCTTGGCTTTGCCGAGGAGGAGTTCTCCCAGAAGATCTCCACCCTCTCCGGCGGCCAGAAGACCCGGGTTGCCCTGGCAAAGCTTCTTCTCGAAAAGCCGGATATCTTAATGCTCGATGAGCCCACCAACCACCTGGACATCGGCTCCATAAGGTGGCTTGAGACCTACCTCTCCAACTACCGGGGGACGGTCCTTGTCGTCTCCCACGACCGGTACTTCCTCGACAGGACAGTGACGAAGATCATCGAGATCGAGAACTGCAGAGCGATCGAGTTCCCGGGGAACTACTCCTGGTATGCGGAGAGAAAGAAGGCCCTTCGCGAGGAGCAGCGCCACCAGTACTTAAACAACCAGGCGCAGATCAAACACCAGGAGGAGGTCATCGCAAAGCTTCGGCAGTTCAACCGGGAGAAGTCCATCAAGCGGGCGGAGTCCCGCGAGAAGATGCTGAATAAGATGGAGCGCGTCGAAAAGCCCATCGAGATCAGGGATGACATGAACCTGACCTTCCGCCCCTGCATCCGCTCCGGGCGGGATGTGATGGAGGTGCGGCACCTCTCCAAGTCCTTTGACAATAAGCTCCTCTTCCGGGATATCTCCTATGACATCCACCGGGGAGAGCATGTAGCGATCATCGGAAACAACGGCACCGGCAAGTCCACGATGCTCAAGATGATCATGGGACAGGTAAAGCCAGACGAGGGTGCGATCCGCTTCGGCACAAACGTCCACATCGGCTACTACGACCAGGAGCACCACGTCCTGCACGACGACAACACGCTCTTTGAGGAAATCGCGGACGAGCATCCCGACATGAACAACACGGAGATCCGGTCTCTTCTTGCCTCCTTCCTCTTTACCGGGGAGGACGTGTTCAAGTACATCCGGGACCTCTCGGGCGGCGAGAAGGGCCGGGTTTCCCTTGCCAAGCTCATGCTCTCCGAGGCGAACTTCCTGATCCTCGATGAGCCCACAAACCACCTGGACATGGTTTCCAAGGAGGTGCTCGAGAACGCTCTCAATCATTATGAGGGAACCGTCCTCTACGTCTCCCACGACCGGTACTTCATCAACCACACGGCATCGAGAATCCTCTCCCTGACAAAGAAGCTGATGCTCGACTATCCGGGACACGGTGGGGACGAGGCACCGGCAAAGTACATCGGAAACTACGACTTCTATCTTGAGAAGTCCGCCCAGGTGGAGGACAGCCTCATCAGTCAGGAGAAAAAGCGCGTCAACGAGGAGACGGGCGGCGGCTACCAGGAGGAAACCTTTGCCCCTTCCGGGAAGGCGCAGGAGACACCCTCCGATGGGGCGGACTCCTGGCAGAGGCAGAAGGAGGAGCAGAAGGAGCAGAGAAAGCTCGCCAATGCCTTAAAGAAGGTGGAGGACAGGATCAGCGTCCTTGAGAAGGAGAACGCTGACATCGATGAAAGGATGGCGGACCCTGCAATTGGGACCGATCTTCCAAAGCTCGAGGACTTGCAGAAGAAAAAGGATGCGAATGACGAAGAGCTCTCCGGTCTCTATGATCAGTGGGAGAAGCTCCAGAGCTGAGAATGCACCATCATTTCTATGGAACAACAAAGGAGCAGAGAGAAGGCAATGGTCTTCTCTCTGCTCCTCTTCTATTTTGATGGGGGCGGTTACTCTGCCAGCTCCCTGTCCAGGGTGTCCCGGATGGCAAGGATGAACTCCTCGGAGTCGAGCTTCTCGACGTGGGAGAGCGTTGTGATGGCGGCAAGGTCTCCTGTCATCTTTCCCGCGGCGATGGTGTCGAGGGTTGCCCGCTCCAACGTCTTTGCAAAGTGCTGCAGCGCAGCATTGCCGTCCAGCTCGCCGCGCTTGTTCAGGGCACCGGTCCAGGCAAAGATCGTGGCCACGGAGTTCGTGGACTCCTTCTCTCCGTTTAAGTACTTGTAGTAGTGCCGCTGCACGGTGCCGTGGGCTGCCTCGTATTCGTAGGCCCCTGTCGGAGAGACCAGGGTGGATGTCATCATGGCCAGGGAGCCGAAGGCCGTTGCCATCATGTCGCTCATCACGTCGCCGTCGTAGTTCTTCAGGGCCCAGACAAAGCCGCCCTCTGAGCGGATGACGCGGGCGACCGCATCGTCGATGAGAGTGTAGAAGTAGGTGATGCCTGCCTTCTCAAACTTCTCCCTGTACTCGGAATCGTACAGATCCTGGAAGATCTCCTTGAAGTTGCCGTCGTAGGTCTTGGAGATCGTGTCCTTTGTGGAGAACCACAGGTCCATCTTCTGGGCAAGGGCATAATTGAAGCATGTCCTCGCGAAGTTCGTGATCGAGGCATCGGTGTTGTGGATGCCCTGGACGATGCCGGGGCCGGAGAAGTCGTGGATCAGCTGGCGGTGCTCGATGCCGGTGTCCGCCTCGGTGTAGACGAGCTCTGCCTTGCCGGGGCCTCCGATCTTGATCTCGCTGTTCTTGTAGATGTCACCATAGGCGTGTCTTGCGAGCATGATGGGCTTTTTCCAGGTGCGGACATAGGGCTCAATGCCGTCCACGAGGATCGGTCCGCGGAAGACGGTTCCGTCCAGATGGGCGCGGATCGTCGCATTCGGGGACTTGTAGAGCTTCTTGAGCTTGTACTCCTGCATTCTCGCCCGGTTCGGGGTGATGGTGGCGCACTTGACGGCGACGCCGTACTTCTTTGTCGCCTCTGCGGCATCCAGGGTCACCTGGTCATCGGTGGCATCGCGGTTCACCAGACCCAGATCGTAGTAGTCTGCCTTCAGATCCACGTAGGGAAGGATCAGGTCGTCCTTGATCATCTTCCAGATGATGCGTGTCATCTCGTCTCCGTCCATCTCGACGAGGGGTGTCGTCATGCTGATTTTGCCCATTCCTTGTTCCTTTCCGTATTGATTTCGGCCCTGTCACTTGTACAGATCGTAGAGGCCGTTTTTCACCATGTTTGCGTAAGCGTTCTTCATGTGCTGGTCCGCCAGCTGCTCCGCGAGATCCGGCTTGTTCTCCTTGATCGCAGTCATGATTGCGCGGTGCTCCTCATTGGAGGCAGCGGCCCGCTCAATCGTGGAGAGGGTCTTCTTGCGGATGCGGTAGACATACTGGTGATAGTCGATCAGCAGGTGCTCCAGCATCTTGGAGTCGCAGGAGGCGTACAGGATCCTGTGGAACTGGTTGTCCAGCTCTGCCATCTGGGTCAGGTTTCCCTTCTTGGCATGGAACTCCGCGAGGTACACGTTCTCCTCCATCTGGTCCAGCTGCTCCTTGGTGATGTGGGAACAGGCCCATCTTGCACACAGGCCCTCGAGCTTGGAGCGGATCATGTAGATGTCCTCCACGTCCTTGGCCTGGATGCCGGTCACAAAGGCACCGCGGTTGGGGATGATCTGCACGAGGCCCTCGAGTTCGAGCTGCCGCAGAGCCTCCCGGACCGGTGTCCTCGACACCCCCAGCTCCTCGCCGATCGTGACCTCCTTGAGCTCCTCTCCCTCCTTGTACTTCCCGTTCAGGATGTCGTCGCGGATCTTGTGGAAGACCCGGCCCCGCAGGGAATATTTGTCACTTACGTCCTTTCGGACATCATAATCGTTCACGTTCTCCTCCCGCTACGCGCGGCACAATAAAGGCAGGCCGTCGGCAGCTGTATTATTGTATACAGGAGATACAGTTGCTGTCAAGAAGAAAAGACAGGTACTCTCACGGAAAGGTACCTGCCGTATCGCGATCCTGCCGAACGGAGAATGGCGTGGATACAGCTCCTGTGCATTCCTCCACCCCGCTGACACATAGTCCGCGAGTTCGGTTTTGCCGAATGCGGCAGCCGGTGCGCCGGCACTGTCGCCATTGCCCCTGCATTCGTGATTTTGGCAGCAGGGACAGCTACCATGTATGGTCCCATCTGATCCCTGACGCATTGCATGAACCATATCCCGATCGTGCCTTTGAAAAATGGAAGCAGGACTAGCAGGATTCGAACCTGCGGATGATGGAGTCAAATTCCACTGCCTTACCGCTTGGCTATAGTCCTGGAAAGCGCTGCAGCATCTAACCCTGTGCAGCGCGGAGAAGGTCAGTCCTTCGGCTTGAAGTAGAAGTGGCCGAGGAGCTGAGTCGTTCGGATCGAGTTGATAAAGGCATGGGAATCGATCTTTCGGACCGCATGGATGACCTTGGTGGTGTCGCTCCCCGCGACCACGGAGTAGACAAGCTCCCGCTCGTCGTGCCTGTAGGAGCCCTCTCCCCGCAGGATGGTGGCGCCGTGCATGGTATCGTGGTAGATCTCCTGACAGACCTCGTTCGGGTGATCGGTGACGATGAACAGGGTTTGCTGCTGGTAGTTGCGGTACAGAAGGTGCAGCACCTGGGTGGAGCAGAACTGGTAGATGATGGAGTACAGGGCCTTGTCCCAGCCAAAGAGAAAGCCCGCAGCGCCGAGGATGACCGCATTGATTCCCAGGACCACGTTGAAGCTGTCCATGCCCTTTTTCTGCGAGAGGTAGATCGCGATGAAGTCGGTGCCGCCGGAGGTGGCATCCACGGACAGGCACAGGCTGATGGCAGCACCGTTGATCATGCCGCCGAAGACCGCAATCAGGAGAATGTCATTGGTGATGGGCTTTAAGGGCAGGATATCCACAAGAACGCCGTTGATCAGGATCATCCACAGGGAGAACAGCGTGAACTTTTTACCGATGTAGCGATAGCCCAGGTACACAGGAAAGGCGTTGGCGGCGATGTTGATCGCGGTGTAGGGGATGTGGATCCCCAGGTACTTCAGAAAGATCCGCTGGATCAGCACCGTGATTCCGGTGGCACCGCCCGGAAACAGACCGCCTGCGTTGACAAAGATGCAGATGTTGCAGGCCATGACCAGGGCGGCAAGGCTCACCATGATAAGGCGAATGGTGTCCTTCTTGGGATCCGGCGTGATCTTCTGTCCGTGGGTGTTCTTCATGAAATTCCTC